>ENA-OROH01002603-OROH01002603.1-human-gut-metagenome-genome-assembly--contig:-NODE-2603-length-13449-cov-1.984620_pt1 | contig 13449 bp, 14 predicted proteins | sample MGYA00242125_ERZ509042 | MGnify/ENA primary metagenome ERZ509042 (study PRJEB26280, sample SAMEA2338738) | human gut metagenome | biome: human gut; feature: human-associated habitat; material: faeces... | reverse complement strand
CCGCCTGCATCTTCACCTCATTGGCACTCCTGCTTATCTTCTCTTCCAGATGATAAAAAGCCCCGTCATGCGGGGCTTTTCTTCTTTGTAGCTCTAAACTAAAGTACTAAAAACCGCTTGATATTGCGGTAAAAAATATTCTCAAGAACGCTCTCCGGCAATCCACAGACTTCCGTTCGCAACATTTCCACCCGGTAATGATGGAACGGCGCATCGCTCCCCCAGAAAACCCGTTCGCTACCGACCGTATTGTAGGCCTCGCGGATTTTGGTGTGCATGGGCATACCCGATGTTTCGAGGTACACATTGTCGTGTTTCTTGGAAAGATCAATGGCGGCCTGAATATAGATGCCGTTTCCATGTCCCATGTGGACCATCACGATCCGTACTTTTGGAAAATCTTCCGCAAGCTGAATGATGCTGTGGGGAAGGGAAAAAGGTGGATGCCCCGAATGGATGAATACGGGCAAATCCATCTGTTGCGCCACTTCCATCAGAGGATGCACCACGGCGTCATTAGCCGTAAAGGCATTGAGAAGAGGATGCAGCTTAATCCCCTGAAAACCGTGCTCACGGACTTCGCGGACGACCGTTTCGACGGCCTTGTCCCCTTCGTATGGATTGGCCCACGTAATCCCCACAAAGCGATCGGGGAAACGTTTCACAGCCTGCTCCACTACAGTATTGTCCATATAGCTCACAACGGACTTTTCGATACCGTACCGATCCATCTCGGCGACCATCTGCTCGTCCGTATACCCAACGTCGGCCCACCCGCCGAAATAGCCCACATGCGAATGCGCGTCGATCTTTTGCATCATGCCCTCCTCAAAAGGATACCGCCCGACGGCGTTTCATGTGACCTACGCCCGCCAGGAACAACGGTCAAGCAAGTCTCCCCTTCTCATCCGTCCGGCTGGACTCACCACTCTTTTTCGCCTACACTTCTTCCCTGTGCCTCTGTCCAAAAACTGCCGAGCCTTGTCCCAGGAATCAACCAGAGAAGTTCTGCCATGCACGAAATGTCTGTCGTTACAAGCCTGTTATCCATTGTCCGCGAAGAGATGGAAAAGCACGACGTCCATCGCCTGCTGCTGGTACGGGTACGATATGGAGCACTCTCCAACATCGTTCCGGAAGCCCTTTCCTTTGCCTTTGAGGCGCTTACGGCGGGAACCGACTTCGAAGGCGCTGTGCTGGAAACCGAAGAGGTTCCCATCACTCTCAAGTGTTCCCAATGCGGACATACTTTCCCGGCCGTCAAGGGAGAGCATTTCTTTGCGCCGTGTCCAGCCTGCGGCGAGCAATACGGGCATTCAATGGAAACGGGCCGCGAGCTGTACGTCCAGCATATCGAGGCGGAATAAAGGAGCTTATTGTGGAAATACCTGTCATTCGTAATGTTCTTGAAGCCAACGGAAAGCTGGCGGCAAGCCTGAAAGATCAGTTCGCCAAACACGGCATCCTTGCCCTGAATCTCATAAGCTCTCCCGGTGCGGGCAAAACGTCTCTGCTGGAGCGTACGCTTACGGATCTGGCTTCCGAATTTCGCATGGCCGTCATTGAAGGCGACCTCCAGACGGACAACGACGCACGCCGCGTCGCCGCCACCGGGGCCAAGGCCGTGCAGATCAATACGGACGGCGGCTGCCACCTCGACAGCAACCTTGTCATGGAAGCTCTAGGTGCTTTCGATCTGAACGAGATCGATATCCTGTTCATCGAAAACGTGGGGAACCTCGTTTGCCCCGTCGAATTCGATTGCGGCGAAGACGCCAAGATCGCCCTGCTCAGCGTAACCGAAGGCGACGACAAGCCTGAAAAATACCCACTCCTTTTCAACCGTGCCAGTGCGATGGTCCTCAACAAGATCGATCTCCTGCCCTATGTGGATTTCGATGTAGAGGTTGCCGCCCGCCATGCCCGTCACCTCAATGCGGATCTGGCCCTCTTTGAGGTTTCTTGCCGCACGGGCGAAGGGCTCGAAAAATGGTACTCTTGGCTGCGCCAAGCGGCGAAAGCCAAAAAGGGCGCTTGATTATCCCGTTTTTGGGATCATAAGATCAAAAAAAAGCCTCCCGGATTTCGAGAGGCTTTTTTTGCATCAACGATCTATCCGTTACATATGGACATGCACGCCGAAGGCATGGTTACCGACAGGCAGCAGCGGGGGGAGTTGAAGGCGCTTGAAGGCACTCCTGCGCATAAGGGATTGCACACGATTGACATCTTCAGGCGTGACGCCGGGCAGCTCAATATCCTCAGCCCGCTTCGATTCTTCAATCAACGCATGAAGGTCCACCACGCCCAGGCCGCGGCTGTTTTCCTGATAGCCGTAGATCACGGGCACGTTTTCCCATTCCTTCTGGCCCGGACGCAACTCCGCCGACGGCGCCTTATCGAAGATGTTCTGAGGAATGACGCACATCCCTTCGCGCTCATTGAACCATTGCGCGAGCTGGTACACTTCCGTCTTGTACAAGTCGGCAATGGGAGCCAGACCGCCGCAGGTATCCCCATACATCGTGCAATACCCGGCGGCCACTTCGGACTTATTCCCCGTAGCCAAAAGCATCCAGTGGAATTTGTTGGAAAACGACATCATGACCACGCCACGGATGCGGGACTGGATGTTCTCTTCAGTGACATCCCGTTCCCTTCCGGCAAAGGCGGGGGCAAGCGCTTTTTCAAAGGCTTCCATCATCGGCGAAATCGGAACCGTGAATGTTTCCATCCCCAGATTGGCGGCCAGTGCCTCGGAATCGGTAATGCTTCCCTCACTCGACCACGGGGACGGCATCATCACCCCGTGCACGTGGTCCTTGCCCAGCGCGTCGACGGCAAGCGCCGCGACAAGTGCGGAATCCATGCCCCCGGAAAGGCCGAGAACGACATCCGTGAAGCCGTTTTTCCGAACATAATCGCGGATGCCGGAGGTCAGCAGTTCCCAGACCGATTTCCAATCCTTGGCAGGAATACTCGACATTATTTCAACCTCGACTTCAAGATATCGCCCATGGCATATACCTTGCCGCCCGGCTGCCCTGGCAACCAGCTCGCGGCACGCAACGCACCCTGAGCGAAGTTTTCCCGCGAGTGCGCGTGGTGCGTCACCTCAATGCGCTCTCCGGGGCCCATGAAATAGACGGTATGCACGCCGACCACATCACCGCCGCGGATGGCCTGAACGCCGATTTCCTTCTTGGGGCGCTCTCCGATGATGCCTTCGCGGTGGTAGCAGGCAACATCCTTGAGGTCCCAATCTCTGGCCGAAGCCAAAGACTCGGCGAGGCGCAACGCCGTACCGCTTGGGGAATCCTTCTTGCGGTTGTGATGCAGCTCGACAATTTCCAGGTCATAATCCGGGCCGAGCATCTGCACGAGTTCGGGCAACAGTTCCAAAAGGACATTGACACCGACGCTCATGTTCGGGGACCAAAACACCCGTCCGTTTTGGGCGATTGCATCCAGCTCCGCCTTTTGCTCCGGGGTGAAGCCCGTCGTCCCGATGACGATAGGGTTGCCGTTCTTGACGGCGCACCGGGCATTGGCGAGGCTCGCTTCCGGTGCCGTAAAATCGATCACGACGGCCCCGGGAACCTGCGGGTACACGACTTCGGGATCCGTTCCGGCGAGGCATCCCCAATGGGCCAGCGCGTCCAGCCTTTCCGGACGTTCCAGTACGGCCGCAAGCGTCATGCCCTGCTCTTTCGCAAGATTGGCAATGGTCGTACCCATGCGCCCGGAAGCGCCCATCACGATAATAGAAAGACTCATTTTCCCCACCCTCTTTCCTTATTCAGAATCCTGTGCCGCGTTTTCGGAAGAAGACGCCGTCACCTCATTGTCCGCCTGCAACAGAGCTAGAAAACCGGCTTCGTCCACGATGCGGATGCCTAATGCCTGAGCCTTTTCGCGTTTGGAGCCCGGTTCATCCCCGACGACCAGCAGATTCAGCCTGCGGGAAACGCTGCCAGCGATTTCCGCACCTGCGTTTTCCGCCATCTGCTGTGCCTTTGAGCGGGGGATGGACAACGATCCGGTGAAGAGGATCTTCTGCCCGGCGAGCGGCCCCACTGGCATGGAAGCCACCGCCGCCTCCTGACGCACAGGCCACAGCCCGAGCTCCCGCAACCGCGCCAACAAGGCCACGTTGGGCTCGTCGTCAAAAAATGCCTTAATGGAACTTGCCACTTCCGGGCCGATATCCGGCAAATTCTGCAATTCTTCAGGGCTCGCCGCTCTCAGCACGTCCATATCGGCGTACGTCGCCGCCAATGTTTTCGCCGTCTGCTCACCCACATGCCGGATGCCGAGCGCGCAAAGAAGACGCTGCAACGTCGCTTCTTTTTTAGCCCGATCCAACGAATCCACAAACTTGGTGGCGAGTTTTACACCCATCCGCTCATAATGCAAGAGCTCGTCAACCCTGAGCGTAAAGAGATCGGCAGGGGTTTTGACCCGTCCCGAAGCGACAAGCAGTTCGATCCAGCGCTGGCCGAGCCCTTCGATATCGAGTCCGGCCTTGGACACGAAATGCGCCAACGATTGCCGGATCATGGCGGGACAGGAAACATTCACGCACCGCCAAGCCACTTCCCCTTCCAGACGGGACGCGGCCTGGCCGCAGGACGGGCATACATGGGGGAAAACGAAAGGCTGCGAATCCGGGGCACGTTCCGAAAGTACGGCCCGCACCACTTCTGGGATGACATCCCCGGCGCGCTGGACCACCACACGATCGCCGATTCTGACGTCCCGATTGCGGATTTCATCCTCATTGTGGAGGGTTGCCCGGCTGACAAGCACACCGCCGACGTTCACCGGCTCCAATTCGGCCACCGGGGTCAGAACCCCCGTCCTCCCCACTTGAACGGTAATATCCAGCAACAGGGTCGTCGCCTGCTGCGCCGGAAACTTCCACGCAACGGCGAACCGCGGAGCCCGCGCCGTATAGCCCAGCGCCTCTTGTGCCTCAAGGTCATTGAGCTTCATGACCACGCCGTCGATCTCGTACGCCAGCGACTCCCGTTTTTCACTCAGCGAGGCGTAATAGGCTTCCACTTCTTCGGAACCCCGGCAGAGGCGGCCTCCGGGCGGCGTCTCGAACCCAAAGTCACGGAGCCGTCCCATGACCTCCTCATACGTACTCCACGGCTGCACCCCACCGAACCGGACATCCCCAAACCCATACGCCAAAAACCGCAAAGGACGGGACGCGGTAACCGAGGTATCCAGCTGGCGTATGGAGCCGGCCGCAGCATTGCGCGGATTGGCAAATGTCTTGAGATTTTCCTTCCGCAGCCGCTCATTGAGCAAGGCGAAATCCCTTCTGCGGAAAATGACTTCCCCCCGCACTTCAAGACGCTCAGGGGCATCGCCGTGCAGCACTTTGGGCAAGTTGCGCACCGTCTGCATGGCCTCCGTCACGAGTTCGCCGACTTCGCCGTCTCCGCGCGTCAGTGCTTCGACAAACCGCCCGTTCTCATACACAAGCTCAAGGGCGAGGCCGTCCATTTTCGGATCACACCAAAAAGCATGCTCAAGCCCTTCCTGGGCGTTGTCCAGGCGCTTGAGAAAGCCCTGCCACTCCTCCGCATCGAACACGTTGTCCAGGCTGTACATCCGCCGCGTATGGGCCTTGGTTTCCAGCGACGACAACACCTGCCCGCCGATCCTGTTCGTCGGAGAATCCGGCGATCGCCATTCGGGATGCCGCTCTTCCAGCCTCAGAAGCTCCTGAAAGGCGGCATTGTATTCGTCGTCGGTGATTTCCGGCGCATCCAGCGTATGATACCGATGGTTATGGTAAATCACAAACGCACGGAGCTCTTCCAAACGTTTTTTATCGGCATCCTCGACCAAAAGGGATTGCAGCGTCCCTTGATTCATGGCGTCATCCTTCGTTGCCCCGCTGCCGAGGCTAAGCAATCAAAAACTGTTCCCGAAGCTGCTTGATGCGATCCCGCAAGGCAGCCGCCTTCTCGAATTCCAGATCCCGGGCGGCATCGCGCATCTCGCGCTCAAACTGCTTCAAATACCGGGCCACGTTCTGGGCCGTGATGTCCACGGATGCAGAGGCTTCCGCAGGTTGTTTGGCCAGTTTCCCCCGCCCCCGCTTTCCCTTTCCTTCGCCTGAGGAGGTGTACAGGGAGTCAAAAGGAGTGGCAAGCGGCTTACTGATGGTCGTCGGCGTAATGCCGTGCGTTTCGTTCCAGTCCTGCTGCTTCGCGCGCCGACGGGCCGTTTCGCCCATAGCCGCACGCATGGACGCTGTCACCGTGTCCGCATACAGCAAAACCTTTCCGCCGGCATTACGTGCCGCCCGTCCGAACGTCTGGATAAGCGATCCGGTGGACCGCAAAAAACCTTCCTTATCCGCATCCAGGATAGTGACAAGGGAAACTTCGGGAATATCCAGACCTTCGCGCAGCAGATTGATGCCCACCAGCACATCGAACTCACCCGCCCGCAGGGCTTTGATGATGGCCATGCGTTCCATCGTGTCGATGTCCGAATGCAGATAGCGGGCCGCGACGCCCATCGAATTCAGATATTCGGTCAAGTCCTCGGCCATGCGCTTGGTCAGCGTCGTGACCAGCACGCGCTCATGCTTTTCCACACGGGCCCGGCATTCCCCAAGCAGATCGTCGATCTGCCCCTTTACGGGGCGGACCTCGACTTCGGGGTCAAGCAAGCCTGTCGGGCGGATGATCTGTTCCGCCACGATCCCCTGCGAACGCTCCAGTTCCCATTTGCCCGGCGTTGCCGAAACATAGACTACCTGGTTCAGGCGTTCCAAAAATTCATGAAATTCCAAGGGCCTGTTATCCAAAGCGGACGGCAGCCGGAAGCCGAAATCCACCAGCGTCGTTTTCCGGGAACGGTCTCCCTTGAACATGCCGCCGACCTGCGGAATACTGATATGGGACTCGTCGGCGAACAGCACAAAGTCATCCGGAAAATAGTCGAGCAAGGTGGCAGGGGGATCTCCCTCCTTGCGGCCATCCAGATGCCGGGAATAGTTCTCGATGCCGGTGCAGTAGCCCAATTCCTGCATCATTTCCAAATCAAGCTGCGTGCGCTGTTCCAGGCGCTGCGCCTCAACCAGCTTGTTCTGGGACTGGAACAAGCGCAGCCGCTCACCAAGCTCGTCCCGGACGTCGGACATGGCCCGCTCCAGGTTATCCCTGTCCGATACGTAATGGCTTGCCGGGTAGATGACGGTTTTCCCGATATTCCCCAAGATTTCACCTGTCAGCGGGTCGATCTCCCGGACGGCTTCAATCTCGTCTCCGAAAAATTCCAGACGCAAGGCACGTTCGTGCTCATACGCCGGAATCACTTCCAGCACGTCGCCGCGAACCCGAAACGTTCCCCGGTGAAAATCCATATCATTGCGTTGGTACTGAACATCCACAAGCTTGGTGATGATTGCGCCCATGCTGACACGTTGACCGACCTCGACCGGAATGATCAAACGGGCATAGTATTCCGGAGAGCCAAGGCCGTAGATACAGGACACTGACGCGACGATGATAACATCCCGGCGCGTCAGCAGGGCATGGGTAGCCGCGTGCCTGAGCTTGTCGATGTCGTCGTTGATGGCCGAGTCCTTCTCAATATACGTATCGGACGCGGGAACATAGGCTTCCGGCTGATAATAGTCGTAGTAGCTGACGAAATATTCAACGGCGTTTTCCGGAAACAACGCGCGGAATTCATTGTAAAGCTGTGCTGCCAGGGTCTTGTTCGGGGCAAGCACCAGCGCGGGCCGGTTAACCTGAGCGATGACATTGGCCACGGTGAAGGTCTTCCCCGATCCGGTAACACCATGCAGGACCTGATCCCTGACGCCCGCTTCGATGTTGGAAGCGAGCTGCTCGATGGCCGCAGGCTGATCGCCTGTGGGGACGTATTCGGTCCGCAGCTTGAAAAGTGGAGTTTCGGTTGTATTCATAGGTGTTAAATAAGCGTCTCTTCCCCCGCAGGCAAGAGGAATCATAGTTGGAGCTCACCTTACATGCCGGCTGCGTTTTTTCCCCTCTCAGTTGTCCGAATCCACCGTGCCCTCCCCTTTTCGGTCATAACTGTTTGCGGGGTCAGTATTGTCGTCTTCCCTTGCATGGGATAAAACGAAAAAAGCCACTCACCAAAGGACCGTTTTTTCGAGCCTCCCCTCTCACCTTGTTCTGGAGCTACACGGATGCAAAAGGATTTTCTCCACGTCCTTCCTGTCGAGGAAGTCATTTCCCGGCTACTCGACGTTTCTCCCCTTCCTCAAGAAAGCAAACGGCTGGACAAGCTTTCCGGCGGCCCCATACTGGCTGAAACGATTATGGCCACGGAAACCTTGCCGCCAGCCAACCGCTCGGGAATGGATGGCTATGCCGTGCAAGCTTCCGATCTCTTCGGGGCTTCGGAGGCTAATCCTGTGTGGCTTGACTGCGTCGGGGAAATTGCCATCGACCGGCCGCCCAACTTCACGCTCCAATCCGGACAGTGTGCTGCTATCGTGACGGGTGGCTACCTTCCCGAAGGAGCGGATGCCGTCATTATGGTCGAGCATACCAAGCCGTTCGGCGCTGGCGTCATTGAAATGCGCCGTTCCGTCGCCCCAGGCGAATATGTCATGCAAAAAGGGGATGATGCTCAAGAAGGTACCCCCCTCCTTGAGCGGGGAACAAAACTCCGCGCACAAGAAATCGGGCTCTTAGCGGCTCTTGGCATCACCGAGGTTCCCGTTATCAGACGTCGAGGGTTTCCATCCTTTCCACGGGCGACGAACTTGTATCCCCTGAGCAAACCCCACGTCCCGGCCAGATCCGCGACGTCAACACACTCGCCCTTTCAGCCATGCTCCGTCCGGTTGCCGATGTCTCCACATTCGGCATCGCGCCGGATCGGCTCGGACCGCTGACGGCTTCCCTCAAAGCGGCCCTGGCAGGAGAAAACGGCCTTCCGGCGGATGTCGTCTTCCTGTCCGGAGGAAGCTCCATAGGCGTCCGGGATCTGACCCTGGAAGCCCTGCAATCCTTGGGCGACACGGAAATCCTTTGCCACGGCGTTGCGCTCAGTCCGGGCAAACCGTTGATATTGGCCCGCTGCGGCCAGACACTCGTCTGGGGGCTTCCAGGACAGGTAGCCTCCGCGCAGGTCGTCATGCACGTTCTGGGGGTTCCCTTTCTCCGCCACCTTGCCGGGCATTCCCTCATGGCCCAGTTTTTTGGGCAGGGGAATTTCCGATACGGACACGCTTTCGATCAGACATTCTGGCCTTCGCGCCAGGCCATACTGTCGCGCAACATCGCTTCCCGACAAGGACGCGAAGACTATATCCGCGTGAGGTTGGAACATCAGGCGAACGGCCTTCCGCGCGCCGTCCCGGTCCCCGGCCTGTCGGGGCTCCTTCGGACGTTGCTGGATTCGGAAGGGCTGGTGCGCATTTCCGCACGGATAGAAGGCCTTGAGGCAGGAACGCCTGTTGATGTCTTACTTTTTGAAAGCTGAATTTCTTGAAAAGTTCACGTAGCCTTGCAGGTTTTCCCATCGCAGTAAAAAAGCCCTCCTAGGAGGGCTTTTTTACTGTTCAATGACACATTACCATTGGAATCGGTTACCCATGATTCCGGCACGGCGGTATTTGACGTAGGCATCCCGTGCCGCAATATAAGGTTCCACAGCACTCTTTTTCAGCGATTCGTATGTGCTGATTACCGTCCCCATATCGTTGAAGCGGAGGCCAAGGCCTGCCGCCAGCGCGGGTTCAAGGGGACCGATGGGTTCCGAAATCCAGAAGAATGCGGACGTCGTCCAGTCTCCGGCAAGGCCTACCGTGTCACGTACCGTACTCGGCCCGACGACAGGCCATACAAGATAAATCCCCTCGCCAAATCCCCATACGCCGAGCGTCTGGCCAAAATCAGCATCTCGATTATCCACGGGGATGAGCGGCTTACTCTGCTTGGCGACATCGAAAACACCGCCAAAACCGGCAGTCGTGTTCACAACGAAACGCCCGACTTCAATCCAGGCTTCCCCGAAACGTCCCTGCAACACGCAGTTCAGAAAACGGATAGGCATCTGGATATTGTGAAAAGCATTGCTGAGCCCGGTCCGCACAGGCGACGGGGTAATATAGGTATACCCCGTGTAGACGGGCTTAACGACCTTCAACAGGAGGACGTCATTGAAGCCGAACCAGAACCGGTTCCACCCTTCCAAGGGGTCGGCAATGGCCTCAGATTCTTCATCGTCGTAATCCTCGAAGGCAGAATCGGAATCCGCCACGCTAGCCGCTCCAACCGACGACGTCGTTTCAACCGCCTGCACATCAGGAGAGTTGACGGCCTTATCGCCATGCTTTGCCGCGCATCCCATCAGGGACAACACAACGGCGGCACACAGACACATCTTCCAGATTGGGAAAAAACGTTGCTCAGCAGTCATGAAATAGTCCGTTAATTGACGGTGGATTGGGCCTGAAGCTCTCTGGCGCGGGCTTCAACCCTTTCGATCAGCTGTTCAGGAGTCCCTCGCGTCAAGACATCCTGGAACTGCGAACGGTAGTTCTTGATCAGGCTGACATTCTCGATCAGCACGTCATACACGACCCACTTTCCGTTCTTCAACATCATCCGGTACGCCACCGGAACGGGCTTGCCGTCGGACAGGGTGACGATGGTCTGGATCTCGGCGCGATCACCCTTTGTCGAGAGGACTTCACCGGAATATTCGATCTTTTCCCCGTTGTATCCCTGAATTTTGTCAAGGTAGGTTATGAGCAGGAGATTCGCAAAGGCCTTGTCGAACCGTTCTTTCTGGGCATCGGAAAAACTCGGCCAATTTCTGCCCACCGTGCGCGCGGAGAATTCACTGAAATCAAAAATTTCATGAACATATTTCTCGATTTGAGCACGGAGAGGAACCCGCTTAATCGGATCTTTATAATTGGGTTCCTTCAGCACATTCAAAATCTGATCGATCTGCGTCTGCAAAACCGCGAGCGGAGATTCCGCGGCATGGACGGTACCGCAAAGGATAAACACACTGCACAACGCCAAAACCATATGTCTGATTGTACGCATCATAATCACACCTTCCCAAACACATACTTGCTGATGAGGCTTTCAATATCCACCGCCGATTCGGTGTCCGTAATTTCGTCGCCGTTCTTCAACGGTTCCCCAGAACCGCCGGGCTCCAGGCTGATGTACTTATCGCCAATAAGCCCGCTGGTTTTGACCGAGGCGATCACGTCATCCGTAAGATGCACATTATCCCCTAGCTGCAATTCTACAACAGCACGGGGCTGTTTGTCATCCAGCCGGATGGACTTGACCCGCCCGACGCGGACGCCGGCGATCTCGACCTCCGCACCGGGGCGCAGGCCGGACACGGAATTGAACGAGGCCGTCAAAACGTATCCCTCGGAATGAAAAACTTCCATGCGCCCAAGCTTTACCGTCAGGTAAGCGACACAGACCAGTCCGAGCATGACAAAAAAACCAACAGCGGCTTCTTTGGAAAACGACATGGGGATTCCTTCCTTGTCCTTGATGAGAACGTTTACCCTTCGAGCCACGCATCCAGCGCGGCCCGAACGTCCGGATCCGTCGCGGTGGTTGCGACACGACTGGCTTTTTCTTCAGCCTTCCTGTCCATGAAGCGCCGAAGATATTCATCCGTAGAAGCCTTCAGCGCCTCATACGAACCCGAAAAAACGACGCGCCCGTCACGCAAGACCAGCACGTGTTCCGCAATGCGGGCCACGCTCGCCAGATCATGGCTGACCACAATCAGGGTCATTTCAGGGTATGCCTTGCGCATATCCAACAGAAGCTGATCCATTTGGGCCGAGTTGATCGGATCGAGCCCGGAGGTCGGCTCGTCGCAAAAAAGCAACGGCGGCTCCGTGACAATGGCGCGGGCCAATCCGCCGCGCTTCTTCATCCCGCCGGACAATTCATTAGGATAATAATCGGCAAACTCGGCAAGCCCTACCAGATCCAGAATACGCAGGACGGTAGAACGGATAGTCGCTTTGGGCAAACGGGTATGCTCATGCAGCGGCAACCCCACATTCTCAGCGAGCGTCAGCGAACCGAGCAGGGCCCCATCCTGAAACAGCACGCCAAAGCGCCGCCGCACCCGCCGGAACTGGCGTTCTGGGAGCGCGAACAGATCTTGCCCCCCATAAAGGATATGCCCCTGCATGGGCCGCGAAAGCCCGATGACGTGCCGCAACAGGGTCGACTTGCCGCATCCGGACTCGCCGAGGATGACCGTGATCTTGCCTCCGGGCAAAACCGCATTGATATCGTCGAGGACGACGCGGGACCCGTAGCCTACTCGGAGGTGTTCGAGGCGTATATCCCAAGAAGAATGCTGATCCTTCACCTGAACCTCCTAGCGCAGCATGGCCGAAGTGACCACATAGTCGGCCACGAGAACGAACACGCACGAAATCACAACCGCGGAGGTCGTTGCATTGGCGACCGCTTCGGGCCCCATGCCGTCACGCCGCCTGTGCGCATTATATCCTTGATAGCAGCAGATTAACGCTATCAGCAGCGCGAACACAAACGACTTGATAAACCCTTCCGTGACGTCGGGCATCAGGACACTGCTCTCTATGCCGTGGAAATAGGCGCCTTCATTAACGCCCAACAGCAGTACGCCGGTCAGGTAGCCCCCGATGATCCCGACCACATCAAAAATGGCCGTCAAAAGCGGAAAAGCTATCAACGAAGCGACAAAACGGGGCGCGACCAGATACCCCATGCCGGGGATATCCATGACTTCCAGCGCATCGATCTGATCCGTGATGCGCATGACGCCGATTTCAGCGGCCATGGACGAGCCCGCACGCCCCGTGACCATGATGGCCGTCAGGACGGGACCAAGCTCCCGGATGAGCGTCAACGAAACAGCGGCCCCCAAAAACCCCACCGAGCCAAACTTCACCAAGACATAATATCCCTGCAAGCCAAGGACCATTCCCGTAAACAGCGCAATCAGGCAAATGACGAACAACGATTTCGTGCCGATCACATACAACTGCTGAAGGACCTTGATGAACAGCTTAGGAGCTATGAATATCTGCCGCAATCCCTCCAGCAGGAATAAAAACGTATCCCCAAGGGCATCTATCCAACGCAGGAAGAGAGCACCCGGAACAGCAAAAAAACGAGACAAGATATCCATTCGCTCACCGCCCCCGAACAGGCTTTTTCGAAACCTGTGTTGCATCCTTCAATCCCATTTTGACGAGGACCTGCTTGGCGGCCGAGGCATCCGCATCCGTTCCACGGACGAGGACCTGCACGCGGAACCATTTGGGACGTCCCTTGTTGTCCTTCTCAATGGTCATACGAGTGCGCAACCCTTCGCCTTCCATGCGTTCGCGCAGTTTGTCGGCACTGTCTTTGCTCTTGTACGCCACAGCCT
>ENA-OROH01002566-OROH01002566.1-human-gut-metagenome-genome-assembly--contig:-NODE-2566-length-13618-cov-2.297353_pt1 | contig 13618 bp, 18 predicted proteins | sample MGYA00242125_ERZ509042 | MGnify/ENA primary metagenome ERZ509042 (study PRJEB26280, sample SAMEA2338738) | human gut metagenome | biome: human gut; feature: human-associated habitat; material: faeces... | reverse complement strand
CTTATTTTATAGTATTTGACGCTTTTTAAAGCGTCTTTTTTTCTATGTCAAATAATTTTGACAAGAAAAAAGTCCTATGTAAAAGATGTTTGATAGACTCTATCAATAGATTATGAAAAAATGAAAATGAAAGGAGAAAGAAAATATGGAAATAGGTAAAAAACTAAAGGAGGCACGTTTAAATAGGGATTTGACTCAAGAAGTCATTGCTGAAAAACTAAATGTTTCTCGTCAAACAATATCCAATTGGGAAAATGAAAAATCTTATCCTGATATTATAAGTGTCATTGAGTTAAGCAACCTTTATTCCATAAGTCTTGATGATTTATTGAAAGGGGACGATGCAATGATGGAACATTTACAAGAAAGCACAAACGTTGTTAAAAGTAATCAAAAACTATTGAGAGCGATTATCTTAAATATTATTGTGGTAATCTTATTGGTTACACTAGGAATGTTTTTACCAAGTAAAAGTGATTATTTAGTGATGATCTTTTGTCTTGCTATTGTGAGTTCATCATTGTTGCTTTATCAAATGATTAAACGTATTTAAGGAGGAACGGATCATGGAAGTAAAAAGTATTTTAGCGATTATATGTGCGGCTATTGCACTTGTTGGGGGAATTGAAACAGTTTATCAAATTTATCAATTAACGGTGATTGATGCCACAATTCGTGGTTTAAAACATCCTAAACTATGGGGATTACTCGCAAGTAATGGAAATAATTCAAGTGGTTTATTACTTTATTTGATAGGAAGAAGAAACTATCCTATAAATTCTATTGATTCTAATCAAAAAACAAAAATGATTCAAAGAAAAAAAGCAGCAGGAATCTCTTTATGTTTTATGGTTGTAGGAATCCTTGGGTTGATTTTAAGTATAAGTATAAGTTTATAATTTTTAGCACTCATCTCTTGACAGTGCTAAAACCAAGAGCTATAATGTATTTAGAAATTAGGAAAGGTATTAATAAAGAACCTAGTTTCAAGAGTTAACACCGCTTGAAGTAACGATGCTAATGACTAAGCATTTATATTGAAAGGGGAAATGACTTATGATGATGCCTAGCTTATTTACAGAAAACTTATTTGATGATTTCTTTAATGATTTCGATGAAGATTTCTTTGGAAAGAAAAATCCATTGTATGGAAAACATGCAAGAAATATGATGAAGACAGATGTCAGAGAAACAGATACGACATATGAAGTAGATGTTGACTTACCAGGCTTCAAGAAAGAAGATATCAATGTCAACTATGAAAATGGATATTTGACAATATCAACAAGTAAAGGCTTGGATAAAGATGAAAAAGACAAAGATGGACGTTATATCCGACAAGAAAGATATGTTGGAAATATGACACGAAGTTTCTATTTAGGAGATATTCCAAAAGAAGATATCAAAGCTAAATATGAAGGTGGAGTACTTCGTTTATCAGTTCCTAAATCTGATATGAAACAAATTGAAAATACTTCTACAATAAGTATTGAATAATATGAAATGAGAAATCCTACGGGATTTCTTTTTTTTGTATCATAAATTTAAAAAGTGGGCATATATTATAATGAGCATATCATAAAATACCATATTTATAAGCATATATTTGTTTAAATCCTAAAAATTGACAAGATATATTTTTATTCATTCAAAAAAGTGTTGATAAAATGAAGGGAAAATATTTTCGGATAGGAGTATTTTTTTAGAAATTTGACAAAATAAAGATATTTTGTTAGTATTCACCGGGGTGAGATTTATGTACTTTGATACACATTGTCATTTAAATAGTGAACAATTATATGAAAATAGAGATGAATTTATTAAACATGCTTTAGACAATCAAGTAGAAATGATGGTTGTTGTAGGGTATGATCTTGAGTCTTCCAAAAAGGCAGTTGAAATTGCTAAAGAGCATTCCTTTATCTATGCTGCTGTAGGTATTGGACCTAATGACTGTTTAAACACAACTACTCAAGATTTACAAATCATCGATGAGTACTTAAACGAACCAAAGGTCGTAGCACTTGGTGAAATTGGATTGGATTATTATTGGGATGATGTTCCTAGTGATAAACAAAAGGAAATTTTTCAACTACAAGTTGATCTTGCTAAAAAACATCAAAAACCAATTATTATTCATTGCAGAGATGCTTATGAAGATACTTATGAAGTGCTTAAAAGAAATGGACATCCAGGAATTATGCATTGTTATAGTGGATCAGTGGAAATGGCTAAAAGATTTATTGATTTAGGTTTTTATATTTCTTTAGCTGGACCAGTCACTTTTAAAAATGCAAGAGTTCCTAAAGATGTGGCAGAAAAAATAGGTTTAGAGCATTTATTAATTGAAACCGACTGTCCTTATTTAACACCACATCCATATCGTGGTAGTTTAAATGAGCCTGCAAATGTTGTGTATATTGCCCAGGAAATAGCGAAGCTAAAGAACATGGAGATAGAAAGCGTTGCAAGTCAGACAACGTTTAATGCTAAAAAAGTATTTGGCATTAAATAGGAGGAAAATTAATGAAAACAATTAAACAAATCATTTCAGATGCAGACCCCCGACTGAAAGGGGTATTAATGATTATGATTGTCTATGTAATGGTTATGGCTACAACTGTTACATCAGGCGCAACTCAAGAAATTAAAGGTTATAAAGAAACTATTGAAATTCAGTATCAAGATGGTAGTCAAGAATCTAAAGATTATTTAGTTAGACAAGATACTGTTAAAAATGTATTAAAAGAATTAGATGTAAACTTAGGAACTAAAGATACAGTCAATAAAGATATGGCTTATATTGTACAAAGTAAAGATCTACTTCAAGTCAATCGTATTAGCGAAGAAGAAGTAGAAGAAATACAGTATGTTGATTCTCAAACGATTGAAACAACAGGTTTACATTTATTTACAACAGAAGTTGTTCAACAAGGACAACGAGGACAAATTAATAATAAAGTGAAAGTCACTTATGAAAATGGTAAAATTGTCAAAAAAGAATTGTTAGCAAGTGATGTTGTAACTGAAAAAACAGATACGATTATTGCACATGGGACAATTCAACCTGGGGCTTATTTTACTGGAAAACTGACAACTTATGGTGGCGATTGTGCAGGAGGAAATGGAACTTCATCATCAGGGATTTCTTTATCACCAACAAGTGGTGTTAAAGGAAGTCATAGTGCAAAGTTAAGTTATAAAGGTGGAAGTTATTATTGTTTAGCAGCAGATCCATCTATTCCTTTTGGAACAATTATTAAGATTACAAATCACAACTTAGGTATTGAATCAACAGCGTATGGTATTGTTGTTGATAGAGGTGGAGCTATTAAGAAAAATCATATTGATATTTTTAATGGAACAGAAGCTGGCAAATACTTTAAAGGTGGTACGTCAAATAATACACAATTTGAAATCGTATCTGTTGGTAGTGGCAAGAATTTTTGGAAATAGATAACAAGTATATCTCAAATGAGGTATACTTTTTTTGTGGGGTGATGATATGAAAATAGGTGTTATTCAAGCTTCGTCGCAAATAGAAAAAAATACTATTTTATATGAATGTACAAAAGATTATGGGGAAGTTATTAATTTTGGTTGCTTTGAAGATGAAGAAAATTATTCCTATGTTGAAATTGCTTTAGAAATTTGTTTGTTGATTTCAAGCCAAGCGGTAGATTTTATAGTGACAGGATGTTCTTCAGGACAAGGAATGATGATTGCTTGTAATAGTCTACCAAATTTAATTTGTGGCTATTTACCAACACCACAGGATGCGTATTTATTTGGAAGAATCAATGATGGTAATGTGGCTTCTTTACCATTAGGTCTTAACTATGGATGGGCTGGTGAAATTAATTTAAAAGCAACTCTCCAACAATTATTTGAAGAACCTTTTGGAATAGGGTAGCTTTTAAAAGATGCTAAGCGAAAACAAGAAGATACCAAGAAAATAAAAGATTTAAATCAATTATGCAAAAAAGATATTATTGAGTTTTTAAATGAAATCGATTCATCATTCATTAATAAAGTTTTATCTAAAAAGAATGTGATCGATTATATTTTAGAACAAGGAAAAGATCAAAGAATAAAACAATGGATTTTAAACATGAGGTAATCCTGTTTTTTTATGAAAAAAGAGTGATAAAACGTACGAAACTCATCTTTTTTCCTCGTCAAAAAAGCAATGTTGGTGTACAATGGAAAAGAATTGAAAGGGAGTGTAAGTGATATGTATGACGTAATAGTTGTCGGAGGGGGACATGCTGGAATTGAAGCAAGTTTAGCACCTTCAAGAATGGGATTAAAAACATTACTTGTCACATCAAATATAAATAATATTGGGTCAATGCCATGTAATACTTCTATTGGTGGACCTGCTAAAGGAATCATTGTAAGAGAAATCGATGCTCTTGGTGGACAAATGTCTAAAACAGCAGATAAGACTTACTTACAAATGAAAATGTTAAATACCGCTAAAGGACCAGGTGTCCAATCTTTAAGAGCACAAGCTGATAAAAAAGCGTATCCTCGTTATATGCAAAAAGTGGTTAAGGAACAAGAAAACCTCGATTTAATTGAAGGGATGGTTGAAGATTTAGTTGTTGAAGATCAAACAGTTAAAGGAGTTATTCTTGATGATGGAACCACTTATTTATCGAAAACTGTTATTCTAACAACAGGTACTTATTTAAAAGCAGAAATTCTTGTTGGACATAGTAAACATGCTAGTGGACCAGATCAACAAAAAGAATCAAAATTCTTATCTGGAAAATTAAAAGATTATGGTTTTAGAATTCAAAGATTAAAAACAGGAACACCACCACGTGTTGAAATCAATAGTATAGATTATTCAAAAACATCATTACAACCAGGAACAGATGCAAAACTAGCCTTTAGTTTTACCACAGATGAATATGTTCCTATTGAAAAACAAACACCATGTTATCTAACTTATACAAATGAAACAACACATAAAATCATTCATGATAATCTAGAAAAATGTGCAATGTATAGTGGACTTGTTAAAGGAATTGGACCACGTTATTGTCCATCCATTGAAGATAAAGTTGTTAAATTCTCAGATAAACCTCAACATCAAATCTTCTTAGAACCTGAATCAAAAGAAATGAATTCAATCTATGTACAAGGTTTTTCAACATCCATGCCACATGATATCCAAGAACAAATGATTCGTACTTTACCAGGATTAGAAAACTGTACAATCTTAAAATATGCTTATGCGATTGAATATGATGCGATTGATCCATTACAATTATGGCCATCACTTGAAACCAAAGTCATTAAAAACTTATTTACTGCTGGGCAAATCAATGGAACAAGTGGTTATGAAGAAGCTGCTGGACAAGGTTTAATGGCAGGTATCAATGCAACACTTAAAGTAAGAAATGAAGCACCTCTTGTCTTAAAAAGAGATGAAGCTTATATTGGTGTCATGATTGATGATCTTGTTACTAAAGGAACAAAAGAACCTTATCGTATGCTTACATCAAGAGCGGAATATCGTTTATTAATTAGACATGATAATGCTGATGAAAGACTTTATGATTATAGTCATAAAATTGGACTTGTTAAAGATAAAGAATATCAAAGATATCAAAATAAAATGAAAGGGATCTATGATGAAATTGAACGTTTAAGTACTATTCGTTTTACCCCAAAAGATGATATCAATGAAATGTTGGAACAAAACAATTCTTCACATTTAAAAGAAGGGGTTTCTGCAAAAGAACTTATTACAAGACCGGAAATCACTTATGATATGATGTTACCTTATATTGATGCACCTGAATTAAGTGAGGAACAAAGAAGAAGAATTACTATTTTAATTAAATATGCAGGATATATTGAAAAAGCTAAAAGACAAGCGCAAAAACAAATCAAAATGGAAGAAAAACATATTCCAGAAGATATTGATTATGAAGATGTTAAAAACTTAGCTTTAGAAGCAAAACAAAAATTATCAGAAATTAGACCACTTACCATTGGTCAAGCTTCTCGTATATCAGGAATCAATCCTGCAGATATTTCAGTTTTATTAATTTATTTAAAACAAAAATATAACGGAGAATAAGAATGAATGAATTAGAATTTCAAAATATACTTAAAGAAAAAGGAATCGAAGTAAGTGAACATCAACTTCAACAATTTCAAAAATATTATGAAATCTTAGTTGAATGGAATGAAAAAATGAATCTTACAGCAATTACGGATAAAGAAGATGTTTATTTAAAACATTTCTATGATTCAATTACGATTGCTTTTGATTTTGATTTCAATAATCAAACCTTGATTGATGTAGGAGCTGGTGCTGGTTTTCCCTCAGTTCCTTTAAAAATCCTTTATCCAAATTTAAAGATTACAATCGTTGATTCCTTAAATAAAAGAATTACTTTCTTAAATCATTTATTTAAAGAACTGGAATTAGATAACTGTCAAGCAGTGGCTGCACGTGCAGAAGAATACGCTAAAGATCATCGTGAAAGTGTTGATATTGTGATGGCAAGAGCGGTAGCACGTTTAAATATTCTTGATGAACTTTGTTTACCACTTGTTAAAAAGAATGGTTATTTCTTATCTTTAAAAGGAAGACAAGCACCAGAAGAAGTAAAAGAAGCTAAAAAAGGTATTCAATTATTAGGTGGACAAATAGAAAGTACACATGATTTTACACTTGCAAATCATGATGATTTTAGAAGTAATATTATTATTAAAAAAGTAAAAGAAACACCAAAGAAGTATCCAAGAATGTTTTCTAAAATAAAAAAGAGTCCATTGTAGGAGGGTATCATGTTTAATAATAAATTAAAAAATATAGATATTAATAAAATACAAGCAAATGAGAATCAGCCAAGAACTGTTTTTAATGAAGAAAAAATTGAAGAATTAGCTGCTTCTATTAAAGAAAATGGTTTAATACAACCTATAGTTGTAAGAAAAGTAAATGGAATTTACCAAATTATTGCAGGTGAAAGAAGATATCGTGCTTGTTGTTCTTTAAATATGAAACAAGTACCATGTGTTATTGAAGATTATGATGATAAACAAACACAAACACTTGCTATTATTGAAAATATTCAAAGAGAAGACTTATCACCATTAGAAGAAGCAAAAGCTTATCAAGCTTTAATTAAAGAATATGGTTATAGTCAAACAGAGCTTGCAGATATTGTTGGTAAAAAACAATCAACGATTGCGAATAAATTAAGATTATTAAAATTAAGTGATGATGTTCAATTTTCTTTAAATCAAAAACAAATAACAGAAAGACATGCTAGAGCAATGCTTTCATTAAATGAAGAAAAACAACAAGAAGTCTTAAGAGAAGTTTTAAAGAAAAAACTAACAGTAGCTGATACAGAAAGACTTATTAAAAAAGAACCAAAACCTAAAAAGAAAAAAGCATCAGCCGATGTTAAAAAAACAATTTCAAGAAATGTGAAAATTGCTTTAAATACATTACAACAAGCAATTGGAATGATTGAAAAAACAGGAACATCACTTCAACAAGAAACAGAAGATTTAGAAGATGAATATGTTATTACAATTAGAATACATAAGTAGAGGGTTAAGATGAAGTTACTAGCAACAGATATGGATGGAACATTTCTAAGAGATGATAAATCCTACAGTGAAGAATTTAATGATTTATATAAACAAATGTTAAAACAAGGAATTCAATTTGTGATTGCTTCAGGCAATCAATATGAAGCCCTTGCTTGTAAATTTGATGAAGAAATAAAAAATGATCTTTATTATCTTTGTGAAAATGGTACAAAGATAGTTTATCAAGGAAAAACACTTTATAAAAAAGCATTAAAGAAAGAAGATGCTAAAGAAATTTTAGACATTTTAAAACAAGATCAAGAATGTATGCTAGTCGTTTCAGGAGACAAGCATGCTTATATTTCTAAAAGCTTTGAAGATAAAAAAGATTTTATTTCATTGTTTATGAAAAATGTTCAATTTGTAGAAAGCTATGATGATATTGAAGATGATATCTTAAAATTCTCTATTGCAAGCTTTGATGATCAAATGGAACAAAGAATTGAAAAGATTCAAAAACAACTAAAACCACATTTAAAATTAGTAACAACAGGTAATGTTTGGTTTGATATCTTTTATAAAGATGTGAATAAAGGAACAACTTTAACACATCTTTTAGAAATCTTAAAGATTAAACCAGAAGAATCAGGAGCCTTTGGCGATCAAATGAATGATTATGAAATGTTACAAACAGTAAAATATGGTTATGCGATGGCTAATGCCATGCCCCCAGTTAAAGAGGTTGCTTATCAAGTTATTGATAGTAATGAAAATGATGGTGTTATTTTAAAGATAAAAGAAATTTTAAAAGGTAACTATTAAACAATGCGTAAGCATTGTTTTTTTTGTATAATAAAGACGTTAAAACAAGGAGGAAGACTATGAAACCAAAATTACATTTTACAGCACCTTATCATTGGATCAATGATCCAAATGGGCTTATTTATTATAAAGGAAACTATCATATCTTTTATCAACATTTCCCATATGATAATAAATGGGGAACAATGCATTGGGGACATGCTATTACAAAAGATTTTGTCAATTTTGAACATCTTCCAATTGCTTTATATCCATCTAAAGATTTTGATAGAAATGGATGTTTTTCAGGATCAGCAATTGAAATCGATGGCCAACTTTATCTTTATTATACAGCTATTAAATACGCTAAAGAAAATCCAAGTAATGTACATAATCAATATAGTGATGATGATTTAAGAGCCTCACAAGCACTCGTTGTAAGTAGTGATGGAATTCATTTTGATAATGTTAAAAATAAAAAACAAATCATTCCCATGATTCAAGAAGCTTATATTGGAGATTATCGTCATACCAGAGATCCTAAAGTATGGAAAAAACAAGATGGAAAATATGCCATGGTTATTGGGAGTAAAGTAGCTTATGAAAATGACTACTGTGGAAAAGCACTTTTCTATGAAAGTGAAGATGGAATTCATTTTGAATATAAAAACAGCTATCAAGAACCAACTATTGGAAATATGTGGGAATGTCCAGATGTCTTTAAAATCAATAATCAATTCTTTATGATTTTCTCACCAGAAAATACAGATCTACCACCAAAACCAAATAGTAATGCGCGTTATATGCCGATTGATTTTGAGGAAGATACACTTACTATTAAAGAGCATGGTGATTGGCCTTACTTAGATCATGGTTTAGATTTCTATGCACCACAAACGTTCTTATCAAAAGATAATGAAAGAATTTTACTTGGTTGGCTTAGAATGAGAAAACCAGTTCAAGGAGAAGAATGGGTTGGGATGTTTATTATGCCAAGAGTTTTAAAAGAAAAAGAGGGTAAGATTATTCAAGAACTTTATCCTGAAATTAAAAATTCATTTAATCAAGAAATTCAAGATATTTCATTTGATCAACCATTCCAATTAAAGACAACACTTAATAAGGATAGTTCTTTAAATCTTGGTGGTTTTAAAATTGATATTCAAGATGATTGTCTCCATTTAAATAGAGAAGAAGTCTCTATTCAAGAAAATAAAGTATGTAATGATGTTATTTCACCTAAATTACAAGGACATTATGATATTGAACTTTATTATGATCATCATGTTTTTGAAATCTATATTAATGGTGGTGAATATGTGATGTCACAAGTTGTTTATGATTTAAATGATCAAGTTATTATTCAAAATACAGAGTATAAAGTCTATGTCAGATCATTATAAATTCTTTAGTCATAAACAATGTGAGTATTACCCTTGTCATCAATTAGATGAAATTAATTGTTTGTTTTGTTATTGCCCATTATATATTTTAAAAGATTGTAAAGGTCATTATAAAATGATAGGAAATATTAAAGATTGTAGTGGATGTACTTTACCACATCAAAAAGAAAACTATGATTATATTATTTCTCGTTATCAAGATGTTGTAAAAGCTTTTCAATTACTTGACAATAAAGATACAAATGATAAGAAAGAAGCACCAGAGGGTATTGAAGACAATGCTGGATAAGGTTTAGACCTTATCCAGTTTTTTTAGGAGGAAATTATGGAACAAAGACTTTTAAAGCATTAATGATATTTGCCTTGCCCTATATGTTTTCAAACTTATTACAAGTATTATATGGTTCGGCAGATTTATTTGTTGTAGGACAATTTGGACATACCTTTGATATCTCAGGAGTTTCGATAGGAAGTCAAACGATGGCTTTAATTACTAATCTTATATTAGGACTTACTACAGGGGTTACGGTTTTATTAGGACAATATCTAAGAAGTAAATCTTATCGAGATTTATCGAAAACGATTGGTGGAGCTATTGTTTTATTTTTAATCATTGCTTTAGTTTTAACTTTTGTGATGTTGTATTTTAATAATGAAATTACACTTTTAATGAATACACCAAAAGAAGCTATTGAAGCAACGAAAAGCTAATTAAGTATATTATCTTTATTGTCGGATATAATGTTGTCAGTAGTATTTTAAGAAGATTAGTGGATAGTAAAACACCTTTATTGTTTGTTTTTATTGCGTGTATCATTAATATTATTGTTGATTTTGTTTTAGTAGGATATTTTCATTTGGGAACAAAAGGGGCTGCCATTGCCTTAGGAAGTGCTTTAGCTTCTCTTATTGCTTTAAATGTAGGAGCTAAACAAACATTAAAATATGCAATCATGATACCTCTTGCCTTCGCAATTGTTGTAACAACGATTTGTGAAATCGATGGAACATTACTTACGCGTATTTTTACCAATAATCAAGATGTTATTAAAAATGGTGCCTTGTATTTAAAAATGTATTCTATTGATTGTTTACTTATAAGTTTTTTATTCTGTATTAATGGGTATTTAAATGGTTACGAAAGAACTGTCTTTACGATGGTACATAGTTTAGTAGTGGCTTTTGTTGGAAGAATTCCTTTAACTTTATTATTTTCTAAAATACCAAACGTAACACTTTTCCATATGGGAATTGCAGCCCCATTATCTACAATGATTTCTTTAGTAATGATCTTTATTTATTTTAAGAAAACAAAATTTGATAATATTAAAGAGAGATAAGTTACATTATTACTTAGAAAAAAGAAATATTTTATTTTTTTGTAACAATATATCTTTTTTATAAATTCTATTGCTTAGTTTATTTTGAATCTTTATGATTAAAGATAGGTGATGAAAATGATTAAAGCGATATTTTTAGATATTGATGGAACATTGATTTCAGGGAAAAGACCTTCTATAAAAAAAGAAGTGATTGAAGGATTAAAACAAGTAAGGAAAAAAGGAATTCAATTGTTTATAGCCAGTGGAAGACATATGTTAGAGTTAGAAGAATTAAAACTTGTTGAACAGTTTGAATTTGATGGCTATCTTTTATTAAATGGTGGCTATTGTACAATAGGTTCACAAATTATTTATGATAATAAAATACCTCAAGAGGATTTAAAAGAAATTGTAAAGATTGTAAAAGAAAATAATTATCCTTGTTTATTTATTGAAAGCAATCAAATGTATATTACTCATGTAAATCAAAGAGTCATAGATGCTCAAGCATCTATTTCAACAATGATTCCACCAATAAGTAATCAAATCAATATAGATAACATTTACCAAGTAGATCCTTATGTAGATGAAAAAGGAATAAAAGAAATTATAAAAAATACCAAACATGTCAAAGTCACAAAATGGCATGACTATGCCTATGATATTGTTCCCAAAACAGGTGGGAAAGCAGCGGCTATTCAAGCTGTTTCAAAACATTTTGGTTATCAAAAAGAAGAATTAATGGCTTTTGGTGATGGACATAATGATATTGAAATGTTAGATGTCGTAGGTTATCCTATTGTGATGGAAAATGGCAGTGATGAAGTAAAACAACATGCATGTTATATTTGTGATGATGTTGAAAAAGAAGGAATTTTAAAAGGATTAAAACATTTTAATCTTATTGACTAGGAGAAAAGAGTATGAGAAGAAAAGATAGAGAAATTACTGATTTTGATGAAATGATGAAAATTATTGCAAAGTGTGATACTTGTCGTTTAGCGATGTTTGATGATGAATTTCCCTATATCATTCCTTTAAATTTTGGTACAGATATTGAAAATGGACAACTTTATCTATATTTCCATAGTGCCAAAGAAGGAACAAAACTTGATTTAATAAGAAAAAATAATAAAGTTACTTTTGAAATGGATTGTGAACATAATATTATTATGTATGATGAAAGAATGTCATGCACAATGGGGTATGAAAGTATTATTGGACATGGTATTGTAGAATTTGTCGAGGATAAAAATAAGATTGCTGCGTTAAAAATCTTAATGAGACATTATCATGAAGAAGATTTCAAATTCAATGAAAAAGTCGCAATGATGACAGAAGTTTTCCGTGTAAAAGTATTAGACAGGTAAAAGAAGAGATAATATTCATCCTGAAGAAAAAGTAAAAAGACATATTACATTAGAGTAAAACCTTGGCATTGCCAAGGTTTTTAAAACTGATAAACATCTTCACCTAATAGATTTAAATCATTTAAATCAATAATTTGATAAGTACCACGTTTAATTTTCTTTATATATTTCTTATCTAAAAATAATTGAAGAACACGTTGGAGTAGACGATAACTACGACCTATCAATTCAGCAACGACTACAAAATTATCTTGAACAATAGAGTTTTTATGAGAAACAATAAAGTAAGCCGCTAATCTATTTTCAACTGGATAATTTAATGAAATAGACTGATTCTGAGTTGATTTAGAAAGCTTGCTGGCAAGATTTTTTGCGATGGTTTTCATAAAGAAAACATCATTCATTAATATTTCATGATATTTAGAAAGGGAAATAGTTGCACAAATACAATCTTCATAAGCAATCACATTATTAATAATAGGAGATTGAGTGATAAATTCTAAATCACCAATAATAGAGTAGGGACTATTAAAACTGCATAACATACTATTTCCATTCGCATTAATATGGTTTACTTTCACTTTTCCTCTTAAAAGAATATAAATATAATTAAGCTTTTCACCTTGATGTAATAAATATTCGTCTTTATTTAATTTTTTGATTTCAATATATTGATAATTATCAACGTGAAGAATTTCTAATTTTTTTAATTCATTTAAATAATTCATCTAAATCACCATCACCAATATGACATATGTCGTATTTATAATCAAGTTCAATCACTATAATTCTTTCTGGAGGTGATCTTGATGGATTTTGTATTAGCCACATTATGTGGGATTATTGTAACGACAATGAATGTATTTAATGGGCAATTATCAGATTATACAGGGGTCTATTTATCAACAGTTATCATTCATTTAGTTGGTTTAGTTACTTTTTTAATTATTATGAAAATCAAAGATAAGAAAGTTTGTTTTAAAAAACAAATTCCTTTATATATGTATTGTGGAGGATGTATTGGGGTATTAACTGTTATTTTTAATGTTTTTGCGATTGGTAAGATAGGAGCTTCTTTAATGACAGCACTAGGATTATTAGGACAAATGATGACATCTTTGTTGTTAGAAAATAAGGGATGGCTAGCGACATC
>ENA-OROH01002541-OROH01002541.1-human-gut-metagenome-genome-assembly--contig:-NODE-2541-length-13727-cov-2.239760_pt1 | contig 13727 bp, 16 predicted proteins | sample MGYA00242125_ERZ509042 | MGnify/ENA primary metagenome ERZ509042 (study PRJEB26280, sample SAMEA2338738) | human gut metagenome | biome: human gut; feature: human-associated habitat; material: faeces... | reverse complement strand
CATTACAATAAATAAAATTATTATTAAACTCATATCATCATTCCTTTTTATTGGTTCATTCTATCATAATTTTTTATAAAGAGCGAGAAACAAAATACCCTTTTTTTCGATTATTCGTTATAATACTTACGAAGGAGTAAAAAAATGAAAGATAGAAAATTATTATTTTTTGATATTGATGGTACATTATTGAGTGAAAAGACTCATACTGTTCCTCAAAGTGCTAAAGAAGCTTGAAAAAAAGCTAAAGAAAATGGACATCTCATTTTTATTAATACAGGTCGACCTATTTCTACAATCGATCAAGAGATTCATGATTTAAACCCTGATGGTTATATTTGTGGATGTGGAACATACATCACTTATCATGACCAAGTAATCTATCATCATCAATTATCTAAAGAAAGATGTAAAGAAATTGCATCTCTTATAAAAAAATATGAAATTGATGCTGTTTTAGAATCAAAAGATCATGTTTATTTTAATACTCATATTAAAAATTCTTTTGTTCAAGGAATTCAAGAAAGATATACAAATAATGGTTTCAATGTTTCAACAAGTGAAGATCCAAATCTTTCCTTTGATAAATTTACTATTTGGTTTGATCATGATATCCAAGCTTTTAGAGATAATATTTCTCAAGATTTTGATATTATTGAACGTAGTGAAGAAATGTGGGAAATCGTACCAAAGAATCACTCAAAAGCTACAGGTATTCAAACTGTTGCGGATGATTTTAAAAGCGATTTAGATCATTGTTATGTCTTTGGAGATTCTTTCAATGATGAAAGTATGTTACGTTATGTTAAACATTCTATTGTTATGGCTAATGGTGTACAAGCTATGAAAGATATTGCTTATTTTGTGACAAAAGATATTGAAGATGATGGTATTGCTTATGCTTTAGAAAAACTTGATCTTATCTAAAAAAGCCTGCTTGGCAGGTTTTTTCATTTATTATATTAATCTAACTTACATAACATAATGCCTGGATTTTCTTCAAATGCCTTAAATCCCATTTTTTCATAAAATCTAACCGCACGTTTATTATTTGTATCAACTAAAATACATATCCCAGGTACTTTTTCTTCTTTTAAAACTTCAAATAAAGCTTGCATTAACTTTGAACACACACCATTACCTGTATATTCTTCTAATATATCAATATGAATATGTGCTGGATATTCAGGATAAAAACGTTCTAGTTCACGATTAGCATTAGGAAATCTTTCTGCCTTTACTTCATCTAATTCTTTTAAAGTCAAATAATAAGGATATGCATTTTTTTCATAAACCTTTAAATCCTTGGCACATAAAATATAACCACACACCTCATCTAAATCATTTTTAAGTATTAAGAATATTTCTTTATCAATATAAAGCTAATGTTGCCTTTTTAGCATTATCATCTTTATATCTAGATGTTGATTGAAAAATACATACATTTTGTACTTGTTGTTTATATTTTGGTTCATATTTAATTATTTCTATTTTTTCTTTCAAAAGAAGCATTTCAAGTTCTTCCCCTTTCCTTTTTATCATTCAAATTATTAAATAAAAATGACTATATCATCAAGCTCTTAATCTTCCTAAAAAAAAAAGAGTATTTATGAAATTTCATAAATACTACTCTACATGTTCTACAACTTTTTTTAAACGTTTTTCAAAATCACGTCTAGAAAACATAACAATGGCATTACATCCTAAACATTTAATTTTAATATCAGCACCCATTCTTACAATCTTCCATTGATTTGATTTTTTACATGGATGTTGTTTCTTCATTTCTACAATATCATTTAATTGATAATCCATAATTATTCTCCTTGATGATGATAAAATGCTTCTAAAGTATTTTGTAATAACATTGTAATCGTCATTGGTCCAATTCCTCCTGGAACAGGAGTAATTGCATAAACTTTATCTTTCACATCTTCAAAGTCAACATCTCCACAAAGTTTATTATTTTCATCACGATTAATACCAACATCTAAAACAACGGCGCCTTCTTTAACATAGTCACTATTGATCATTTTAGTACGACCAACAGCTGCAATTAAAACATCTGCTCTTTGACAAACTTCTTTTAAATTTTTTGTTTTACTATGAGCGATTGTTACAGTAGCGTTTTTTTGTAAGCATAAAAGCGCTACTGGTTTTCCTACAATGTTACTTCTTCCCACAACAACAACTTCTTTTCCTGTTAAATCATAGTTGATTTCATCTAATAAAACCATCATTCCTTTAGGTGTACATGGTACTAAACTTCTTTGTCCTAAAAATAACTTAGCCACATTTTCTGGATGAAAACCATCTACATCTTTTGATGGATCAATGGCTTCTAAAACTTTATCTTCATTAATATGATCTGGTAAAGGTAATTGTACTAAAATTCCATCAACTGTTTCGTCTTCATTTAATTGTTTGATTTCGTTTAAAAGTTCTTCTTCACTAAAAGTTGCATCATGTGTAATTTTTAAAGAATCCATTCCTACATAAGAACATCCTCTTTCTTTATTTCTAACGTATACTTGACTTGCTTGATTTTCCCCTACTAAAATAACCGCAAGTTTTGGTAAACGATCATATTTATTTTTCATTTGTTCAATTTCTTCTTTTAATTGATCCTTGATCTTTGTTGAAATCTCTTTTCCACTAATAATCATAATATGTCCCCCTCATATTATCTATGATTATATAGGAAGAAACAGGTAAATTCAATAAAAAAGGTATAAGCCTAAGCCTATACCTCATCATTATTCACCTTCATGTTCTAAAGTATTTTTTTCATATACTTTAAAGAATGGATAGTACACAACCACAGAAATAGCAATCAATACGAACATGAAAATAACATTTCTAATATCCAATGCTGATAAGAACCCTTGTGCAAAGAATGGTGTAAATGATGGATCGACAATATAACCTAATGAAACAAGTCCCATACTTTGAACAAGATAACCAAGACCTGCCGAAAGACATGGCATGATTAGAAACGGAATTGATAAAATCGGATTTAGAACGATTGGTGTTCCAAAAATAATTGGTTCATTAATTCCACATATACCAGGCAATACACTTAAACGTCCAATTGAACGAATATGTTTTGATTTTGATTTACACATTAATAAAACAAGTCCTAATGTATTTCCTGCCCCACCTATCAATACATATCTAAACATTTGTAAGTTAATTATAGCTGTTGGTGCTTTTCCTGCATTAACAAGTTCTGCATTTACCCCAGTATTTGCAATACATAAAGCAAAAACAATTGGGAAGACAATAGAAGAACCATTAATTCCAAATAACCATAAAATATTTGAGAATAAATAAATTCCCATAAACATCCAAATATTATCTACACCTGAAATAGCTGGTGTTAAAATAGACATAATAAAATTTGGTAAGTTTTTACCTGTAGCTGCCATCAAAGCAACATTTAAACCGTATATAATAATAATGTTTGCAGCAAGTGGCAACAAACTATTTACAAAATCAGTAACTGCACTTGGTACACTTCCTGGAAAGGAAATAACAAGTTTTTGACTTACAAAACGCGAAATTTCCACAGAAACTAATGCAATAATAATAGCAACAAATAATCCATCAGCTCCTAAATAACTTGTTGAAATACCACCATCTTTTAATGGTGCTGACACCATTAAGAAAGTACACATAGCAATAATTCCATAAACAGCTGATTTCATTTGATAGCTTTCTGCTAAACAATAAGCAATACCAAAAGCAGAAATTAAGCCAACCAATCCCATTGTGTAATTATATGGTAATGTAAGTACATCATAGTTAGCAACCGCAAATTGTTTCCAACCTATTAAAGCTTTTAAAAAGATGTTTCCTGTATGTAAATCGACTAAATCTAAATTAATTGGTGGATTCGCAACAATCAAAAATAATGATCCTATAACGATTAATCCAAGTGGCATCATCATTCCTGATGAAATTGCTTGTAGGTGTCTCTGTTGTGCGAGCTTATTTGCAAAAGGCTCTAATACCTTCTCTAATTTATCTATTAAAATTGCCAACCATTAAATGTAAAGGCTGTATCTACGACATTTTCTGGATCGTATTCTTCTAAAATTTTTGCATAACGTTCTTTATAATCATTATCTACTTCCATTTGTGGAATAACTTTACTTGCTTCATGTAAGAAATGGAAAGAATCACGTCCCATTGCTTTTCCTCTTACTGTATGCTTATCTAAAGCAACATCAGGAATTTCTGGGAATTTACCCATCGCAAATGATTTAATACAAATATTTTTTAATAAATCGCTTGAACGATCTTTTTGACAGCTACATAAGTAACGAATTGCATGAATGAAATACATTGGTTGATCACCATCTGCATATTCAAAGTTTTTAGACATTTGATAGAGATTATTGACTAGAACTGCAGCCATTGGGTCTCCCATTCCAATATCTTCTACTGAAATTGTAAGTAAACGTCTCCACATTTTTTCTAATAATTGTGGTGAAGAAATATACATTTCATAAGCAAACATACATGCATCTTCTTCTTTGGCACGTCTAATTGATTTTTGCAAAGCAGAAATAACCTCATCTCCTGCATAGCCATTTTTTGTAACGATTTTTGACCAAGGGTCGTACATTGCTTTTGCCATTTTTCTTGCTCCTTTATTTTTTCTATGACATAATTATTGCGAGGTGAAACTTATGAATATTGATCATTTAAAAGATAAATTTGATTTAAATGAATTAGAAGTCTCTTTATTGGAATATATTAAGAAAAATCAAAAACAATTGAAAAATATTACCATTAGACAAATGGCAAAAGATAATTTTACATCAACTTCTGCCATCTATCGTTTATGTAATAAATTAGAATTTAGTGGTTATAGTGATATGATTTATCATCTATCTAGCAACACTCATAATAATGCTCCTGCTCAAAAATACGAAAACTATTTACCTCATTTTATTCAATTATTAAATAAACATAAAAATAGTAAAATCGTTGTTTTTGGTATGGGATTTTCAGCTCCAATTGCTGATTACATTTCACAAAGATTAACTCTTAATGGCTTTTGTACCATGAGTGTTGTTCATATGGAAATGTTGGATGCTAGTTTTCAAGACTCAACCTTTCTCATTGTCATCTCCAATTCAGGAATTACAACAAGACTTGAAGAAGTCGTTGAAACAGCTAAAAACAATCATATTGATATCATTACTTTCACAGGTAATGAAAAATCAAAAATAAGTCAGTATGCCACTTTACCTATTATCATCGGTCACTATAATCCTTTTTATCATGATAATCTTGTTCCAAACGCTTTCTTTGGACAAGTTCTCATTATTTTTGAATCTCTTCTCTATTCTTTTTTGTCCTCGAAAAAATAATATACTTTCATGTCTTCAATTAAAATAATTTGACAAGACAAAAAAACATGTTTCCATTTTTGAAACATGTTTTTCTTTTTTACTATTTAATATTTTCAACAATATGTCTTGCGACTAAGATACCATTTGCACCTGCTTGGGCAAGTCCTCTTGTAAGACCAGCACCATCACCAGCAACATATAAATCATCAATTTCAGATTCAAAACCATCTCTTACTTTTGGTCTTGCTGAATAGAATTTTGCTTCTACACCATATAATAAAGTATGTTCATTAGCGATACCTGGTGTTACATTATCTAACGCTTCAATCATTTCAATAATTGATTTCATTGTATTGTATGGTAACACAAGTCCTAAGTCTCCAGGTACTGCTTCTGGTAAAGTAGGCTCTGTATATCCTTCTTTTAATCTCTTATATGTTGTTCTTCTTCCTCGTTTGATATCTCCATATCTTTGAACAATAACTGAACCATTTGATAATTTATTCGCTAATCTTGATATTTCATGGGCAAATTCATTTGGTTCATTGAATGGTTCACTAAATGTATGAGATACAAGTAAAGCAAAGTTTGTATTTTTACTTCCAAGTTTTGGATCATGATAAGCATGTCCATTCGCAAGCATTGTTCCACTATGGTTTTCAATAACAACATGACCACTAGGATTTGAACAGAAAGTTCTTACTTTTGTTCCTACTGAAGTATTGTAAACAAATTTACCTTCATATAAGTTCTTATTAATTTCTTCCATAACAATATTGCTTGTTTCGACACGAACACCAATATCTACTTGATTATTATAAAGTTTTAATCCTTGATTTGATAAAACTTTTGTAAGCCATGCTGAACCATCTCTACCTGGCGCTAAAACAACTTTTTTAGCGTGAATTGTTTGTCCATTTTCTAAAACAATTCCTGTTGCATGATGGTCTTCTACAAGAATATCTTGAACAGATGTTTTAAATTGTAAATCCATATGTTGTTTTAATTCATTAGACATTTCTGTCATAATTCTTAAGTTTTCTTCTGTACCTAAATGTCTTACTTTTGCTCTTAAAAGTTTTAACCCAACAGCATATCCACGGTGTTCAATTTCTTTTACTTTATCTGTTGTTGGATCTGTAATTTCTTTAGTAGCTCCATGTTTTAAATAAAGGTTATCTACATAATGAATGACATCTTCTACTTCATCATTACTTAAGTAATCAGTTAACCAACCACCGAATTCACTTGTAATATTAAATTTACCATCAGAGTAAGCACCCGCTCCACCAAAACCATCAGTAATAGAACACGCTGGGATACATCCAGGTTCACGATCTTTATGAACTGGACATTGTTTGATTTTTTTATCTTTAATAGGACAATGTCTATTCATAACGTCATGTCCTTTATCTATAAGTAATACTTCTAATTCAGGATTTTTTAAATATAATTCGTAACATGTCATAATTCCTGCTGGACCTGCACCAACAACGATTACATCATAATTTTCTTTCACTTTTTTCTCCTTCATTTTCCAAAAATATCCAAACCTTTCACATTATAGACGACTCTTTCTTATATCGCAAGTATTTACATGTTTTTTTATTTCGCAAAATGTTTTTTTAAGAAATAATGTTATAATGAATAAAAATCATGTTTATTAGGAGGGAAATTTATGGATCTATTTACTAAAATAAAAAGTATAACTTCTTTTACAGAAAGTGAACAGATATTTATTCAATATATACTTGATCATCCTTATGATGTTATTCAACTTTCTTTACAACAACTAGCAAAAACAAGTTATGTTTCTATTTCAACGATTTACCGCGTCATGGAAAAACTAGATATTAATGGTTTAAATCAATTAAAACTACAAATATCTGAAAGTTTAAAAAATAATAAAGATTCAAAAGACATAGATTATAATTATCCTTTCCAAAAAACAGATACTCATCATCAAATCATGACACAAATGTTATCACTCTATGAACAAACATTAAAAAACACTTTTAATCTTATTGATTTAGATGAACTCTTACATATTGTTCAAGCTTTAAAAAAAGCCAATAATATTTATATTTTCCCTTCTATTGGTAATTATTTTATGGCAGAATCTTTCCAACAAAGTATGTTAGAAATAGGTGTTAAGGTGGATGTGATTAAAGAAGCTTACTATCAACATTGGAATGTTCAACTTTGTAAAGAAGACGATATTGTCATGCTTATTAGTTATGCTGGAAGAACACCCCAAATTAAAAATATTGTTCAAGAATTAAATCAAAAGAATATACCTATTATTTTGATTTCCTCAACCATTCATACACCGATTGATCAATTTGCGAAATATCATCTTTACTTTTCTTCTTATGAAGATTCCGAAGAAAAGATTGCTTCTTTCTCTTCAAGAATTTCTTTACAATATCTATTAGATTGTATCTATGCTTGTTATTTCAATAGAGATTATCAAAAGAATTTAGAATATAAAATTAAAAATTATATAGATTAAAGGAGCGATTTTTTCGCTCATCTATAATTTATGATATATAGGTTTCATCTTTTCAAAAGTACAATAGTATTCAAAACCTAATTCTTTTAATAATTCTTTAGCTTCATTAATATAAGCTCCTAAATGCTCAGGTTTATGACTATCACTACCAATCGTAATAATCTTTCCACCTAATTCTTTATAAAGCTTTAAAATATCTCTTGATGGTTGTGAATCTTTTAAACCATATCGATGACTTGAGGTATTGATTTCGATTCCTTTTCCGTCTTGAATTACAATTTCTAATATTTCTTGAATCATTGGTTTGATCTTTTCAAAAGGATACGGACCATTTTCATCATATCTTGAAATTAGATCTAAATGTCCTAAAACACTATAGTCTTTATAATTTTTAATCACATCTAATATTTCCTTATAATAACGTTCATTATATTCTTGTTGCGTTCTTCCTCTTTGAAAATCTTGTGTCCAAAATTCTTTGTCTTCTACTTGATGACAAGATAAGATAATAAAATCAAAAGAATATCGATTAAAGAGTTTTTGATAAAGATCAATCGTATACATTTGCATACCAAACTCCATACCTTGTTTAATAACAATTTCAGGATATTTCTTTTTCAATAATGCTATTTTTTCAAAATACTTTGGATAATCCACATTTGCAAGGGGCATCTTTTCCGGTTCACCTGGTCCACCTTTTCTATATAGCATCCCTCTTGGATCATCAAAATCTCTTTTAATACCATAATCTACATGATCTGTAAAACAAATTTCATCCATATTCATCTTGATTGCATCTTTAATAACATCTTCCATTAAATAATCAGAATCATCGCTAAATTCTGTGTGCACATGATAATCTGTAAACATTTAATCTGCCTCCTTCAAACATAAATACATCTGTCCTATTAACATATATTCTATCACATTATTTACTTTAATTAATTTAGGAATTTGATGTTGTGGCATCAATTCCTTTATTTTTTTCTCTAATACTTTAAAATCCGGTAATAATTCACTAAAGATTACAATCACTTCAGGTGCCACAAGATACATTGTAGTAAGAATAATTTTACTTACTATTTCCAATGTTCCTTCTGGTGTTTTAGAAAGTTCTTCTTGTTTTTGTGAAAATTCTAAAGGTAAATATGAAACTTCTCCTGCTAAATTGCAAAAACCTTCAATCAATTTACCATTAACAATAAGTCCTGCACCTGCTTTTAAAGAAATTGCTTGAAATAAGAAAAAGAGATTCTTATTTTCTAAATGTGTTGCATAATATCCAACTGCTGCTGTATTTATATCATTATATAATTTTATTGATTGCTTATAGCGTTGTTTCAATTTTTCTTCGATGTTTTCATTTTCAACACCACTTATATAAGTTGATGTAACCTTTCCTGCATCAACAATTCCTGGCAATGAAAGACTAATTGTAGAAAGTTTTGGATATTGAATGATAAGTGTATCCAACAAATCGTAAATATCTTGGATATGAATCTTATATTTAATAGTTTCATTTTGAAATAAAACTTTCCCTTGTACATAAATACGATAAGCAATATGAATACGTTCTTTATTTTTAAAAATTGTTAAACAAGCTATTTGTTGCTTATTCTTAATATCTAGCTTTAAGTCATTTTCTTTTTCTTGAACATGCATTATTTTTTTACTCTTTGAATTTTCAATCATCTTAAGCAATGTTCCTACATCATAACGAGCAAAAACAAGTGGAGGTATTTTCATAACAACTTGATCTTTTAAAATACTTTGAACTTGTGCATGTAAATAAGAAATTTGTGGTGCTAAGAAAATGAAATCAAATTGTTGACCAATTTGATAGAGCTGGTTATAACCTACCGCACTAACTTCTATTGTATTTTTTAGTAATTTGCTTGCCTTATTAATTTCTTGAGCAAAGTAACTTGTTGTTAAACCTCCACTACAACATAATAGAACTTTTGTTTTTGCTTCATAGTCTAGTTTTAATAAACATGTAATCATTTCATTAAATAAAGAAACTGCATGTTTAAGCGTATTCATTTGAAAATGTAAATAAAAATCAAGTTCTTTTCTTTTTTTAGAAGTGACTTTTAATTCAATAATATAATATAAATTAAAAGTCACTTCAGCAATACCATACGATGATTCTATTTGAACAATATCTTTATATTCTTTAATTCTATAATTTGGACTTTTTTGGAGACAAATCCATTTTTTAAAAATATCCATATATAAATCCTTATAAAATTCATCCAAAAGAATCATCCCCTTTATTATTTATTTCCTACAATTTCTAATGCTTTCTTTAAAACATTTGCCCCATTCATAAGCCCATAATCTTTCATATCAATGACTTCAATAGGTGTTTTATCTGTTGCTTTTTTTAGTTGTGGTAGACAATGTCTTACTTGGGGTCCTAACATGACAACATCCCAATCATTAATAGCTTTTTCAGCTTGAGTAAGTGGAAATGCTGCTACTTCAAGTGCTATTCCTTGATCTTTTGCTGCTCTTTCAATTTTAGATACCAACATGCTTGTTGACATTCCTGCATTACAAACTAACATTAATTTCATTTTTAAATTCCTCCTTCAACTACACACTTATTCTAACAAGTAAATAAATTGATTTCTTTTATGTAAAACATTTTGAAAAGTCTTTATCTTTTTCTTTTTAAAATAAATAGAAATTATGAAAAGTTCTTTTCAAACGCAAAAAAAGCCTCTCGGCTTTCTTTGATATATATAATTGGGAAGGGAATATGAAAAACTATTCATATTGTAAAAGATTGTTTTATCTTTTACATGTTTAATATACCCAGCTTTTATGAACTCTATGCAACTTTTTTGTGTCAAACATGTAAAGAATTATTGTGAATTATGTGATGATAATCTTAAGTTTTTATTCACATACTTTAGATGGAGGTGATTTTGTGTCTTTACTTTATAAAGAAGTAGATGATTTTGAAGTTTATGCTTATCAGCAAAAACAATTTAAAAAAGTCACAAAGAAGGATTTACTAGGAAAATGGACTTTATTTTTCTTTTATCCTGCTGACTTTACTTTTGTTTGTCCTACTGAACTTGAGGATTTACAAGAAAAATATCAAGAATTCAAAAAAGTAAATTGTGAAATTTATGCCATTTCTACAGATACCCATTTTGCTCATAAGACATGGCATGATATTTCTAAAAACATTTCTAAAATAGAATATCCAATGATTGGCGATCCTACACATTCACTTACCTATGATTTTGATGTCTTTGATGAAAATGATGGTTTAGCTCAAAGAGGAAGTTTTATTATTGATCCTGAAGGTAAAATCGTTGTCTATGAAGTCAATGCTGGAAATGTTGGTAGAAATGCTGATGAACTTTTAAGACGTTTACATGCCTGTCAATTTGTATATGAACATGGAGATAATGTTTGTCCTGCTAAATGGAAATTAGGTGAAAAGACAATTCAAACAACTATTGAAAATATTGGTAAATAGAAAATGACTGTTTTTTAACAGTCATTTTCTATATCTTAGTATTCTAAAAGCTTATTGGTTAATTCATTCATTGCTTGAATTACTTGTGTAACCTCTTCATTTAAATATACTTCTTGATTTTTGATTTCTTCTTGATAAATATTAATTTCATCTGCAAAATCAGGATTTTCTTGTTCTGCCTTTTCAAAGATTCCTAATAAAGCAGGATATGTTTTAGCAAATTTAAATTGTCTATTTGTTGTCCAAAATACATTATTTGGATTTGTTTCTTCACTTAATCTTCTTTGTGCTCTTAAGTTTGATTCTACAGAGAAATCATAAAAACCATATTCAGATCCACCATTTATATGCCAAGCTAAATCTAAAGCTCCATCTTTATCATTAGAAATATTACCTTTTTCTAATGCTTGAATAATATCATTGAATAATTCAATATTTTCTTGGTATTGTGCAAATGATGTTGTAATCGTAGAAGATAATTCAATACCAATAAAATGATCTTGAATATACTTAAAAGCTTCATGAAGCTTAAGATTTAATTCTCTTCCTTCTTTTCTAAGAGCATCCTTTTCTTTTTCAGTTTTAGCATTTGCAAAACGTTTATTTATATTTTCAATTTTTTTATTTACTTTAACTGTAGCTTTCTTTAAAGAATTTAAAGATTGATTATATTGACTTACATCAATTCCTGCTTTTTTAGCAATATCTTCATTTAATACATTTAAATCATCGACCGCCGCTGTTAAATCCAACTTCATAACAGGGGCTTGATCTAACCAAATAGCAAGCATTCCATATGTATTGATATTAGTTGTCATAACTTCACGTGAATAAGTTGAAGGATTATCTGATTTTGTATGATAATGCATTTGAATCCATCCTTTTTCTCCTTCAGATGTTCCTGGAACATTCACAAAATAAGGAACCCCAGCGTGACGATAAGAAACACCATCTTCCATTGTATTTGCATCTACAGAAGTGTCATTGATTCCTTTAGGATAAATATTGTCTTCTGGATCAATTGCAATTTCATTTACAAATTGTTTAACTGCTGAGGCATATTCTGGAACACAAGATATTTCCATTTTACTAGCTCCATCATAAAATGCTGGTAATTCAAAATTAAGCATTGCTATTGTTTTCTGTGCCCATTCTGGATGAACTGTATTAATCATTTCCCAAGCACCTGTTGTCCAATCATATTCAGTATTAGCTGCACCCCATTCTTCTGAACCATGTGCAATAAATAAAATATCATTTTCAGGTGTATAATTACTTTCTTTCATTGCTTTAGCAATAGCCATAATTAAACCAATCGCACAACTATCATCTTGAAATGATCTAAAATAAATATCATAATGACCAGAAATAATAATTTGTTGTTTTGAAGATTTACCTGGTATCTTTCCTACAACATTGTATGAAACACCATCATCTAAAGAATAGTCATTATCTATTTTTAGTGTTGTTTTATTATTTCCAGCTTTTAATGCTTTTTTTATACTTTTATAATTATTTTTTGAAATAGCCACCGTTGGAATTAAGTCATCACAACATACATCCTGTACATTAATTTGATCATCATCATAAGTTCCATAACCGCCATTATCATACGTCACTAATGCTGCTGCTTTATGTAAAGCGGCTTCTTCCATATACATATCGATCCAAGCTACATTAAATTGATCTACACCAGCAAGAACAATCTTACCTTCAACATCTTTTCCTTCATAATCTGCTGCTGTTCCATTACCAACATCAACCATTTCAGCAACAATTCCTTCTTTTGAAGTTCCTGATAACTGATAAGATGCTGGCATCATTTGAATATCTGTTCCTTCTATTTTTAAAGAAGCTGAGTTAAATTGCCATTTATCTACAGTCACAGGAATTTTTTCTGTTTCTAATCCAATTTTTCCCATTTCCTTTTCAATATAATCAGCTGCTTTATGTTCAGCATCTGATCCTGCAGAACGATATCCTAACTCATTAGATAATAAATCATCATCTTCTGCTAATGCTTTAGAAATGTTGTAAGCATACTTTGCATCAACATTCTCTAAATAATGATCCATTGTTGTCTTTTTAGGATTACACCCAGTCAATGAAACCATCATTGTTAAAACAATCAATAAACTTACCCTTTTTTTCATTCTCTATTTCCTCCCAAACAATAAAAAAGACAGATGTTTATACACACCTGTCTCATCATATTTTGAACTATCTGTAACAGAAATCCTACTTACTGACCATTTCATAAGGTATATATAAACACTTTACAAAACTGAGCTTTTAACTCAATCAATAAGGGCATATGCCCTTCCGTATTCCACTAAATACGGTTCTTGTCTCTTCA
>ENA-OROH01002540-OROH01002540.1-human-gut-metagenome-genome-assembly--contig:-NODE-2540-length-13727-cov-4.152063_pt1 | contig 13727 bp, 10 predicted proteins | sample MGYA00242125_ERZ509042 | MGnify/ENA primary metagenome ERZ509042 (study PRJEB26280, sample SAMEA2338738) | human gut metagenome | biome: human gut; feature: human-associated habitat; material: faeces... | reverse complement strand
CCGGGCCAAGCACACCTACCAGCGGGTGGGCATCAAACAGTTCTGCCGCCTGGGCCAGCTGCAGGCTGGTTGGCATAGACCGGGCATAATAATAGCCCTCCAACCCGGCAGCACGCGGCAGCGGCAGGCAGTAGACGGCATCCGGCTGCAGGGCGCAGCCTTTTGCCAAAGTGTTGGCATCCAGCAAAATGGGCGCACACTCCCCCGCCGTTTGCGGCAGGATATAATGCCAGTGCAGGTTTTGCGCCATGGCAGCCAGCGGCTGCACCGGCAGAAGTGCGCGCAGCAGGTCATCCACCGGGTAATCAGTCTCGGATTTCAGATAGTCATACAGTTCTGCGGCGGCCTGGCCGTCTGTGCGGCGCAATTCATCCGCATAGGGGGTAAAAAAGCTGCGGCGCTTGAAAAACGGGCACCCGCGGTCCGCCAGCAGCAGCTTGGGGCAGGCCATAATGGGGTTGACGAAAAGGCTTGCCAGGTCTTTGGTATCCATAAAGGTATCCCACCGGTAACCAAGGGCGGCAAAGTGGGCGGTAAACTGCGTTTCGTGCAGGCGGACGGAATCTTCATAGCTGGCGGGCAGGGCGGCCGCCTGCCAGTAAGCAAAAAAATCTGCCATCATGCGGGAACGCACCACAACAAAGTGGGATTGAATATGCTCCGGCACCATGGCTTTTGCCCCGCCAAAGCGGTGGCTGCGCATAGCATAGTGGCGGGTCAGGCCCCAGAAATCCAGCTCCGGGCGCCCATCCATCACGGCAAACATGGCAGCTACATCCCCAACCGGCCCGGCAAGGGTATAGTTCATCAGCACCACTTCATCGTATTGCAGCAGCATATCCAGGCCGATCTGCCAAACAGCGTCCCGGTAGGCTCCCACATCAAAGCCTGTGTTTTCGCGCTCCAGCACAGTGTGGCAGCAGCCTTGCGCCCACTGGCGGGATTCCGGCTGCAAGGGGCCGTTATTGACAAAGAACACCTGCCCCACTGCGGCCATTTGCTGTACAGCAAAGCGGCAGGCTGCATCAGCCTGCCCGTTGGGGTGATAATTGAAATAGATAATCAGCCGTTTTTTCATAGCGGTTGGCTTAATCCTCATAGTTCACGTCATGGGGGCCCAACACCGTGCGCTTAACGCGCATCATGTTTTCGTAAGCGGATTTCGGCATCCGCTTACGCAGCCAGTTGCGGGCGCGGCGGCGCTTGGAATTCTCATACGGGCCATAGTTTCCAAAACCGAACCAGTGCCTGCGCGCGGCAAAAGCACCGGCACTGGCAGCGGCACTGCCAAAGGTGGTGCAGTCAAACACGCGGGCAAGCGGGCGGATCAGACCACCCGCATATGCCTGCATGGAATCGCAGCGGGCAACGGCATAATCAGCGCTCATGGCCTGGGCGGGGTAATACCCTGCCCCCTGCGCCACAAAGGGATAGATACGCTCAATGGCATGGCTGATGGTACCATCCTGCGGCAGCGGCTCCGGCGGGAAATCCTCGTGCTTCCAGCCGTGGTCAAACAGCGGAGCCAATGCTTTTACGCGGAACCAGAATACGCTGCCAAAGGGGGCAATGGGCATTTTTTCGCCGGAAATAGGGCGGTCAATGCCCAGCTTTTTCATCAGGGCCTTGGTATTATCAAAGTTGGGGCCCCAGCCGTTGGAGCACATGTTCATGAAATACACGCCATGCGTGGGGAACGGCGGGCAGAGCAGGCCCAGATAAGGGTCTTTTTCAAATTCTGTCAGCACATTCAGCACATAGTCTGCGTTTTTGCAGATATTCTCGTTACAGACATAGCCAAAGCTGGCGCCAACGCTTCCGGGCTTGGTCTGGATGGCCTTTTTATCGTGCATAAAGCAGGCGTAATCATACTCCCGGATCTGCGGGGCAAGGTCACACAGGAACGCTGCCACATCGCGGCCGCGGTTTTCGACCACCTTTACGGTAACGGCATGCAACGGCAGGGTGCGGAACGCTTCTTCGATCTGCTGCTTTTTCTCCGGCGTGTTGGTGGAAATAAAAACGTCAGTCTCCGGCGGCATGTTGGCGGCAAAGGCGCAGCTTTGGGGCAGCATATCCATAAAATACAGGTGCATGCACAGCGCAATGCGGCGGTTTTTGCGCACGGCAGCGGCGCAGGCCTCATCCTGTACCCTTTCCGGAATCAGGCGGGTCAGACCCAGGTTGCGGGTAAAATCATAAGGGTGCATGGTGCGGATCATGTTTTTCCAGATCAGCTCCAGCGGGTAATCCGTATGGTCCCGCAGGTAGGCGTACAGTTCCCGCACCGGCTCCCCGGCGGTATCGTTCAGGTATGCCTCAAAATCATGCATAAAGCTGCGGCGCTTGAACAGCGGGCACTTTTTATCCCGCAGCAACCGCGTGGGGCAGACAAGCAGCGGATAATCCGTAAACTCTTTCAGATCGTCCGTGTTGACATAGACATCCCACTGGTAGCCTTTATCGGCAAACTGTTTGGTAAACACCGATTCGTACCGCTGCACAGAGTCGGTATAGCTTTCGATCATGGGCATGGTATCCCAGTAATTTTGCAGCTCTTTGCTCTGGATGAACTTTTTGCGGTAGACAATAAAGTGGGACTGAATGTGCACCGGCAGGTAATTATAAAGATGTTTGCCCTTAAAGGGGTTGCCCTCCGCCCCATGGTGGATCGTCAGGCCCCAAAAATCAAGGTTGGTGCGCTCGGCCATGGCGTCAAACATTTCTTTCAAGGGGCGCACAGGGCCCATCAGGGTAGAGTTCGTCATGACCACTTCGTCAAATTCGCTCAAACGCTGCCAGCCGTAATGATCCAGCGCGGTTTTATAGGCCCACACATCCAGGCCCTTGTTTTCGCGCACAATAATTTGATCGGTAAATTCTTCAAATGCCGCGCGGCCCTGCTTGCTCAGCTTGCCGTTGCACACAACGATCAGCTCGGTCAGGTTACGGGCAAGATCGCGCAGGTAATAGGTGATAAAATCATCCACATCACCGTTTTTTTCGTAAAAGAAAAAAATACCCAGTCGTTTCATTCTGTCACCCTTTCCGGTTATCGTTATGCCAAACCTGCATCTTTTAATATTGCGTTAATCTTGGTGGGGTCGCCCCAAACGCCGGGGCTATCATACGGGCGGTCCGGGAAAACGCCGTAATCCAGTTTGATCTTATAGTTTTTATCCCGCAGGAACTGCTCCACACGGTCAGCCAGGGTCCGCGGCTGGCCGGTGCAGACGTTGATGATGCCGTTGACCTTGTTCTGCACGCTGGCCGCCACAATCATGGTTGCCAGTTCATCCAGATCAATAAAATCGTACTTATTCTGCCCGCTGGTAAACGGGAACGTTGTTTTGCCGTCCAGCTCTGCCTGTGCGATTTTGGCAAAGATGGAACTGCCATGGGCTTCATCGCCCGTAATATAATAGGCGCGCAGCCAGTGCAGGTTGCAGCTGCTGCCCTGCAAGGAGAGCATCATGCTCTGGCGCAGGGCATTTTTGGCAATGCCATATTGGCTCAGGGGGTTGCAGGGGGTATCATCCTCAATAGCGCCCTCCCAATAGCCGACTTCGTGCATGGTGCCCATCACGGTCAAATCCGAAAGGCCGCCCGCTGCCATATTGTTCAGGAAGGTAACATGCGAGGAAAGATCCTTCATGTGGCTGGGCGCATTGTGGCGGAAACCATCCCGCCAGGCCATATGGATGCAGACATCAGGCTTGCCCAACGCCGCATAAATATTTTTGTCCCCGCTGAAAATAGGCACATCGCAGAATTCTGCGCGCTCGTCCACGCCCTTAAAGGCAAAGTCCGATGCAATGACGCGGTAGCCCATATCCAGTGCTTTTTTTACAACATGGCGGCCGATATAACCGGCTGCGCCGGTAACAAGGATGGTTTTCATTGTAGCAGTTTCTCCTCCCGGTTTGGCAGGCAGGCATACAGCCCCTGCAGGTGGGTACGGAACAAAAACAGTGCGGCACCCTGTTTTTTGTTGTGCCGCAGTGCATACCAAAAGTCAAGCCTGCTGTGGGGGCAGGCTGCCAGCGCCTGCTGCAGGCTGCGCCAGGCAGCCGCTTTGGCTTTGGGCGGCAAGCGGCCATCCCGCAGCTGATGCATGACAAAGGTGACAAACTCTGCCTGGCGGGCGCTCCACACCTTTGGCAGCTGCTGCGGGGGGCACCAGGCGCGGGCTGCGGTATATTCCGCCTGCACCCACCGGGGCAGGTATTGCAGCCGTACCTGCACTGCTGCCGGGTTCCCACAGGCGGAGGTACTGCCCTGCCGCTCCAGGTGTTCATATACGATCTGCGGCGTATATGCGGCTGAATCTGCCTGCTGGAACACTGCCGCGTTGAAGGCAAAATCTTCCAGCCCTTTGCGGCAGGTTTCATCAAAGCGCAGATGGCCCAGCCGATTTGTACAGTACATAGCGTTCCAGACAAACTGCGGCCCGCTTTGCTGCAAAAATTGCAGGTAGCCCTGCCCCGCCGGCTTGTGAATGATTATTGCCTGCCCCGGCGGGTGGGGCAGCTCCACAGCCGTTCCTGCAGCATTGGCCCGCAGCAGGCGGTAGCCACCGCGCACCACATCCGCCCCGGTTGATTTGGCAAGGACCAGCAGGGTTTCCAATGCATGAGGCAGCATGGTATCATCATCATCACAAAAAGTGAACCACTGGCCGCGGCAATGCTGCAAGCCAAGGTTGCGCGCAGCGCAGATGCCCGCATTGGGCTGTTCCAGCACCCGGATGCGGCCATCTTTTTTGGCCAGTTCATGGGCCAGCGCAGCACTGCCATCGGTGGAGCCATCGTCCACCAGCAGCAGCTCAAAATCCGCAAAGCTCTGGCGCAGCACGCTTTCCACCGCGGTATGCAGCAGCACCCCGGCATTATAGACAGGCATGATAATACTGATCAATGGGGCCTGCTCCATACGGTTCACCTGCCTTTTGGTTTATATTTTATATCCATTTTAATGCTTACTTTTTATGTTTCAGTGCAGCGTACACCTTGCCGTATGGCAGCGGCACGCCAAACAGGCGCTGCAAAAACGCAGGTTTCCAGCGTGCCTGGGCAAGGTCCCGTTTCAGCTGTGCCGGGGCGTGCAGATAGGCGCCCCAGCTGGCTGGGGCAGCCAGCTTCCAGCTGCCGCCGTCCTCCACGGTGATCTCACCCAGGGTGCGCACCTCCTGCATGCGGGGGGCCTGCACCATCTGCAAAAACGCTGCGATGCAGGTTTGCGGCGGAATTTGCACTTCCCGCAGCGGGCCAGCCTGCCAGCGCTGAACAAAAGCCCTCATGCCCTGCCAGAGCGGCGCGGTGATTGCCCTGTTATCTGCACCCGCCTTCCCGATTTCCGGCACCATCTGCCCGGCCTGTGCGTGGTATCCCACTGTGGAGCCGCATGGCTCGGAGAGCAGAACTTCCAGCATGGGCTGGCCCACCCAGTACCACAGGGGGGCCGGGCAGCCGTCAAACAAAAATGTTTTGGCGCGTTCCGGCGGCAGGTTCTGGTGCAGGCGCGCATCGCAGGCAAGGTAACAGCCGTACAGCTGGGTGTGCAGCAGCTCTTCCAGCACACGCTGGGTGGTTCCGCCGCTGCCGATATCCACCAGCAGCACCGGGCTATCCGTCAAGCCCGCCTGTTCCAGATACGCTCTTGCCTGCTCTGCCCGCCTGCGCAGCGGTTCCCCTTCCGGCAACTTGCTGTGGGCCGCAAGGGCCAGCAGCATCTCTTTGGTGCGGCACGGCAAGGGGCGGGTGCGCAGGTCATAGATTTTGGTGGTGTGTCCCTTCGGGGAATCAAAGCCAAGATAGGCGGCGATCTGCCGCCGGGTCAGCTGCTGGCGCGGCAGGGTATCCGCCAAAAGTGCCAACGCCTGCTCATTCATTGGGCATTGCAGCAGGGCTGGCAAAAGGCTTTGGCGGGATGCTTTCAGGTAAAAGGTTTCTTCTTCTGGGTACAGCAGCTGGTACACCTGGCGCACCAGGTACATATCCCGCGCCAGGAATACAAGCTTTGCCCCCGGTATAGCCGCGCGCTGCCCATGCAGCCAGGTGGCAAAGCCAACCGCCAGCGGGCCAAGCAGCTCTGCCCCCAACGCAGCACTGGGATTTAGATTCTGGCAGCAGTTTTGCAAGGTGGCAATTGCGACACCACCTACGGCATCCGCCGGGGTTTTGGTGTATGGCAGCGGGGTTGGCTGCGGCAGCAAAAAGCAGCGGATACCCGCCAGCGCTGCCCCGGCAAAATCCGCGCGGGGGCTATCCCCCACAAACAAGACTTCCGCCGGGCGCAAGGCAGTTTGCTGCAAAAAAAGCTTGAACAGCTTACCGCTGCGCTTTTGCACCCTGTACTCGCAGGAAATGAACACTCCATCCAGAAAATCCAGCCCGCATTTTTGCAACATGGCTTCGATCTGCTCTTTAGGCAGATACATATCCGAAACCGCATATACCTTTTGCCCGCGGGCATGACAGACCGCAGCGGCTTGGGCTACCGGTCGGTTGGGGGCAATCATAGCCAGTTCCGCTGCGCACTCTGCAGCGGGGTCAGTACCCCGCAAGGCAGGATGTGCATAAATTTCGGCCAGCGTCACCTCGCGGCCAAGGGTCTGGCGGGTTTCTGCCTCTGCGGCAACGCGCGCCCCGGCAAAGCCGAGAGCCGCCTGATGGGTAACTTCCATCAGGGCGAACAGATCCGCCGGGCGGGCGCAATCCCGCTTGAGCAAGGTATCGAAAATATCAAAAGCAACCGCTTTGTACCCCTTTGCCGCATGCAGCAGGCGCAGGGTCAGGTAGTCTGTGTGTGGTGTATTGTTCATCGCTCCTGTGTGGGTAAGCCTTGTACGGTTGGGTGAAAGTTGACTCCAGCAAAAAAACCGCGCCAGATAATGCCCAGCCGCTTACATTTTTGCGGGCCGTGGCGCAGCACCTGAACGCTGTGCCAGGCATCTTTGGCAATCAGCCACAGCCAGCCACGCAGCCCCTCCCGCCGGTAAAGCACCACATCATTGCGGTAAAAGTAGCGGTAGCGGGGCCAGCGGTCCGGGGTATCGGTGGCAATGTTGACAACCGTGGCGTTCTGCATTGCATGCACCACCCGGCTGGCGGGAATTACATAGCACGGCATGCTGCGGGAGATACGGCGGGTATACTCCCAATCGTCCGACCAGATAAAAAATTCTGCAATGGGCAGGCCAAAGCGCTGCACTGTGCTGCTGCGCAAAAACAGCGAAACAAAGCTGGCCATAACCGCGGGCTGCCGCGGCCCGGCAAAGCTTGCCAAATCTTTGTACGGCGTGCTGCGCTGCAGGTTCATGGGCTGGTCTTTACCGTCCGGCGCCAGTGCGCGGGAGGAAAGCCAGCCGTACTGCCCGTCCAGTTCGGCATCCGCCTGCAGCAGCTGCTGCAGGGCATCCGGTTCCGGCAGGCAGTCATCATCCATAATCCACAGATACTCTGCCCCGGAACACGCTGCCTGCTGGATGCCGCAGGCAAAGCCGCCCGCACCACCCAGGTTTTTGCCGGTATTATAATAGTGCATGGTTGGCAGGTTCAGCTGCGCCACCAGTTCGGCCGTGCCGTCCGTGCTGGCATTATCGATCACCCACAGTTCCGGCACACCGGCCGTTTGGGTACACAAAGCCCGCAGGCAGCGCTGCAGCATTGCCTTGCGGTTATACGTTACAATAACCGCTGCCGTGCGTTTCATTTGTGAGCCTCCTTGTGGGGGAAGAACTTGCGGTTCAAAAAGGCCATCCCCTTGCGCAGCCAATGCTGGCTTTCCATATATACAACGTCAAGCTCTTCATAGGCGATGTTGTTGGTGATCAGCCAGGCATCCAGCAGACGCTCGCTCACAAAGCCGAACACCCGCTTATCATTGGTGGAATAGCTGCTGATATCCAGCTCTTTTTCCAGCTCAAACAAAATATCGAACAGCCAGGTGCAGTAGTGCTGCAGCAGTTCCTTTTTCATCACGAACATATTGAAGTGATGGCCGTGCGTTTTGGACATGTAGGTGTCATACGCCGGCAGATACTCCGGGCATTTGCGCTCGATGATGGCGCGGGTCACCCGCAGGTCCTGTTCATGGTGGGCGTGGATATACTGGGTATAATTGGTTTCAATAAAATAGTGGCGCTCTTTAGGCAGCACAACATTGGTGGTGGCCAAAATAGCGTTGAGTTCCTCGTGGCCGATGACCCGACGCTTTTTGCGCTCAAAACGGTGCAGGCGGCTGGCAAAGTAACGGCGGTAATGCACGATGCCGATATAATCGGAATCCAGGTTTTTGGCCGCCCAGTACAGGCCCGTCAGCTCGCAGAAATTGCCGTTGCGCTCTGAAATATTTTCACCGGTATCGTCCCCGATGTAGCCAATGCCGGGGTGGATGGCATGACCCATCTGTACCGGCAGGTACATGGGGTCTTCCGGTATCCAGTACGGTTTATGTGTTGCTATGATGATCGTTGTCTGCAAAGTGTATTCCCTGCCTGTTTCTTACTGCTGCGCATGGTTAGCAAAAAAGCGCAGCGTGTTTTACTCCAGCCGGCAAAGCACCGGCACACATGCAAAATAGCTGGCGGTGGATGATGCAGCGCACCTGCCCAGCCGCACAAGCCCATTATCAAAAATAGTATACCGCTTTTTATCAGGAAAGCAAGTTACAGTTTCATTACTGTTTTTAATGTTTCTCATTTTTTGCAGCCGGATCTGCCGCAAAAAGGGCCTCCGGGCCGGTGTGCCAGATGCAGCGCTCAACGCGTTTTTCAGGAATCACTTTCTGCATCCATGCGGTCCTGTTCCTCTGCCAGCTTTTCCCACTCGTCATACAGTTCCTGCTGGTGGAAGCGGGAATCATCCAGTTCATCGCACTTATCCCGCAAAAGCAGGTGGTCGCGCAGAACCTCCGGGTCGTTGATCTCGTTTTCCAGCTCAACAATATGGGCGCCAAGCTCTTCGATCTCGGTTTCCAGCGCTTTCAGGCGGGTGCGCACCTCGGCACGGCGGCGGCGCTGCTCCTTGCCATAGCCTGCCTTCTGGGGCTTATCCTCCTGCTTGGCGGGTTCCGGCTGTTTGGAAGTATCGCGGTCATGCAGCTTCTGGAAGTTCTGGTAAAAAGTCGCCTTGCCATCTTCCAGGTACAGGATCGGGCAGCCAAGGGTCTGCATCAGGTAGCGGTCATGGGTGACCAGCAGCAGGGTGCCCGTGTAGGCAGACAGCGCATCGGTCAGCGTTTCGCGCATGAAAATATCCAGGTGGTTGGTCGGTTCGTCCAAAAACATCAGGTTCGGGCGTTCCAGGGCCAGCTCCGCAAAGCGCAGGCGGGCCATCTCACCGCCGGAAAGGGTGGCGCAGTCCTTGAACACTTCCTCGCCGCGGTATCCGAACCTGGCCAGGTGGCTGCGCACTTCCAGCTCGGTAAAGCGGGGGTACTGGTTCCAGATGGCATCGATCACGCGGCCTGCGCGGCGGGCCTGCTGCTGCACAAAGATACCGGGCTTGGCACCGGTGCCCAGCCGGACCATACCGCCGGAGGGGCGGCGCTTACCGTCCAATACCTGCAGCAGGGTGGATTTGCCGGTGCCGTTGGGGCCCGCAATAATCAGCTTGTCCCCACGGTGGACGACATAATCCAGTGCTTCCAACAGGGTGCGTTCCCCAATGCGGATAGTTAAGCCTTTCATGATGACCAACTCATCATACGGCTCAATATCATACTCAAAGCGGAAATTCAGCTGGTGGGCTTCCGCCTGGGGTGCTTCGGTGATTTCCAGCTTTTCCAGCTGTTTGCGGCGGCTCTGGGCCATTTTGGTGGTGGAAGCGCGCACCAGGTTGCGGTCAATATAATCCTGCAGCTTGGCCGCCTTTTCCACATCGGCATCATGCTGTTTTTGCAGGCGCTCGTCCGCTGCTTCGCGCTGGGGCAGGTAGGCGGAGTAGTTGCCGCGGTAGGTGGTGATGGTTTTGCCGCGCAGCTCCCAGATACGGGTACAGACAGAATCCAGGAAGTAGCGGTCATGGCTGACCACCAGCACTGCGCCGCGGTAGGCTTTCAGATAGGTTTCCAGCCAGTCCATCGTTTCCAGATCCAAATGGTTGGTGGGTTCGTCCAGAATCAGAATGTCCGGGCGTTCCAACAGCAAGCGGGCCAAGCGCAGGCGGGTCTGCTCGCCGCCGGAAAGCACCCCGGCCTTTTTCTTCCAGGTATCTGCCGGGAAGCCCATGCCGTTGAGCACCTTTTTGATCTGGGTATCCATATTATAGGCATCCATGGCATCGATCACTGCGTTGCAGGCTGTGATCTTATCCGTAATAGCCGTGTTGTGGTGGTCAGCTGCCAGCTGCTTTTGCAGGGTCTCCAGCTCCGCCATGGCGTCAAGCGCAGGCTGGAACGCAAGGCGCATGGTTTCGTAAACGTCTTTCTCCGGGTCAAGATGACCCGTCTGTTCCAGGTAGCCGCAGGTTGCCCCCGCCGCAAAGGCAGCGTCACCGGCATCGGGCAGGCTTTCGCCGCACAGCACACGCAGGAGCGTGGTTTTGCCGGTGCCGTTTGCACCAATAATACCAATGCGGTCGCCGCGTTCCACACTGGCTGTTACATGTTTTAAGACCTCGTGCTCGCCAAAGCTTTTGCCAAGGTCCTGCAGTTCGATCAGCATAATTTCACACCTTATCGTATCCTTGGCCACTGGGGTGTATCAGAAAAGTCGAAAATATAGTCTATTTCTACAAACACAGCAGGATTTTGCATTAAAAAGCCTTAAATCCTGCTTGTATTTGCGAAATATCCGTCATGCTCTTTGTTTTCAGATTCACATTAAAGCAGCAGCCAGTTTGTTTTACTCTTCCACCAAAGGGCGCATCAAACCCGAAAATGTGCCGCTGCTCAGTTCTTTACCCCGGCAGCGGCACATTCCGTTGGTCTGTTTCAGCCCTCGTTCATATGCCGACGGTTGCGCACGCCGACATTTTCCAGTTCTTCCGGCTCCATTACAACGCGGTACAGTTCTTCATAGCTGTGCACCGTATATTTGGGCTGGATGCCGGTTTTATTTTCCTCGTTGGCAAAGTTGACCCAGCAGGTATCGATCCCCGCGTTGATACCGCCCTTGATATCGGCCAGCAGGTCGTCCCCCACCATCAGCACACGGCTGCGGTTGGTCAACCCCAGGTACCGGATGGCATAGTCCAGCAGCTTGGGCGAAGGCTTTGCCGCACCCACTTTTTCCGAGATATACACACCATCCATAAAGCGGCCAATGCCGGATGCCGCAATGCGGGATTCCTGTACCTGGGTAGCACCGTTGGAAACGATTGCCAGGGTAGCAACTTCGCCCAGCTCTTCCAGAGCGGTCAGCGCACCGGGCATCAGATCCGCATGGTTGGCCAGCTCGTTCTCATAAAAGTCGTTCATCTCGCGGGCGTTGCCGGCTTCCGGTGTGCCAAGAGCCTGCATCACGCGGCCAAACCGCACCGCAAACAGCTTGCTGCGGTTCAGCTCGCCTTTGGCAAGGCTGTCCCACAGCTGGCGGTTGATCTGGTGGTAGGTTTCCAATGCTTCGGGGCCGTTGGGCATGCCGTAATGCTCTAACGTAATGCCGACCGCAGCACGCTCTGCTGCGTTAAAATCCAGCAGGGTGTTATCCACATCCAGTAAAAGACAAGTATAATTTGCCATAGATTTATTCCTTTTTTCCGGTCTATTCTTGCCGGATATCTGCCGGGGTGCTGCCCTGCCGCCAAAACAATTACTCCGTGTGCTGTGCTTCCGTCCGTTCATCGTCCGTCAGCACATCGTCAAGGGGTTCTGTGTCAAGGGGCTGGCCCCAGTCAAAATCATAGTTTTCCACACTGCCGTCGGTCACATCGTTCTGGCCGTTATCCGGCTGATAGCCAGCCTCGCAGTCAAAGACAAACATGTGATCACCTCCCGGCTCATGCTATGCCGGGGGCAGGCGCTGTGTGACTGCAATCAGTCTCCGTCGCCAAAGGGGAAGAACGGGAACTGATCGCCCGAATCACTTGGTTCCGGGGTTACCGTGGGGTCCGAAAGGGGTTCCGTTACGTTGATGACAAGCTCTGCATACTGACCATTGTTGGCAGCACGCACAGTATAGCTGCCAACGGTATCCGCGCTGAACTGCACGTTATCGCCGGTTGCACTCCACTGCGGCTTCTGGGCGCAGGTCCAGGTGGTATCCCCCGAAGGATTGCTTACGTTGGCCTGCAGCGTTGTGGTACTGCCTGCCGGCATGGAGCTGACACCGGTGATGCTGACGGTGGTAGCCGGCGCCTGCACATGCACCATCAGTTCCTGCGAAGTATAGGTACCGTTGACTTCCAGCCCGGCCTTGATGCGGTAATCTCCGGTGGCATTCGGCGTAAAGGTATAACTGGCGCCATTCTGCATCAGGTCATCGTTGACCGACCACTGCACACCGCTGTTATCATAGCTCTTACCGCCCAAGGTGACACTGGCGTTGATGGTCAGGGATTCACCCTGCTTGATGGTGCTTTCGCCCTGATCCAGGTTGATCTGCACACGGGCATCGTTGAACATTGCCGTCACGGAAATATCCTTGGTCGCGCTGTCCACACGGGTAGCGGTGGTCAGGCCATCGCTCCACTTATAGAACGTATAGCCGTCCGCCGCCACAGCGGTAATGGTCACGGTCTGCTTTTCGGCTGCGTCCATTTCGATGGAAGTTACGCCGCTCTGGTCATTGCCCTGCAGGGTACCCTTGCCTTCTTCCACCAAGTATTGCAATTTGAACGTTGTAGGGGTCGCCGAAGGCGTGGGCTCCGTGGCGGCTGCGCTGCCGCCGGCCTGCTCAGTACGCTGCGGAATATCATCCGTGTTGGGGCGGGTATCCGCAGTATCGTAAGCATGATTGCGCAGGTAGTTCAGCACCACATTAGCGCCGGATGTGCTGAAGCCATTCTGTTTGTTGTTCAAATAGGCTGCTTCGGCATAGCCGCTGTTGCTGTCTTTCAGTGCTTCGGCCAAGTTCAGGTATTTATAGCCTTCATCATTGCACATCTTGGCCAATTCCTGGTTGAACTGGTCGATCATCAGCTGCGTTTTGGCGGCATCAGATGCTTTTTTTGCCACAGGCGGAATGGCACAGACAATGACATCGCAGTACTGGTACGCACCGGTAATTGCGATGACAGCCTGCTTATAGTTACGGGCAAAATTATCATAGGAAAGGCTGCCGTCCAGATCGTTGCTGCCCAGCAGCATAACCACGCGGCGGGGTTTCATTTTGGATACCGCCTGCGGGACGGTATAGGCGCTGGAATCCCCCGCAAAGTAAACACAGGCATCGTTCAGCAATGAGCTGACGGTCAGGCCGTCCTTGCCTGCAAACTGATCCAGCGTGATGACTTTATCGTCATACAGGGACTTGGCAAACTGATCCCCCACAAACAGCGTGGAGGAGACATAATCGGTGCCTGCATCAGAGGTTTTGGCCAGCACGGACCCCAGCGAAGTATCCAGCGGATATGCCTGCGGGTCATAGCGGCCGCTGCCGCCCAGCGACAGCTTGCCCGGCAAAACCCAGGATGCAATAAATGTAAGGATGACAGCCAGCACACATACTGCCAGAACAGCACATGCCTTGCGCTGGGTTGGGCTGAAGGATGCCCGGCTGCCGGATGTTTTGCGGCTCATAATGTTCGTTTCTCCCTTTGTTCCTTATGTAGGATGCGCCCGCG
>ENA-OROH01002526-OROH01002526.1-human-gut-metagenome-genome-assembly--contig:-NODE-2526-length-13806-cov-4.348993_pt1 | contig 13806 bp, 6 predicted proteins | sample MGYA00242125_ERZ509042 | MGnify/ENA primary metagenome ERZ509042 (study PRJEB26280, sample SAMEA2338738) | human gut metagenome | biome: human gut; feature: human-associated habitat; material: faeces... | reverse complement strand
AGGTAAGAGGATTTAGGCGAAAGTGGTATATTTGCAAACTTAAATTAAATAAAAGTGTTATGAAAAAGATTCTATTGATAATATTAACCATATCGTTTTGCGGACTTACTGCCTGCAAAACCGGAACAAAAAAAGGAGGAGACATGGATAAAGAGACATTGGTAAAGATTGAAACAACAGCCGGAGATATCAAAGTGAAGTTGTATAATGAGACACCCAAGCATCGTGATAATTTTATCAAACTGGTGAAAGACGGAGTATATGAAGGAACATTATTTCATCGTGTCATCAAAGATTTTATGATTCAAGCTGGTGACCCGGATTCAAAGAATGCGCCGAAAGGGAAGATGTTGGGTGCCGGTGATGTCGGCTACACCGTACCGGCAGAATTTGTATATCCGAAGTATTTCCATAAGAAAGGAGCGTTGTCTGCAGCCCGTCAGGGAGACAATGTGAATCCGAAAAAAGAATCTTCCGGTTGTCAGTTCTATATCGTAACGGGTAAGGTTTACAATGATTCTACACTGTTGGGTATGGAAAGCCAGATGAATGAAAATAAGATCAATGTCATTTTCAATAACTTGGCGCAGAAACACATGAAAGAAATCTATAAGATGCGTAAGGCGAATGACGAAAACGGGCTTTATGACTTGCAGGAGAAATTGTTTGCGGAAGCACAGGAATTGTCGGCAAAAGAACCGGAATTCCATTTTACGCCGGAGCAGATAGAAGCATATACTACTGTGGGTGGTACTCCACATCTGGATGGCGAATATACAGTATTCGGCGAAGTAGTGGAGGGTATGGACGTCGTAGATAAAATCCAGAAGGTGAAGACGGACCGTAGCGACCGTCCCGAAGAAGATGTGAAGATAATAAAAGCGACTATACTTGACTAAATGATATGAAAATCAATAGGCACATTCTTGACAACGGGTTGCGGCTGGTACATTCGCGGGACGAAAGTACACAGATGGTGGCTCTAAATATATTATATAATGTGGGAGCTCGTGACGAACATCCTGAACATACCGGCTTCGCACATCTGTTTGAACACTTGATGTTCGGTGGATCGGTAAATATCCCCGATTATGATATGCCGCTTCAGCTAGCGGGTGGAGAGAATAATGCCTGGACGAACAATGATATCACCAATTACTACCTCACTGTGCCCCGGCAGAATGTGGAAACCGGCTTCTGGTTGGAGTCCGACCGTATGTTGAGCCTTGATTTCAGCGAACGGAGTCTGGAAGTACAGCGAGGGGTAGTAATGGAAGAATTCAAGCAACGCTGTCTGAACCAGCCTTATGGAGATGTGGGGCATCTTTTGCGCCCGTTGGCTTATCAGAAACATCCTTATCAATGGCCGACTATCGGAAAAGACCTGTCGCATGTCGCTAATGCAACATTAGAAGAGGTGAAAGCATTCTTTTTCCGTTTTTATGCTCCTAACAATGCGATACTGGCGGTGACCGGGAATATCTCTTTTGAGGAAGCAGTGGAATTGACGGAGAAATGGTTCGGATCTGTTCCCCGTCGGGAAGTTCCTGTACGGAATCTGCCACAGGAGCCGGAACAGACGGAAGAACGCAGGCTGACGGTAGAGAGAAATGTACCTCTTGATTCTCTGTTCATGGCTTATCACATGTGCGATCATCGTCACCCGGATTATTATGTGTTCGATATACTGTCGGATGTATTGAGTAACGGGCGTTCCAGTCGATTGAACCAACATCTGGTACAGGAAAAACAGCTATTCTCGAGCATTGATGCTTACATCTCAGGTAGTGTGGATGCAGGCTTGTTTCACATTGCCGGAAAACCTTCGGCGGGAGTTAGCCTCGAACTGGCGGAAGCGGCAGTGCGCGACGAACTCGATCGCCTGCAACAAGAATTGGTTGACGGACAGGAATTGGAGAAGGTGAAAAATAAGTTTGAGTCTACCCAGATATTCGGTAATATAAATTATTTGAATGTGGCTACCAATCTTGCCTGGTTCGAATTGCTCGGTAAAGCGGAAGATTTGGAGAAAGAAGTAGAACGTTATCGCTCTGTCACTGCTATGCAGTTGCGGGAAGTCGCTCAATCGGCTTTTCGGAAAGAGAACGGAGTTGTACTCTATTATAAAAGTAAATGAGAAATATATATAGAACATACAGAGAGCATTATAAAGCATTATTTTTTCTTGGTTTACCTATCGTTATCGGACAAATAGGAGTGATCGTGCTCGGGTTTGCCGATACCCTGATGATTGGACATCATAGTACGGTAGAATTGGGAGCAGCTTCTTTTGTAAATAACGTGTTCAATTTGGCTATCATTTTCAGTACCGGTTTTTCATACGGGCTAACTCCTGTTGTGGGAGGTCTATATGGAACACATCAGTTTGCACCTGCCGGACAGGCATTGCGTAATAGTTTGTTAGCGAATCTGATGGTCGCGTTATTATTGACGCTTTGTATGACTGTCCTTTATCTGAATATAGAGAATCTCGGCCAGCCGGAAGAACTGATTCCTTTGATTAAGCCTTATTATTTGGTGCTGCTGGCTTCATTGGTGTTTGTTATGCTTTTCAATGGATTCAAGCAGTTTACGGATGGAATCACGGATACCAAGACGGCCATGTGGATACTCTTGGGAGGAAATGTATTGAATATCATAGGAAATTATCTTTTGATTTACGGAAAGTTAGGTTTGCCCGAGTTGGGATTGTTGGGAGCCGGTATCAGCACATTGTTTTCACGTATTATGATGGTGCTCGTGTTTATCATTATCTTCTTGCGTAGTTCTCGTTTTATCCGTTACAAAGTCGGCTTCTTCCGTTTGGGGTGGTCACGGGCTATATTCGGTCGGTTGAACGGACTTGGTTGGCCGGTTGCTTTTCAAATGGGAATGGAAACAGCTTCTTTTAGTCTGAGTGCCATAATGATAGGTTGGTTGGGGACCATTGCACTGGCTTCGCATCAGGTTATGTTGGCTATTTCACAGTTTACGTTTATGATGTATTATGGCATGGGAGCTGCCGTAGCTGTTCGTGTCAGCAACTTCAAAGGTCAGAACGATATTTTGAACGTTCGTCGTTCGGCCTATGCCGGTTTTCATCTGATGATGACATTGGGCGTAGTGCTTTCTTTTATTGTCTTTCTTTGCCGTAACTATTTAGGAGGTTGGTTTACCGACAGTCCTGAGGTGGCGGCTATGGTAACTTCTCTCATTTTTCCTTTCCTCGTTTATCAGTTCGGGGACGGGTTACAGATTACTTTTGCTAATGCCTTGCGTGGCATTTCGGATGTAAAACTGATGATGCTCATCGCCTTTATCGCTTACTTTATCATCTCACTTCCCGTAGGTTATTTCTGCGGCTTCGTAATGGGCTGGGGGGTGGTAGGTGTCTGGATGGCGTTCCCTTTCGGTCTGACAAGTGCAGGATTAATGCTTTGGTGGCGTTTTCATTACATGACGAAACTCCCCACTCCCCAAGTGAATACTTGATACTTAAAACTTTACCGTATGGCTTCCTATCGTTCTACAAAGTTGAAAGTAACAATCGGTTATACGTTATTACTTGCAATTCTTCTTTTTTCTCTGGTATTTGTACATCGCGAAATGGAGACATTGTCGGCTGCCGATGACCAGGAGAATCTGCGGACAGACAGCCTGTTGACCCTGCTGCACGAGAAAGACCGGAATACGATACAGATGCTCCGGGTATTGAGCGAAGCGAATGACAGCTTACTTTCCGCTTCGGAGATTGAAGAAATAATTTCCGAACAAGATTCTGTCATTACTCAGCAACGGGTACAACACCGAGTTATCACTAAACGGGATTCTTTACTGACTACGCCTAAGAAGAAAGGTTTCTTTAAGAGATTGGCAGAAGTGTTTGTCCCAACTAAACAAGACAGTGCCGTGCTTGTTAATACCTCCATGGAGGTTGCTACGGATACTATTCTGGAACCGACCACTTCTAAAGATTCCCTTCAGCAAAAGATTCGTATGGCTACAGAGGAAAAACGGTTGCAGCGGCGAAAAACAATCCGGCGGACTAGTACAAAATATCAGCGTATGAATTCGCAGTTGACAGCAAGAATGGATAGCCTGATAAAACAATACGAGGAGGAAATGACCTTGCGTGCCCGCCAGGATGCAGAAATGCAACAGGAGGTAAGAATGCGTTCAGCACGCACCATTGGTGGAATAGCTATCGGAGCAGTGCTGCTCTCTGTCTTTTTCCTGATTTTGATAGTGCGTGACATATCCCGCAGCAATCGTTACCGCCGGCAATTGGAAGAAGCTAATAAACGGGCGGAAGACCTGCTTATTGCCCGTGAAAAGCTGATGCTCGCCATTACTCACGACTTTAAAGCACCGTTAGGCTCTATTATGGGATATACCGAATTACTTTCCCGACTGACGGAGGACGAACGGCAGCGCTTCTATTTTGACAATATGAAAAGTTCTTCGGAACATCTTTTGAAATTGGTCAGCGACTTGCTCGACTTTCATCGGCTCGACCTTAATAAAGCGGAAGTGAACCGCGTCACCTTCAATCCTTCGCAGTTATTCGAAGAAATCCATGTTAGCTTCGAACCATTGACAGCCGCCAAAGGATTAACCTTGCAATGCCATGTCGCTCAGGAATTAAATGGGAGATACATCAGCGACCCTTTACGGCTCCGGCAGATAGTGAATAATCTTTTGTCTAACGCAGTGAAGTTTACTCCGAAAGGCGAGATTGCATTAACGGCTAAATATGATTCTTCCAAGCTGACGATAGCGATTTCGGATACCGGAAAAGGTATGGCTACGGAAGACCGCGAACGGATTTTTCAGGAATTTACCCGTTTATCCGGTGCACAAGGAGAAGAAGGCTTCGGCTTGGGATTGTCTATTGTGAAGAAGTTGGTTGTTTTGCTTGAAGGTACGATTGATGTGCAGAGTAAGCTGGGGGAGGGAAGTTGCTTCACAGTCATTCTCCCTCTTTATCCGGTGGGAAAATCTGTGTCCGAAAGGGCATTGGAAGAAAAAACAATTTCGGCAGAAGACCCTGTCACGCTTCCCCCGATGAAAGTGATACGTGTACTGTTGATTGATGATGATAAAATTCAATTAAGCTTGACGGCAGCCATGTTAAAGCAACATGGAATTGACGCCGTTTGTTGTGAGCAACTGGAGGAGTTGATAGAACAGCTCCGTACCTCTGTTTTCGATGTATTGCTGACTGATATACAAATGCCTGCTATTAATGGCTTTGATTTGGTAAAACTCTTGCGCGCTTCCAATATTCCGCAGGCAAAGACAATTCCTGTGATTGCCGTAACTGCCCGCAGTGAAATGGATATAGATGCTTTACAAGAACACGGTTTTGCCGGTTGCCTGCACAAACCTTTTACGGTGAAAGAACTATTGCTCACAGTCAACGAAGGACAGCTTGCCGCTGACGAAGCACACATTACTGAGGATATGCAGACTGTAAGTTCCTTGAACTTTTCTGCATTAACAGCCTTTTCTGAAGACGATGCTGATGCCGCACATTCCATTATTCAGACCTTTATCGAAGAAACCGGAAAGAATGCCGATCGGATGCAACAAGCATTGGCAGGCAAGGAGGTGGACGGAATAGCGGCTATGGCTCACAAACTACTTCCGCTTTTCACTTTAATCGGGGCAATGGAAGCTGTGCCTTTATTGAACTGGCTGGAAACACAACGTGGGCAATGTTTTTCAGAGGAGATAGGTGAAAAAACGGCTTGTGTACTTCTGGAGATTCAGAAGGTTCTGGAAGAAGCTCGTAAGGTATAAGTAGCTTGAAGTAGTGACAAGAGCTCCGGTAAAGAAGGTGAAGAAAGAAAACCATAATGCTTGTATTTCTTTTGTGATTGAACATTTTGCTCCTAACGTCAACCTTTTTTCAGAATTAATTGTTTACTTTGTGTCACCTTTTAATACACTGGCACATTTTACATGAAACGAAAATGGATAAGAAGGGTGAGTTGGATATTGCTCACTCCTGTATTGCTTTTTGTAATACTAATGATATTACTTTATATACCTCCCGTTCAGAATCTTTTGCGTCGGGAGGTGACAGCATACGCTTCCAAAGCAACCGGTATGCAGATTCAGGTGGAACGAATCGACCTTCGTTTTCCGCTCAATCTGTTGGTTCGTGGCGTGGAAGTGATCCAGCAACCGGATACGCTGTTGTCTTTGGAAAGTCTGAACGTGCGTGTACAGGCATGGCCGCTCGTCAAGGGAAAGGTAGAGGTAGATGAAGTAACATTAAGTCAGGTAGCGTTCAATTCGGCTAATCTAATAGAAGGCATGAAGATAAAGGGGGTACTGGGACGTTTCTTTTTACAAAGTCATGGAGTTGATCTTTCTAATGAGCTGGCCGTTATCAACCAGACGGAATTATCGGACACTCACGTACAAATGTTGATGAACGATACTACGACTACGCCTAAAGATACAACAGCTTCTGCTCCTGTAAACTGGAAAGTGGATCTTCATAAACTGAAGTTGAAGAATGTGTCGTTCAGTATGCAACTTCCTGCTGACTCGATGCGAATGGCTGCTCATATCGGAGAAGCATTTATCAATGATGCACAAGCTGATCTGAAGAATCAGTTTTATGAACTGAAACAATTCCTGTTATCCGGAAGCTCTGCCAATTATGATACCGGAGCAGCCAAACCCGGAGAAGGTTTCGATGCGTCTCATATTGCCGTTCGTGATATCCGTATCGGTTTGGATTCCTTATTATATAAAGGTAGGGATATGAATGCTGTAATCCGTGAGTTTTCGATGAATGAACGTTCCGGATTGAGTATCACTTCATTGACGGGTAGGGCATTTTCTAACGACTCGATTATTCGTATTCCCGGCATAAAACTGCAAACCCCTCATTCCGAAATAGATTTATCCGCCCAGACATATTGGGAACTTGTCAATATTCCCACTACAGGACGTTTGTCCGCCGGTCTCAATGCTTATATCGGTAAAGAGGATGTTATGTTATTTGCCGGCGGTTTGCCGGATAGTTTCAAAGAGGCGTATCCCTTCCGTCCGCTTGTGGTTCGTGCCGGTACGGACGGAAATCTGAAACAAATGCAGATTTCTCGTTTCACAGTCGATCTCCCGGGAGCTTTTTCCATGAAAGGAGGCGGTATTCTTGAAAACTTGGCTGACAGCCTGACGCGTTCGGGGACTATCGGTCTGGATATGATTACTCAGAATCTAAACTTCCTGACTGCTTTAACGGGAGAAGCCCCCAACGGTACTATCGTAATCCCAGATAGCATGAATCTGAAGGCCCGTGTCGAGCTGAAAGGACCTGAATATAAGGCTAATCTTCACTTGAAACAGGGGCAAGGCTCTATGGGGGTGAATGCAGAACTTAATACCTCAACCGAGGCTTATGCAGCCGACTTGAAGATTGACAATCTACAACTCCATAATTTCCTTCTGAAAGACTCTATCTACGAACTTTCTCTTTCGGCAGATGCCAAAGGCCGTGGGCTGGACGTCATGTCTTATCGTGCTTTAGCCAAACTGAATCTTTCATTAGATCAACTACATTATGCACGTTACCAGCTTTCCAATGTTCATTTGACTGGAGCTTTGAAAGGTGCATTGGTGACGGCTAATCTGACAAGTGACAATGCGCTGTTGAAGATGACAACAGATGCAGAATACAATCTGGCACATCGTTATCCAGATGGAAAAGTGACGGTTGACGTCACTCAGCTCGACTTACACGAACTGGGGTTGATGCCTCAACCGATGAAGCGCCCGCTCGCCTTTAATCTTTCTGCCGAAGCTCGTCAAAACAGGGTGTTCACACATCTAACATCTGGTGATATGAAACTCAACTTGAGTGCACGTTCCGGTGTTAATTCTTTGATAAGTCAGTCTACACACTTCATGGATGTCCTGATGAAGCAGATTGATGAAAAAGCCTTGAACCACGCCGAACTGCGTGAAGCGTTGCCGACAGCTATTTTATCTTTCTCCGCAGGAAAAGAGAATCCGTTAGCTTATTTTCTGGCTACTAAAAACATATCCTACCATGATGTTTCCATGAAGTTCGGTACGGCTCCCGATTGGGGAATCAATGGAAAAGCTGCGGTGCATGCATTGAAGATGGACACATTGCAACTGGATACAATCTTCTTCACTGTCAAACAGGATACTACTTTAATGAAACTACGTGCCGGTGTAATAAACGGACCGAAGAATCCGCAATTCTCTTTTGCTACTACTTTGACCGGAGAGATTCGCGACCGCGATGCGGAATTGCTGGTAGACTACAAAAACGGCAAAGGAGAAACAGGCGTATTGCTGGGGGTAAATGCCCGCCCTCTGTTCGAAGGACATGGTAAGGGGAACGGAATCGCTTTCACACTGATTCCGGAGAATCCGATTGTTGCCTTCCAAAGATTTCATTTCAACGAGAATCATAACTGGATTTACCTGCATAAAAATATGCGTGTATACGCGAACGTGGATATGTGGGATGAAGAAGGAATGGGATTCAGGGTACATTCCGTACCGGGCGATACGGTGTCTCTGCAGAATATAGATGTTGAAATACGTAGAATCCGTCTGCAAGAGATAACGAGTGTGTTGCCTTACTTCCCCGAAATAACCGGATTGTTCTCGTTGGAAGCTCATTACATACAGACAGAAAAGGATTTGCAACTCTCGGCTGAGGCGTCTGTTGATGAACTGACTTATGAACGTCAGCGTATCGGTGACGTTGCATTAGGGGCTACGTGGTTGCCGGGCGAACAGGGAAAACAATATCTGAATGCTTATCTGAATCACGATCAGGCAGAAGTGCTGGTGGCAGATGGGAAACTGGTTCCTACCCGCACAGGCAAAGATAGTTTGGAAGTGAATACAACATTGGAGCATTTTCCGCTGCGGGTGGCGAATGTGTTTATTCCTGACCAGATGGTCACTTTGTCCGGTGATATGGATGGTAATCTGAATATAACGGGCAGTACTGAACAACCTTTGATAAACGGCGAACTTGTATTGGATAGTGTTGCTGTCCTTTCCCGTCAATATGGTGCGCGTTTCATGTTTGATAATCGTCCTGTGCAAATAAAGAACAATCGGTTGGAATTTGATAAATTTGCTATTTACACAACATCGAAGAATCCGTTTACTATTGATGGCTATGTTGATTTCCGTGATATGAGCCGTCCAATGGCGAACCTGAATATGCTGGCACAAAATTATACGTTACTGGATGCTAAGCGTACCCGTGAAAGTCTGGTTTACGGCAAAGTATTTGCTGATTTCCGGGCGACGGTGAAAGGGCCTTTGGACGGGCTGAATATGCGTGGGAACGTGAGTCTGCTGGGGAACACCGATGTTTCGTATGTCTTGACCGATTCACCATTGACAGTGCAGGACCGTTTGGGAAGTTTGGTAACATTTACTTCATTTAGCGATACTACAACTGTTGTCCGGCAGGAAGTGCCGACTGTCTCTTTAGGCGGATTGGACATGGTAATGATGGTACATATCGATCCGTCCGTCCGAGTGAAAGTTGACCTGGATGCAAGTAATGATAACCGTATCGAACTGGAAGGCGGGGGTGACCTTTCCATGAAATACACTCCGCAAGGCGACCTGACTCTGACCGGACGTTATACGTTGAGTGGCGGCTTGATGAAATATGCTTTGCCGGTGATTGCAGCAAAGGAATTTGCCATTGATAACGGTAGTTACGTGGAATGGACGGGAAATCCGATGGACCCGATGTTGAACTTTAAGGCGACTGACCGTATCCGTGCGTCAGTTTCCGAAGGAGAGAATGGTGGAAGTCGTATGGTTAATTTCGATGTTTCCGTTGTAGTCAAGAACCGCTTGGATAATCTTTCGTTTGCATTCGATGTTGCGGCTCCCGAAGATGCGACCGTACAAAACGAGTTGACCGCTATGGGGGCGGAAGAACGAGGTAAACAGGCATTGTATATCATGGTGATGAAAACTTATCTCGGCACCGGACCGATTGGTGGGGGTGGCGGCGGACTCGGCAAGCTGAATATGGGATCTGCTCTGACTTCTGTATTGAGTAGTCAGATAAACTCCTTGATGGGTAACTTGAAGAATGCGAGTCTCTCTGTCGGTGTCGAAGACCACGACGATTCAGAGACGGGAAGTAAACGTACGGATTACAGTTTCCGTTATTCACAACGCTTGTTTAACAATCGTTTCCAGATTGTAATCGGTGGCAAGGTTTCTCAAGGTGAGAATGCGACGAATGACGCCGAATCCTTCATCGACAATATTTCTCTGGAATATCGTTTGGATAGAACCGGAACCCGGTATATCCGCCTGTTCTATGACAAGAACTACGAGAGTGTGCTCGAAGGTGAGATTACGGAAACCGGAGTCGGTATTGTGCTTCGCAAGAAGCTGGACAAACTTAGTGAACTGTTCATCTTTAAGAAAAAGAAGTAAGTATGAAAGAGATACATATAAATATATTGGCTGTTTGTCTGATAAGTGTAGTGTTACTGTCGGCTTGTTCGGTGACGAAACATCTTCCCGAAGGGGAGGTGCTTTACACCGGAAGCAAGACTGTCATATTGAATAAATCGACAACACCGGTAGGAGAGACGGCGCTGACGGAAATTGATGCTGCACTCGATAAGACACCTAGTACAAAGATGTTTGGCGGTATCCTTCCTATCCCTTTTAAAATGTGGATGTACAATGACTTCGTGAAATATAAGAAGGGATTCGGTAAATGGATGTTCAACCGTTTTGCGGCCAATCCTCCCGTGTTTATTTCTACGGTCAACCCGGAGGTACGTGTGAAGGTAACGACTAATTTGCTTCGTGATTATGGCTATTTCAATGGGAAGGTAGCTTATGAAACGGTTGTTGATAAGAAAGACAGTCTGAAGGCGCGCATTATCTATACGGTGGATATGAAGAACCCTTATTTCATTGATACGGTTTACTATCAACGGTTCACTCCCCAGACTCTGCGGATTATGGAGCGCGGACGCCGGATGTCTTATATAAGTCCGGGTGAGCAGTTCAACGTGGTTGATTTGGACGAAGAACGCTCCCGTATCAGTACATTGTTGCGTAACCTCGGATATTTTTATTTCCGTCCCGACTATATGACTTACCAGGCGGATACGACTTTGGTACCCGGAGGGCATATCAGCCTTCGCCTGATTCCTGTGCCGGGATTGCCGGCTGCGGCACAGCGTCCTTATTACGTGGGTGATGCGTCTGTCTATCTGTTCGGAAAGAACGGAGAAGCGCCGAATGACAGTATGATGTATAAGAACTTGAATATCCACTATTACAATAAATTGCAGGTTCGTCCCAATATGCTTTATCGTTGGCTGAATTATCAACAGTTTGTACGGAACGCACAGATGCGTGCTTCCAACCGTACCCGGCTTTACAGCCAGTATCGGCAGGAACAGATACAGGAGAAACTCAGCCAGTTGGGAATATTTAGTTATATGGATATCCAATATGCCCCCAAAGATACAACAGCTGTTTGTGATACGTTGGACATCACGATGCAGGCTACTTTTGCCAAACCGTTGGACGCTGAACTGGAATTGAACGTAGTAACTAAAAGTAACGACCAGACCGGTCCGGGTGCTTCGTTCGGAGTTACACGGAATAATGTATTTGGTGGTGGAGAAAGTTGGAACGTGAAACTGAAAGGCTCTTATGAATGGCAGACCGGTGGCGGAGAGAAAAGTTCGTTGATGAACAGTTGGGAAATGGGAATATCTACTTCTCTGACTTTCCCTAGAGTGGTTTTCCCGCGTTGGGGGAAAAGGGAATTTGACTTTCCCGCTACGACTACTTTCCGTTTGTATATCGATCAGTTGAACCGGGCAAGATATTATAAACTGTTATCTTTCGGCGGAAACGCAACCTACGATTTCCAGCCGACGCGTACCAGTCGTCATAGTATCACACCTTTCAAACTGACATTCAACGTCTTGCAACACCAGTCGAAAGAGTTTATGGAGATTGCAGCCGACAATCCGGCACTATATGTCAGCTTAGACAACCAGTTCATCCCGGCTATGGAGTACACTTATACGTATGATAATGCCTCTGTGCGGAGAGTGAAGAATCCTATCTGGTGGCAATCTACCGTGACTTCTGCCGGAAATGTGACTGCCACTATTTATCGTGCTTTCGGCAAACCTTATAATGAGGAAGGGAAAAAACTTTTGGGGGCTCCGTTCTCGCAGTTTATGAAATTTAATACCGAGTTCCGCCATTTGTGGAACATGGACAAAAATAATAAAATAGCTTCCCGTGTAGCGTTAGGCGCTCTTTTTGCATACGGTAATGCTACGATTGCCCCATATAGTGAACAATTCTACGTTGGTGGTGCCAACAGTATCCGTGCTTTTACGGTGCGTAGTATTGGTCCCGGTGGCTATCACCCGAAAGACAGCAAGTATTCTTATCTCGACCAGACAGGTACGTTCCGTTTCGAAGCGAACGTAGAATATCGTTTCCGTATCTTCAAGAGCATTTGGGGAGCTACTTTCCTGGATGCGGGTAACGTCTGGCTGCTGCGCAAGGACGAGGCACGTCCTGATTCGCAACTTCGTCTGAAAACTTTCCCGAAACAAATAGCCTTGGGGACAGGCGTAGGCGTCCGTTACGACATGGATATTCTTGTGTTCCGTCTTGACTTCGGTATTCCTTTGCATCTGCCCTATGATACGGAACGAAGCGGATATTATAATGTTACCGGTGCCTTCTTCAAAAATCTGGGAATACATTTCGCTATCGGGTATCCGTTCTAACGTTCTTTCTTTGTCTCAAGACAAAAGAAAGGACATCACATAAGACAAAAGAAAGAAAGTTTTTGTACATTTGCACCAAAATCAGATGCCGTTGACATCACTAACCTTTTAATATTACACAATTTATGAAACCAACTTTATTCTTATTGGCAGCCGGTATGGGCAGCCGCTATGGAGGCTTGAAACAATTGGACGGACTGGGTCCTAATGGTGAAACGATCATGGACTATTCTATCTATGATGCTATCAATGCCGGATTTGGTAAACTTGTATTTGTAATCCGCAAAGACTTTGAACAGGATTTCCGTGATAAGATTATTTCTAAATACGAAGGTCACATTCCTTGTGAACTGGTTTTCCAAGCTTTGGATGCACTTCCTGAAGGCTTCACTTGTCCGGCAGACCGTACAAAACCTTGGGGTACCAACCATGCAGTAATGATGGGTGCTGATGTGATTAAAGAACCGTTCGCTGTAATTAACTGTGACGACTTTTATGGTCGTGATTCCTTCCAAGTAATGGGTAAATTCCTTTCTGCACTTCCTGCGGATTCTAAAAATGTTTATTCAATGGTAGGTTTCCGCGTAGGAAATACGCTGAGTGAAAGCGGTACGGTATCTCGTGGTATTTGTAGTACAGATGATAAAGGTCTGCTGACTTCAGTAGTGGAACGTACTAAGATCCAACGTCTGGATGGTGAAGTGAAATATATCGATGATAACGGCGAATGGACTGCAACTCCCGATACTACTCCGGTAAGTATGAACTTCTGGGGCTTCACTCCTGATTACTTCGCTTACAGTCAGGAATTCTTCAAGACTTTCTTGAGCGACCCGAAAAACATGGAAAACTTGAAGAGCGAATTCTTTATTCCATTGATGGTAGATAAATTGATTAATGACGGAACGGCTACTGTTGAAGTGCTGGATACTGCCAGCAAATGGTTCGGCGTTACTTATCCGGAAGACCGTCAAAGTGTAGTAGA
>ENA-OROH01002520-OROH01002520.1-human-gut-metagenome-genome-assembly--contig:-NODE-2520-length-13833-cov-3.071854_pt1 | contig 13833 bp, 13 predicted proteins | sample MGYA00242125_ERZ509042 | MGnify/ENA primary metagenome ERZ509042 (study PRJEB26280, sample SAMEA2338738) | human gut metagenome | biome: human gut; feature: human-associated habitat; material: faeces... | reverse complement strand
CCTGCGACATCCTGCTCCCAAAGCAGGCGCGCTACCAAACTGCGCCACGTCCCGACAACGTTTAGAGATTATAGCAGAACATTTTAAGAATTGGAAAGATATTTTTTTAATTCTCGCAAAGCATTTCCGCGATGCGAAATTTTGTTCTTTTCTCTCTGAGGAACCTCGGCCAACGTGCAGGAATAATCGAAATACTCGGGCCAAAAAAGAGGATCATACCCAAAGCCTTCGGCTCCCTTTTCCTCATGCCCAATACGGCCCTCTATAAAGCCCTCAGCAACCGTTTCAGTGCCGTCATCATCAATAAACACCAATGCGCAAGCAAAACGCGCCGTACGTTCATTTTCCGGCACGTTCCTCATTTCCTCTAACAACTTAGCGTTATTGGCCTCATCGTCGCCCTCAATGCCGCTGTAGCGCGAAGAATACACTCCTGGGGCTCCATCAAGCGCATCAACAATCAGCCCAGAGTCATCGGCCAGTACCGCCGTATGCGTGATGTCGTACACAGCGCGAGCTTTAATACGTGCATCTTCTTCAAAGGTTGCCCCTGTTTCCTCAGGAGACGAAACAATACCCGCCTCGGCCATGGTTTGATATTCCCAGCCTTCAAAAGAAAGCGCTGTTTTTATTTCTTCAACCTTATGAGCATTGTTGCTCGCAATAACAACCTTTTTAGTCATTGAATACCCTTTCTTTATATTGATGCACCATGTTTTACAAGCATTCTCTAGACAAGAGAAACATATTCCAGATCATCAAGCGGAAACCTTAAAACACGCGTACCAAACTCTCGGAACTCCTCGATGTCTTCCCCGGTAGTAGCAAAATGATAGGTAGGTTTATGATCAGAAGAACAGAGTGCGCCTTGACGCGTGAGTAAATCGCAGCAGTCACGCGCTGTTTCGGTTGCTGACGAAATCAAAACAACATTGTGTCCAACCACGCTTCCGATGAGCGCCTTAAGAAGCGGGAAATGGGTACACCCCAAAACAAGCGTATCGATTTCACACCGACGGAGCGGATCAAGATAATCTTGAGCAATTTCTTGAAACTCAGGACGAATGTACACCTTTGATGCGAGCGATGTGTAGTTTTCGATAGGACCTTTTGCCATCTTTATTCCAAGTTCGGCAATTTCCACAAAACGCGGTGTGGCTGTTGAAAAAACGGTGATACCTGCATCAATGTTTCGAATAGCATTAGTATAAACGCCAGAATCAACAGTACCTTGCGTGGCAATAACCCCCACCCGCCTATTGCGCGTAGCACGAGCTGCTGCACGCGCACCCGGATTAACAACGCCAATCACGGGAACATCAAAGGTTTGCTGCGCCATGGCAAGGCCTGCTGCCGTAGCGGTATTACACGCGATCACAATCATTTTTACGCCACGAGCAATGAGCCATTCACAAATCTCGTGAACAAATTCTTTAACCTCGGTCAAAGAACGGGGACCATAAGGACAGCGTTTACGGTCACCAAAATAAATAATACTCTCCTGTGGAAGAGCCTTCATTATTTCACGAGCAACCGTTAAACCACCAAAACCTGAATCAAAAACACCAATGGGGGCATTGTTTGAAAAAGACTCTCTTCGGCCAAGAATACCCTCTTCGCGCTCGCCAAAAAAAGGATATGCACTCGGATGTTCGTTCTCAAATTGTTTAGACATAAAACCTATCCCCTACACCTAGAGAACTTATGAAAGAAAGGCTATAGGCAACGCCCACAGCCCCTCGACACATTTCTTATATACAAGTAACACGTTATTGCTTTTCCTATTACCTGTTGATTCTCCTTAGCCGTTCATCATCATGTATTCATCACTATCAGTAAGCCATTACCAAACATAAACCTACGTATAGGGCCTTATGCAGAAGTGCTGTGCATAAGCTTTGCGTATTTAGTTATGGGTAATTACACACACGCCAACAGAAAGATTATTGCGGAACCACTGGGCGTCTTCCACTGACAAGTTAATGCACCCATGAGAACCTGCACCCGTTGAATAACGAGTTGGACTCCAAGAGCCCCATGCCTGCCAAGAAGCATCGTGCAATCCAATGCTGTTACCAATAAAGGGCATCCAGTAAGCCACCTTTGTTTCGTACTCAGGTTTACCATCTGGACCCTTTTCACCAATCAAGGTTGAAGCACCGTTGTTGCTGTTAAGACGATAGACTCCCGTTGGGGTTGAGTGTCCACCAGAAGGTGAGCCGGAAATACAATGGCACGAATACAGAAGCTGATCGTTTGCATCGTAGTAACGAACCACCTGCTCTGACAGATCAATATCTACATACGAGCCCCAATCGCGTTTGCCTGGACCGTTATAGACATCGGCCGTTTGATCACAAGGAATATCGATAGCTGTAAAGTTGTATGTATTAATCTGATCAATAATGCTTGTAGCAAGCGACTCGGCATTTACAATCCAGCCGTATGTTCCACCTCCAGCGGAGCAAGATTTACCATCGGCGCGTGTCCACGTACGAGTAGTTTGATAGGTGTTTAATTCTTCACCTTTCTGCTCGGCCCAAGCCTTAATGGCTTCTTCATCTAAAACAGGCTCGATATCTTTGGTGAGAGTAATCCAATCAACAATCATGGGCTTAGTAATTTTCCCTGCGGAAACCGTGCCGTTAAGCGTTAAAGCGATTTCTCCGCCTATCATCTTGTTGGCCTTATCAAGTGCGGTAAAAAAGCGAGAATCACTTGAAAGAATCGTTGGCTTAATAAGTTCGTCTTCAGTTACGTCGCATTTTGAAGTTAGACTCCTAAGACACTGATCAGCCTTTTTAATCAAAGCATCCTGATCGACTTGAGTACCGTAAACCTCTGGCTCAACGACGCAAATACCTGCGGTTTCTTGATAGGCAATTTTTGCATCTTTGGAAGGCGTAGCGGTTTCGTTATACTTTTTTATCTCATCAACGAGAATTTTATGAGCGTTTTCCTCGTCGAATGAAGCCTCTATAACATCCGAAACGTCGTGTTCTTTAAACACTTCAACAGGCCATGCCCAGAAGTTTTGATTTAGGCAGGCATCCTTAGCCACTTGGCTTTTATCAATATTGAGATTAGCCTGTTCGGCATCAATAATGCAAGAAAAGCCTTGACCCTTAATTTCGAGCTCATAGTCTTTGACTCTGTTTTCAATCTCGTTGGCAAAAGCATCATTTGATTCAAAAGAAACGTCGTGTCCACTAAACGTGGTATTCGGAAAGAAATGAGACGAGAAGAAAAAGGCTCCGATAGCGTATACAAGCGCCAAAATACCGACGATAACACTCACGGTTATTATTGCCGCTTTCTTATGACTTTTTTTGGGTTGTTTAGGCATTATTCCTGCTGGAACAACATACCCTGAAGAGTCATGATTATTCATTTGTGTAGTTTTTTGTGCTTCTATGTTTGAATGCTTCGCCGAATGCTGCGGTGATTTTTGCATATTGCTTCTTTTTCCCCTGTGTCTTAAAACACGAACTCATATTGTATTTCTTAAATTATACTCTGGCGCCGCATTATAGCGTGATAAAAGTCGCAAGACGTCACAATACAAGCCGAGCGTCCTAAATGAATGTATAAACCGTGCAGTATCTTGACGAGAAATACCCAGAAGGTAGAATAAAACATCGCACAAGAACAGGTGTTTAGCATTTGACCAACCCCGTTTCTCTTGTGCATGAACCTTTTTAATCGAATATTGGGGGCGACTGGTTTCGACATGGTAAGTCGGAGTCGAAGAGCAGGTCGTGGTCTCCTCGCCACGTTAAACAGGGGTACCGTCAAGTTAATTGGCAAATCTTACAATAACAACCTCGCTCTCGCTGCTTAATTGTAGCTCGAGGTGCCTAACTGGGGATTTTCCTCGTTCCTGGGGCGGTATCATTTTTAGAGGAATGCTTCTTGCGGCGTAGCTGGTATACGCAAGAAAAAGATTGAACCCGCTAGGTATTTCAGCGGCCTGTCGATGGGCTTTGAAATACTAAAGCCAAAACACCGACTAAGCTTGTAGTGCTTTGATGACGGTTTAGTATGGACCGGAGTTCGATTCTCCGCGCCTCCACCAAAAAAGAAAACGTCGAACTGTTCTTTGCCAAGAACGGGTTCACGCTTGTGTATAGTTTCGATATAGATTCGGCTATGTATAGACTCGGGAGCACCACGTAGGTGCTCCTTTTTTCTTTTTACATAGACCTGAAAGGCCCGTATTTGCCGTTTTAAGGCGTTTTCAGCCCATTGGCTCACAGATTGCCTGAGGGCTTTTGTGGCTAAGCAGCCCTCAGTGTCCTAAACGGACGTAGAGGCTGAAATAGAGATTAAGCCGCCCTCTGGGCGGCAGTACAAATAGATACAGCAGAATGGGACGTAATCCTAACGCTTCAAGGTGCGCCTCGGACTTGCTGCGCACTTGCCTACTTAGAGCAATCCTAAAACGGCTATTTGCCAGGGGTTTCTTTAACTAGTACAAACTATGCACACTATTTTTTAAGTCATCATTGTTAGATAATGAGTATCCAAGGCAATGAGATCGAAAAAGGCCGTATATAGCCAAGATGTAGGATTGACGGCCATACTCGATGCGTTCGAGGCCGACACTACCAAGAAACACGACAGCAAGATCGCCGACGCGTTCGGCGCCACGGCGTCCGAAGATCAGGCCACGTCGTTGGTATTCATGACGCGAAGTGGTAAGGAGCGCCCGACGGTGTTGGCGAAGCCCCACAGGATTAAACCTTTCCGCATTCTTCTGTCTGGCGGCCAACGAGTACATCACGAACCACAAGGGGTGAAACGGAGAAGGGAGTCATAATGAGCGAAAATGAAATTGCAGTCGCTGGTGAAACAGGTCTTATGACGCAAAGCGAGCTTTATGAACCGCTGATGTATTACGGCGTTACGCCGCGTATTGTGATCGATTACGTTTCGGATATTCACCTGCTGCATCATGTTCGCTTTTTTGACCACGATCTCCGTAGAACCGTAAGGACCATAGCGAAATCGCTCTACGATTCGCATCTCAGTTCTTATAACAAAATGACGTTTCATGAACGAAAGAAAATGTCATGGGACGTACCTATTTTCTTGGGCGATGTATCAACGGATAAAAACGTAACAGTCGACTTCTTCAGACAATACAGAATGAATGCCATACATGCCCAATACAAACGCTTTAAGCATTTACACATGAGCGAAGGCAAGAGCGAAGACGCCAAACGTCGTAGGGATTTTCTTGCTGGATATATCAAGATAAAAAACATTGCATTCGAGCAGATGAGGCACAAGATCAACAAGCACATAAGCTATAACAGGGTCATTACACCGAAGGGTGATCTTGATAAAATCAAGGCTTACCTGGATGGCCCCCATTACAAGAAACGCAATCTACCGCCGTCTGTGAAAAAGGACATAGTGGCGGCCGCGACTTTAAAGGACGAGATTACAAGGCTTGAAGGCTATAAGTATGAGCAGGACTTCATCATCGCAGACGAAGCGATTCGCAGTGAAACAAAGCTAAGCGATTTTCGGTATCACTTTGATGGCCCGCTCGGGTTAGTAATTCTCGGCAACCATGAATATGTCGATTTCCCTGATGTTGACGAGGCGGTCAAATTCTACAAAGCCGCACTCGAACCGATGGGGTACGTCGTTCTACAGAACGAGTACATAGAGAACGACAATGTCGTCATCTATGGCGGTTCGGGATTTGCTAAGTACAGCGAGAGCTATAACGCCAACAATCTCATATGTTGCGCAGCAATGGAGGGCAACCGTGCGTATGAGATCGAGCAGACCACGTTGTTTGAAAAGGGTTATGAAGCAGCGAAGGAGTATGCGATCAAAACCGAGAAATGCTTCGTTTGCGCGGCTCATTACCCGGTGGAGAGCTGTCTCGGAAAGTTTGATCCAGAAACCGTTTATTTCACGGGACATACACATAAGAACGAACGAATCAGAACGGAAAAAAAGGTCTTGTATGCCGATAACCAAATCGGCTACCACAACAATGGCCGGTTTGACGGGATGATTCGTTTCAAAACGGCGAAGATGGATTCAACTACGAATCCATATGCCTTTTTCGAAGATGGCTACTACCAAACAACGCCTGAAGATTATCTTCGATTCTACGAGTACATCGGAGAATATATCGGAGAAGGGAAGCTGATCCGAAAGCGTTGCGAGACGGGTGAGCTATATGTCATCAAGTCTCTGGGTTATTACGGGTTCTTTGTCGTGAATAAATCAGGCATTTCGATTGTTAATGGCGGTAAGACGAAGAGAATTTCGTTGAACAAGAATATCGACTGGATTTACAGCAATTTCAACATTGTCGTGAATAAGTATCTAGCCGTGCTTGAGCCGTTATTTATGGTACAGATGCAGATCTCGCAGGAACTGAAGCGGCTTGGATTCCAAGGTTCCATTCACGGCCTAATAGTGGATATTGATTATTACAACCATGTCATGGTGAATCCGATTGATGGCTCAGTCACGTTCTATTACTCACCGTGGTTTGGCGAGGTACAGCAATTCGAGTCTTTTCGGAAGCAACTTGAGTTTATGAATGATAAGGGATTACTTGAAGGACAGAACGTCGATGTGAAATCGCTCAAAACTGAAGACGTCGTGTCCGAATGTGATGCGCTTGCGTTACGTAGCTCGAATGCGCTGACTTCGATTGAGAATAACGGCATATCGAATGAGATGATGTTGGTGAGCCGTACGGAGGGCGCTTATGGTGTATCACGTGCCATCAATCCACTGCAGCGACTATTTACGAGGCACGTGTTGCGCGATTTCGACCTTAGGCTGGTTGAAATCGCGGATGAAAACACCACAACGCGCAGGGCGCAATCGATGCTTGGCCGCGTATGCTGTAATTGTTACCACGAAGCGCTCCTTGTCATCAAAGATGATTTGGGGGAGTTTATTGAGTTACTGGACGAACACGGAGATAAATCAGTAGTGAGTGTGGTGAAGCTGAGGTCTTCGATGCGGGGTCCTTGCTGGAGTTCAAAAAAATGGTGGTGGGTAACTAAAAATATCGATGAGACGATCGAGAAATACAAGGGTCGAAGATTACCGAAACCATGGCGTAATGCGATTCAACTGATGCAGCCAAAGAAACTTGAGGCAAAGAAGCAATATGGGTCATGCCCGTCATCATCATGTGGCGGCAGGCTTTATCAAGGGGGTGAATAATTTGGCACGCAAGAAAAAGACCGAGTTGAACAACAACCTCGCGATCGCGTACTATCGATTCTTGTCGCACTCGCAGAACAAGGCGAGCATCGAGCAACAGCGGGAGCTCTCCCACTCGTGGGCGGGCGCCCATGGGTTCAATATCGTGATGGAGCACAACGGCACGGCGTGCCTTGAGGGCCTCGAGGCCAAGCGCCGCGAGGCCGAGAAGTCGCTCACGAACCTCGCCAAGGTTATCGAGAAGGGCGTGCTCAGCGAAACGGTCATGGAGTGCCTGAGCGCACTCGAGGAGTAGAAGGCGGCGCTCGGCAAGGGCGGATCGAGGCCGAGAACGTGCGCGTGGCGCTGTGCGAGGACAGGCACAGCATCTAGTCGTATTTCGACAAGTTCCTGCACGCCGATGTGAAGGACCCGGAGATTAGGGACAGGGTGTTCGATTATTTCGTCGACAAGGTATACTCACACGACGACAAGCTCGTCGTGACGATGTGGTTCTTGGAAGACGACAGACAGGAGATCACGTGGCGGGACTAGTTCTCGCTCGATGAGTACCGAACGGACGCATCCCCTTTAGCTCCACCAAAAAAAGAAAACGTCGAACTGTTCTTTGCCAAGAACGGGTTCGCGCTTGTGTATAGTTTCGATATGGATTCGGCTATGTATAGACTCGGGAGCACCACGTAGGTGCTCCCTTTTCTTTTTACCCTATTAAGGCTTGCTAAGGCTGGACTACCGAGTCAACTTCACGGAGGCTTATTGAGCTACTGAAAGATGAAAAGCCTGTTGTCGAAATAAGACCGCACAGGGTAGTTCCCCAGCAATTCTTGCCTTTCCGCGCCTTCTTGAAATCACGGAAGATGTAACTTTTACCTAGACCTCGCCCTTGACGGACAAAACGTTCTGCCTGTGCATCATCGTAAACTAATAGCTTTAATCAATAGCGTATTACACAACAAGAGCCTTACAAAAACATTGCATAGTACACAGGCAGGTACCATATTTTTCCTTTTTGTTTCACTTCTCGCTCATTAGAAAGAACAATTGCTTTCTTTATTCCATAATCCTCATTTTTAGTAAATACGTTTAATGCACTATGCACGCTGTAGTCTTTGCCAGATTTAACCTCTATCGGAACCACGGATAAGCTTTGATAATCATCAATCAAGTAATCAACCTCGCCCTTTTTTCGGTTATCGTAATAAAACAGCTTGTGTCCATGCGCAATAAGTTCACTTGCAATAACGCTTTCATAAACCGAACCAAGATTAATACTATCCACATCATCTAAAACTGCTCTGATATTGTCCTTGTATAAAACATCCGTTAACAACCCTGGATCATTTAAATACAATTTCAAAAGGTTTTTTCCCGAAGTTTCAATTAAAGGAAATGAAGGATTTGAAACTGCCTGTACCCCTAAAGCAATTCCAGAACTAATTAAATATTCAAATTCGTCTTGATAGTCCGAAAAGGTTTTTCCCTTTTTTTCTTCTATAGACTGTGCAACCACACGTTTCTTTTTGTTTTCCATATTTGAAGGAATAAGATCATAAATTCGTCGTATTTTTAGTTTTCTGGCGGCGTCATACTTCGAACAATCTATTGCGTAATACTCACGTATCTCCTCTTGAATTTCTCTTACAGTCCGTATGTTCTTCTCAGAAAGATACGCATTAACCGCATCCGGCATTCCACCAATAAGAAGGTACTTTTTGAATAAATCCATTATTTTTGCATGGGAAGAATCGTTTAGTGACGTATTGCTTTCAAAACTCGCTCTTAAGGAATTAATAACTAATTCGTTTATCCCATTCGCATAAAGAAATTCTTCAAAATCTAGGGGAAACATTCTAATTTTTCGAATACTTCCCATGGGTATTGATGTTGTTTGCGAAAGAGTTACTCCTAACAAGGAACCGCTCGCAATGTATTTAAATCGATTATCTTGTGAAAGAAACTTCAGAAGTGTTAGTAAGTGGGGATATTCCTGAATTTCATCAATAAATATAAGCGTATCTTGCTTTGTTCCCATTTTATCGCCATAGAGCATACTAACTTGCAGATAAAAATCTTCAACCGTTTTTACGTTTTTGAAAAGTTGATTAGCTAAAGAATCTTCCACCATATTTATTTCTATATAGTTAGCAAAACTCTTTTTACCTGCATGACGAATGATATATGTCTTGCCAACCTGTCGCGCACCATCTATTAGAAGAATTTTGTTGGTATCTGACTGTAAATAATCCTCAATTGTTTTTTCTATTTTTCGAAAAAGCATCTAAACCCCTCAGTACAAAACAATTTCAAGAACTGCACTAGAGTAAAAAGCCCGATTACATCAATCTGGCTTAAAAGTAACTTTAGCCTCAAAATGACTTTAGTTTAAAAGCAGCGCAGGCTTTAAAATGACTTTTCAATATATTTTAGTCGTTATTTTTCTGACTTTTCAATAAAAATATCACTGTAAAATAGCAACTTTTCAATTATTTCAGCATATTACTCCTGTAAATCGGAGACGTCTTTTATTCCATAAAGCCCATAGGCCCCATAACCTATAAACCGCCTTGGAACACGCGTACATTCAGGGAGTAACATAGTCAAATCACTCAAGCTTTTTCTGATTCCCGGCAATAACCAAGAGCTTTTCAACCTCTGCGTGACAATCGACAAGTTCGTCTACAAACATCACGGGTCCCCGAGACAAACAGATTCGCCATCAAACGCCCAACGAGAACAGGACAGACTCGCCGTCCAACACCCCACCCGTACAGTTCTCCTCATCTCGAAAATCAATGACGATATTCCTCGGAAATGAAGTGTCATTTTCCTCGAAAATCGAGTATGACCATTTTAATGAGGTGAATGAAGCTATGATCTCATACGGAACAGAAAAGCCCCTGGCGTACCGCACCCGCCTCGTGGACGAACGCTTGCAGAGACTGCTTACCACCTTCAGTGCCGTCGAGATCAGGGACCAAGTGGTGCGGCAAATCCTGGGCGGCATTGGCGTTCGGAGAAAGCGTCATTCACCTCGATGACCTCAACATTACTTCGCCGACCCGTCCATTCCAGCCGCCGCACTTGGGATGGGTCCCGAAAGAATCCTTTCCGATGGGCAGACCTTTGGCTTCCTCTTCGAGTCGCTGTGCATCCACGACCTGCGCGCCTACACTGCTTGCCTGCCCGACGCTCACCCGGAGTCTCTGCGCCACTATGGCGACTCCGATGGCTTGGAAGTCGACGCCATCATCCGCTTCGACCAACCAGGCTCGCAGATTTCCATTGAAGAAAACGCCTCAATGCCGAAGCATATAGGCAATGCAAAATTCGAGATCATCGGCAAAGCAGAGAAGATTGCCGTAACGTTGGCAGCAGAGAGAGGCCGCGAACAAGACGCGAGCTCTCAGAAACAGCGGGGATTGGAAAAATGAAAGCCGTCCAAACCCTGAAAACCCTTGCCAGTAAAGGTGTGCTGACGTGGGTAGGCAAAAGCCAGAACGACCCTCATCAGTATTACCGTCTCCCTAGCAACGATTAAATCTACCGTCCGTTACTGTCCACTACTGTCAAACCAGTAACGGACAGCAGCTTTCACCAATAGCGAGAAAGCGGGCAATATAAAGTCGAAATACAAGGAAATGGCCCAGCAGATGAGGGCTGACGGCGTCAGCGAAACGATGATCGCTAGGTTCATCGTGAAGGAGATGGAGGAAGACGAGTTCCGCCGCAGCAAAGGCGTCACGGAGATTGAGGCTTTACGAAAATGGAAGCAGGTTCCCGAGCATGTTCGCGAGCTGTTGCTCGCCAACGCGTTCTGTCGCAACTGCGGCAGAACTGAGTTCGCACCCAGCTACACACTGCACATGCGCCGCGGCTGCGTACTTATCGAGGGTCATTGCGGAAAATGCAGTGCTGAGATCACAAGGCTCTGTGATTAACCTAATACTATTCTCTAGATGAGCTCGAAGGCTGTTCGAGCATCTGAAGGTATTTGCATCCCAAAGAGGTGATCTTATAGGAATCAGAAGAATTGACCCTTTCGAACCTAGGCAGTTTAACCGCCTTGGGCTTCTTCGCTGACTGCTGCTTCACCAATTCGATTACAGCAGCTTGAAGTGATGCTTGGTTCTTCTCCCTCTTCAAATCGTTTTTTCGGCTGAGTAAGCCGAATCGAGCCAACTTCTCGCGCACGAAACGATACTGAGCATCGTCGATTCCCTCTTCTCGCATTAAGGTAATCGGATCATCACCTTCACTAACATCGTCAAGGTAAACCGGCTTATATAGGCGGAGGGTTCTGATATCGAGCATGTTCAAGTCAGCAAGATCGCCAAACAACGTGAAAAACATGTCCTCGTTCGATTCGGAAACACCCATTGAGTTCACGAAAGCCCACGTGCAACACCGAACTTTTTCTTCCTGGTTCTCGTCCACAATCGTGTCGAGATAGGCATCCCTATATCCGCCGGAATACTTGCAGCGGTCTTGCTCCTCCAGCGTTTCCAGACGAACGTTGATTTCGTCCATCGACCTTCTCAGCTCAAACAAGGCTGTACGAATGTTTCGCTCGGTCCTCCTGTTTTTGTACCCTTGAACAGCAGCATACGTCCCAGGTACCAGTGCGCCCAAAATCCCATCAGCAACAGTAAGCGCGGCGCCATCAAAGGCCAGATCGCTTATAAAGGAGGCAATCTCCGGCACATGGTCGGCGCCCTCCTCGCAAATAGCGTCCGCTACCGAAAACGAGATGTCTTTAGTAATGGTCAATGCCTTGTTATCGCCCATTTTCGAACCTCCACGGAAACACCGTCAAAATCAATTAGCCATCCACGATGGGGACGTCGATTCTCGAACGAGCAACGCAGATCCCGTCCTTAACCGCATAGCATTCTACGAAACGAGGCCCGACGAAATCGGTCCGCTCATTCCAGCTGCGACCGCCCTTCTCAATGCTTCCCCTTACGCAGTGCCTGAAGTACGCAACTTCCCCGCAGTTCCTGACCTTCCAGTAATAATCGCATCCAGCAGGAAGGTTTACAGACGAGACGAAAAACCTCAGCTTTTTTCGACGCAGAAGGGGAAAATGACCCCTGAGCATGTCCCCCAGGAAGCGAGTCCTGAAACCATCTTGCGTGACTTCGCAATCAATCGACATCGAATAGGAGATGTCAACCCTGAATTTATCCTCTACGAATTGTTCATTCGGGCTATACGCATACTTCTTTACCCACGCCCTCTCGCAAGAGGAGTCAGAGGGATCGACAACGCAATTCGAAAAGACTTTGCCGAAAACATCCCTAAGGGCGTTCTCCTTATCTTCCGAGCTCAATACTCCAGACAAGGTTCTCGCAGCCTTTTTGGCTTTCAGCACAAAAGACCCTCTGTCGTCGTTGACGATTAGCTGGTTGCTGCCTAGAGCATGCCAATACGCCTTCTCCCTGTCCTCGTTCGAGATGAACTCAATAGCCCAGTCAGTAGCTCATAATAACCATCCGGCAAATCTTCCGATTTGAAATATCGCGCCACAAGGGTGTCCATCAAGAGGCCTTTAAAATGTAGACCGATGTTGTTCTTCCATACCCTCGGCGCATTGCACGACTTAAGGGCAGCGCCGCCCGTTGCGACGAAAAGCTCCGCGCATGCCTCCTGCTCGGGGACAGGGTCGGTCTTTTTCCACGATCCGCCTCCATGGGTGTCCGGATATTTGAACGACCCGTCGCTTTGGGCGAAGGCCGGCACAAGGTCGATGGTGTACGAGCGATTCGCGAAGCTCACCACCACCGCCTGACCGTCTCCTTTGGTATCGGTACGGGGATATCGCTCCCTGAGCGTTTCTTTGATCTCTTGGAGAAGGCTGGATTGCCCATTCGACTCATATACGTCGAATTTTTTGTAAACGTCCGGGGGGAGCACGTACAGCATATCGAGGTCGCTCGTTCCGGACACAGCAGTGCCGCGCCCAACCGATCCAACAACCAGCACATGCCCCTCAAGCGAATCGCCATCGTAATATTTACTGTCCAGTTTCTTGGCAATAGCGTCAATGGACCCCTGATATTCGTCTAATGAGTCGAGTTTTATCTCTTCAAAAAAAAGACTTGAAGGTGGCCGATTCGTTCATGATGCCTCCCTCTCGCTCGAAAGATCCCTTCCAGCTATTCGCACAGCAAGCCCGGTTGTCGAAAGAGCCTCGACACACACCGACAAATATCGTTCGACGAGGGCATCGATTTCCTCTAAAGCGCTATCTACATCAAGCCTTTTCATCACGATGCGCAAAGAAAGCTCCTTGGCGAGCTCCCTTATCTCGAGAAACCTCTTCGCTGCACTCCTCTGGCTCGATGCACGCTCATCGAAGCGAAAGCTCTTAGCCCATAATGCACAGAACAACGAAACAGCGGACAGAGCAGCAACTACGCATTTAAGCGCATAGTCATCAACGACGATCGAGGCAATTGCGCCAGACCCACTCGCAGCGACAGTGACAATGGATATGAGAGAAAGGGCTTTGCCAATCAACTCGTATATGTCGGCTTGCTTCTCGTGTATTTTATGGGTCCACGCAGCCCCATAAGTTATTTCATCCAACCGGGCAGAAAGATGGATGATTTCATCCACTGGACA
>ENA-OROH01002491-OROH01002491.1-human-gut-metagenome-genome-assembly--contig:-NODE-2491-length-13975-cov-4.076293_pt1 | contig 13975 bp, 10 predicted proteins | sample MGYA00242125_ERZ509042 | MGnify/ENA primary metagenome ERZ509042 (study PRJEB26280, sample SAMEA2338738) | human gut metagenome | biome: human gut; feature: human-associated habitat; material: faeces... | reverse complement strand
GCTCTTTACTGCAATTGAGATTGCCATTGAGATTGCTTGCGGATTTTAGGTTCATCTCAATGTAAACATCAAATTTATATGCAGTTACATCCATATATCAAGATTAAATGAAAGAGCCGTGGACGAATACCAACCATAATTTAAAACAAAATATGAAGTAGCGAAAAATATCAGAATAATCAAAATAAAAGTTTGCAACTCAGTTGCATTAATTTTGTTGTACTTTTACCGTATCGAGAAAAAGAGTAAAGTCATGTCAACAAAACAATGCGAAGAGAAACTCAAAGATAAAGGCGTACGCCCGACAGCCGCCCGAATTCTTATATTGCAGAAACTGTCGGAACAAACATATCCCATTTCCTTGCTCGAATTGGAAGCACAACTGGAAACATTGGACAAATCGACCATTTCACGCTCTTTAGCGATCTTGTTGGAGCATCACGCCATCCACGCTTTCGAGGACGGAAGCGGGTCGATGAAATATGAAATCTGCCGGAGCGACACCGAGACGTGTTTTATTGAAAACAGGCATATCCATTTCTACTGTGAGGTTTGTCACAAGACCTATTGTATGGATCATATAAAAATCCCGGTCGTGCAGTTGCCCGAAGGCTTCATCATGGATACGATCAACTACACGGTCAAAGGAATCTGCCCGGCATGCAAGTCCCCAAATCTGTAAAACGCAATCGAGTTGCAAAAATATCTTCAGTTCTTTGCATCGGAATAATAAAAACAGATTGAATCATGGAAGCTAAAACAACTTGCCACTCAGGATGCAGTTGCGGACATAATAAAGGAGAAGAACACCCGAACGTGGTATTGCCGATCCTGTCTTTCATCCTGCTCATTGTGGGGCCCATCTTAGACCATACCGGACAAGGCTGGTTCTCGCCGACAGTAAAACTCGTCTGGTATCTGGCTGCTTTCCTCCCAGTAGGACTGCCTGTCATACGGGAAGCTTATCACGAGGCTTTGCGAAAAGACTTCTTCACCGAGTTTACATTGATGTCGGTCGCTTCGACCGGAGCTTTCAGCATCGGCGAATATCCGGAGGCTGTAGCTGTCATGCTTTTTTATACGGTTGGAGAAATGCTGCAAAACAGGGCTGTCGAACGTGCTTCACAAAATATCAACCGTCTGCTTGATGTCCGTCCCGAACGTACGGACGTATTTCGTGAAGGTAATTATATCAATGTCTCCCCGAAAGAGGTACGGACAGGTGAACGAATCGAGGTAAAACCAGGCGGACGCATACCGCTCGACGGGATTTTACAGGAAACCGAAGTATCGTTCGACACCTCCGCCCTGACAGGCGAAAGCATGCCCCGCATACTTCGGAAAGGGGATGAAGTCCTGGCGGGAATGATCGTACTGGGACAAACCGTCCGCATAGAAGTGAACCGTCCCTATGAACAAAGCGCATTAGCCCGCATTTTAGTGCTGGTGAAAGATGCAGCCGAGCGTAAAGCTCCTGCCGAACTGTTCATTCGTCGGTTCGCACGGTTCTATACGCCTGCCGTGATCGTGTTGGCTTTGCTGATCGTCACGGTTCCGGCATTTGCCGGATTGATGATGCCGTCTTTCCAATACGTTTTTCATGACTGGTTGTACCGGGGATTGGTCTTTTTAGTTATCTCCTGTCCGTGTGCCTTGGTAATCAGCGTACCGTTGGGATATTTCGGAGGTATCGGAGCGGCGTCACGTGCCGGTATCTTGTTCAAGGGTGGTAATTATCTGGATGCCATCACCCGGATAAATACCATTGTATTCGACAAAACAGGTACATTGACCACTGGCTGCTTCGACGTGACGGATATACAGGCGCATAGAATTTCCGAGTCGGAACTATTGACCTTGCTTTTATCCGTCGAACAGAAAAGTACCCACCCGATCGCACAAGCGATCGTCCGCTACGCAAAGAAACAGAATATCTCTGCAGCAAGCGTATCGGAGATGCATGAACTGGCCGGACACGGCGTGGAGGCCGTCATCGGTGGACAGGAAGTGCTTGTCGGGAATATCCGCTTAATGAAAGAGCGCGGGATTTCCATCCCCGAAGAGTTGTCCGACCAAGTAGCGACCGTAGTTATCTGCGCCATCGATAAAAAATATGCCGGCCATCTGCTATTGTCCGATACGTTGAAAGACGATGCCGTAGAGGCGATTGCCAAACTGAGGAAGTTAGGAGTGACGGATATCCGTTTGCTGTCGGGTGATAAAAAAGAGATTGTCAAATCTTTTGCCAGACGTTTAGGTATCGACCAGGCATACGGAAACCTGTTGCCGGAGGATAAGGCGGCACATATCTGGGAAATGGTTGAAGAGCCGGGCAAATCCGTAGCTTTTGTCGGAGACGGAATGAATGATGCTCCGGTATTGGCACTAAGCCATGTAGGGATTGCGATGGGCGGACTCGGTTCGGATGCGGCAATCGAGAGTGCCGACGTCGTTATCCAGAACGACCAACCGTCCAAGGTGGCGACCGCCATCACGATCGGGCGCAAGACACGTACGATTGTCCATCAGAATATCATAGGGGCACTTGTTGTAAAAGGGATTGTGCTGTCGGCAGGTGCATTGGGATACGCCACGTTGTGGGGGGCAGTCTTTGCTGATGTCGGTGTCGCTCTGCTGGCAGTCCTCAACTCGGTCCGCATACTGAACAGGAAGGTATGGTAAAACGGGGATGTGTCAACATCTCCTTGTCCCCGCACTTGATGCGGGGACACAAAAGGACAGACCTTATCAATCGGATTTTTATAAGGTCGGTTTTAATGCGATCCCGCGTCAAGCACGGGAACAGGACAGTTTTGACATACCCTCATACATTTTGACACGCAGCCTCGTTTATGATCGTTTTTCACTTTCCTTTCAGAAAAGGTTTTCCATTTTTCCAAACCACCTCTTCCTGTGTGATATACCAGGTTTTTCCGTTATCGTTATTTCCCTGATAGAACAGATAAGTTCGACCGTCCAAATCGGTAAAAATATGAGGATGGCCGGATTCGCTGGAATTCCATTCGCCGGGTTTGCCGTTCTTAAGGAAAGGTTCTTCCGAAAGACGTTTCCAGACAATGCCGTCTTCGCTTTCCGCCACTCCGATCTGTTGAGGGGCATTATTGTAAGCTCCGGCATAAAACATATAAAGTTTGTCACCTTTCTTTGCGATCGAAGCCCCTTCGATACATTTTCCTTCCCACGGATACACGGGATACAGGATAGAGGAATCCGTTACCTGTACCCAGTCTTCCCGGTTGAAATTGGTATTGCTCGGAGCAACAGCTACTCCCTGCATCTGGATGTCGTAGTTTTTATCGCGGGTTGCAAAATAGAGGAAATAGCGTCCTTTGAACTCACACACTTCCGCATCTATGGCACGCCCACAAGTCCAATCTCCGACCGGATGGAAAATCGGATTCGTCGGATTCCTTCTAAAATGAATGCCGTCATCCGATATGGCATGGCAGATGGCATCTTTCTTCCCATTCCCGTATGTCTGATAAAACAAATGCACCTTTCCATCCTTCACCAACGCACCGGGTGCACAAAGTCCTTTCTTCTCATAATCAGCTTCGGGAGCAGGCGTGATCTCGCCCACCTTCGTCCAGTTCATCAAATCCTTACTCTCCGCAATCCCAATATTCCATCCGGAATCAGGTTCCCCCTTCATCGGCGGAATGGAATGGTACATCAAATAGCGCCCCTTAAAATTAACCACATGCGGATCTTTCGAATAAGGAACCCCGACACGGGAGGTATCGCCGTATAACATGAGGGGACGAGCAGAAGAGCCCTGTGATAAAATTAACTGAAAGTTTCCCCATAACAATAGAATAATCAAAACAAGTTGCTTCATAAATACTATCTGATCTTTTTTAATTGACAAATGTAACTAATATTCTTCTAAATAAATTCGTAAATCGGATTTACAATAAATGATACAGCCTATCCTTCTATCCTTTTGCCATTAAACAGGGAAACAAAGGGCAAGCCATATACATTATTTATTTCAAGTAAGGTTTACCATCCTTCCATAAAACTTCTTGCTGTGTAATATACCAAGTCTTACCATGATCATTATTACCTTGATAGAACAAATAAGTCCGTCCGTCAAGATCGGTAAAAAGGTGAGGATGACCAGATTCACTTGAATTCCATTCTCCCGGTTTTCCATTTCGTAAAAAAGGTTCTTCCGACAGACGTTTCCAGTTCAAACCATCTTCACTGACAGCAACCCCGATCTGCTGAGGAGCATTATTATAAGCTCCGGCATAAAACATATACAGTTTATTATCCTTCTTAACAATCGAGGCACCTTCAATACATTCTCCCTCCCAATCACACTCTGGATACAAGATCGATTTATCACAAGCTTGTGTCCAGTCTTCCCTGTTAAAATCAGTATTCAAAGAAGCTGTTGCCACTCCTTGCATTTGTATTTTAAAATCCTTGTCACGAGTTGCAAAATAAAGAAAATACTTTCCATTGAATTCACAAACTTCAGCATCAATAGCCCGTCCACAGTTCCAATCACCCGTCGGATGAAAAACCGGATTACTCGGGTCGCGATCAAAGTGGATACCATCAGTTGACACAGCATGACAGATTGCATCATTTTTTCCATTTCCATAGGTTTGATAAAACAAATGAATTTTACCATCCCGAACTAAAGCACCAGGTGCACAAAGCCCATTCTTTTCATAAACGGCATTCTTTTCCGGCGTTATTTCACCGACTTTCGACCAATTAACCAAATCTTTACTGGATGCGATGCCAATGTTAGCACCAGAACCAGATACATCCAACCTCGGTGGAAGCGTATAATACATCAAATAACGTCCCTGAAAATTCACGACATGCGGATCTTTTGAAAAAGGAACTCCACGACGAGAAGTATCTTCATACATCATCCTCGGTTGCTGGGGTTTACCCAGCAACGAGAAAAACAAACAAGTCAATAATAAAACATATACTCTCATTTTTATTGATTCTAAATGATTAATTGCCATAACCAGGATTCTGGGTAAATTCCTCCGGATTCGAAACATTTGTCAACTGATCACGCGGTATCGGGCGTAATACATGATAATCTTTAAATTTCCCTGCAGTCATAGGACTGATTTCAGGATCATTCATACGCTCCATCAATTTGTCCGTCCGTTTCAAATCATACCAACGATGCATTTCTCCCATCAATTCACGAGCTCTTTCATCCAAAATAAAGTCAATCGTCACATCGGAAGACTTAATCTCCATCTCCGCTTCATGCCCAGGTACAGCGGCACGGCGACGAACTACATTAATATATTCAGCTGCTTTCTGAGCATTTCCAGACAGGAATGCAGCTTCAGCAGCCAACAAATATGTATCAGCCAAACGATAAACAAAAACATTACGCGATCCGGCTGTCCAGTTAACTTCTGGACGCAGGGGATCCAAATGTTTCACCAAATAAGCATACATTTTATAAGAAGTAAAACGAGTATTCGACGGCCATTCCGCATTCGGATTCTGCTCAGACTGGACATCCATCAGAGGATCGATTTGTTCACGCATATATTCCGGAAGAAATACCAAAACAGGCCAAACTTCTTTAATCTGTTCCGGTGTCCAAGGTTCTCTTGGATCAATCATGGCCAACTCTCCTTTTGTCCAAACCTTTTCTTCCACTTTTTTGGTAAACGGGCTGAAAACATTCTCCGTCACAGAATTTTCCGTTACATTCCACCGAGAAATAAAACAATCATCCCAACGTTGATCTTTCGTTTTGTCAAACAAACTTATTGCAAAATCAGAAGAACGCTCACGGCTCCAAGGTCTGCCATACTCAATAACTCTCTTTACAGCAGGATGTTCTTCCGAATAGGCTGAACAAAAGTACATATGGGCTGTATTACCATCTCCATTTAATTCCGCATTTTGCGTATACAAAACAGAGAAAAGGACTTCCGAATTATTTTTATTATTGATATCCCATAATTCTGCGTGCGATTTAACCAACGAATATTTACCAGAATTGATCACCTGCTCGGCATAATTCAAAGCTTTTTTCAAATCGTCATCACTCCGTTTCAAAGTAAGATACACTCTCGACAGATGGTGCATAGCTGCATATTTTGTTATATGCCCGAATTCAGATGCCTGGTAAGTTTCCGGCAAGTTTTCTACAGCAAATTCCAAGTCTGTAACAATTTGATTCCAAACTTCATCTACTTTTGTTTTATGTGCAGTAGTCTCTACTGAATTTGTCGGCTTCAACGGCATAGGAATATCACCAAACTGCTGTACCAGATGATAAAAATAGTGTGCTCTGATAAATAACGATTCTGCAAGAAAACGTGTTTTTAGATCTTCATCCAATCCAGGAATATCATTATTTTCCAGACTCTCAATAACTGCATTACACTGATTCACGGATTTATAACAACTATACCAGAAACTCCTGACATCAGCATTTGTCGCATCAATCGTCCAATTATACCATTGCTCATGTCCTTGATGACCGATCCATATATCCGAAGGACCTTCACACATATAAATCAAGTATTCCTGTATATACATTCCCCTTAAGGTTGAATACAATCCATTGACACCATTGGTTATACCATCTTTCGTCGTATAAAAATTACCAACAGTCACTTTATTATAAGCCGTCTCATCCAAGAAGTCGCAAGACGACAAACATAGCAGAGACAACGAACCTAGCAATATTTTATTTAGTATTTTCATATTCTACTTTCAATTAATCAGATTATTAGAAACTTGCATTTACTCCAAATATAAATGAGGTTAACGGACGGTGGTCTGTATAGCTATTACAGTTTTCCGGATCCAGTCCTACATAATCACTCTTTGTCCATGTATATGGATTTTCAACCATAAAATATACCCTGAATTTTTCACTATAAAACTTTTTCGAAATCTCTTTCGGTAAAGTATATCCCAAATTAATATTTTTCAGACGTATAAATGACAGATCCCGACAAGCATAATCACTTGACACCAATAACTCCTGTGGATTAGTTATCGCAGGTTTCGGACAAGCATTAGAAGGATTATCCGGTGTCCAAAAATCAACATCCAGATGATTATAACGAGTTGATCCAGCCTCGTCAGTCAATACTCCTAATAGCTGTCCATACTTCTGACGTGTATAGAAATAAACATTCAAATCGAAATTCTTATAATAGAATCCTGTAGAAAGTCCTGCTGTCCATTTGGGTATTTTATTGAATGTATGCAAATCGCCTTCATCATAAACCCCATTATTATTTACATCTTCTATTTTAGGATTACCAGGTTCACGTCCATACTTTGCCGCTTCCTCTTCTTCTCCATATTGCCAAACTCCTATATATTTATACAGACGTTCAACGTAGAGAGGTTGCCCAATGAACCATTTATTTCCCGGACTATCTTCCTTTCCATTGAACAACTCGACAATTTCATTCTTGTTATAGCCAAAAGTCAAATCTACTGTCCATCTGAAATCTTTTGTCACAACAGGTACAGTGTTCAAGGCTATTTCAATACCCGAATTACGTGTCTTACCTACATTTTGCCAAGTAAATTCATACCCTGTATTGATCGGCAAATTGCGTTTCATCAATAGATCACGTGTATTACGAATATATCCGTCAATAGAACCACTGATCCTGTTATTCAAGAAGCCAAAATCCACGCCGACATTATATTCTTCTGTACTTTCCCACCCCAATTGATTATTAGCCAACTCGGTAGGCAGATATCCCATTGCCGACTGCTCAGTTGTCCCGAAATAATACACATATTTACCTAAAGCTCCTTGTGTTGCATACTCAGAAATTGCTGTATTACCGGAATTACCCCAGCTCAAACGTAATTTCAGATTAGAAAGCCAATCAACTTCCCGAAGGAAAGACTCATCATTCATACGCCAAGCCAATGCAACAGACGGAAAGAAGTCCCATTTATTACCTTTTGCCAAACGAGAAGAGCCATCGTAACGTCCAGTCAATGTCAACAAATACCGATCCTTAAATGTATAATTAACTCTTCCCATAAATGACAACAAAGCCCATTTACGTACAGAAGAAAGACGTGTAAATACATCTGGTGCTTCATTCACATTAAACCACGAACCGTAATAAGGCATATCCTGTCCAGTCAAACCGACCAATTCTGCTTTATCTGTCTGCATATCATGCACCAACGATACATCCAAACTATGATCATTCAATACCTTCTTATAATTCAGGACATTCGTAAAAGTAATCTGTTGCTCGTTCGTTTTTTTGTATTCAGCAGACGGAGAAGCCAACTGGCGAGCTTGAGAAGTAGAACTCTTATAAACTCCATTCTCGATTGACGACAAGCCATATGTCAAACTTGTTCGGAATTTCAAGCCTTTGATTATTTCCCAATCTGCAAATAAGTTCAAAAGGATACGGGTACGTTTTTCTTTATTGTCTACATTATTCTTATCAGTATCAAACAAAGGATTCGAATGCAATACCGTCTGATACCAACCGCTATTGTAAAAGCGCATATCTCCATTCTCGTCATAAACCTCCGTTAGTGGATCAATAACTGTTCCATATTTCCAGACACTATTATCTCCATTATTACGAGTTGTCAATGCTAAAAGAGAAGAATAGCCTACCGTCAAGTTCTTTGCTAATTCCATATCCCCATTAATACGGGCAGAGAAACGTTCATATCCCATATTATCAATAATACTTTGGTCTTTATTATAACCTAACACTAACATATTACGGTTACGACCATTCGACTGGTTGATACTGACATTATGATCCGTTTTATAGCCCGTACCGCTAAACATCAAATCTTGCCAATCTACAAATTGTCCGGAGTTCAAGGCTTTTAATTGAATATCATCAAATATTTCCTTATCTGTCTTTCCATAATTAGCCATTCTTTTCCAGTCTGCATATTTTTCACCGCTCATCATATCATAATTTTTGAATGACTTGGACACACCGACATATCCGTCATAACTAACAGACAGTTTAGCTTCCTTACGGGCACGTTTTGTCGTAATGATAACAACACCATTTGCTCCTCGAGAACCATAAATAGCAGTGGATGATGCATCTTTCAAAACATCAATCGACTCGATTTCTGCCGGATTGATCTCATCGATCTTTCCTCCGAACGGAGCATCATCCACCACTATCAATGGATCATTGCCCGCATTGATCGAATTATATCCACGGATCACAATGGTAGAAGATGCTCCGGGAGAGTTTCCCATCGTAATATCCGCACCTGCAATTTTACCTTGCAATGCTTGCATAGGATCTTTCATCACAGCCTGATTCTGAATCGATGAAGAAGAAATCTGTGAAACAGATCCTGTTAGGTCACGTTTTTTGACAGAACCATAACCTACCACAACCACTTCATCCAAAGCTTGCGTATCTTCCTTCAATTGGATGTTCAATGTTGTCTTACCTTTACTAACCGCAACATCCTTGTCCAAATATCCGATGTACGTTATACTTAATTTGGAACCTTCGGATATCGACAAAGAGAAATTCCCATCCATATCCGTAATCGTACCATTAGACGTTCCCTTTTCAACAACATTCGCCCCAACAACTGGTTCGCCATTTTCATCTTTCACGATGCCTTTCACAATGATCTGCTTTTGCTGAGTGATAGATGATCCTGCGGCTTCCTTCTTGGAAATCACAATCATCTTGCCCTGGACAGAATAAGACAATCCGTTATCCAATACGGCAGATAGCACTTCTTCCAAAGAAGCATCTTTAAAATCTCGCGTAATCTGCTTCCGTTCATTTACCTCGTCTTTCTTGTAAATGATGGAATACTGTAGTTCTTTCTCGACTTCTGCTAATACCGTTTTTAAAGGAACATTTTTAAATTGCCGGGTAATCCACTGTGCATTCATGGAGGTAGCCCCAGAAAGCATCAAGGCAAGGATTAACGCCCTTCCTACATGTTTTCTATACATAAACCAATAAATTAAAGAATTAGATTTAATAATATATTAACAATTGCGCTATTGTTTTCTAATATAAATATCCCGGTCCCGCCGTTCATAACGGATCGGAATAATCTCGGATAGAGCGTGAAAGACATCTCCGACCGTCTCTTCATTGCGAAGTGATACGCGGAAAGCCATATCTTTTTCCAAATCGTCTCCCAAATGAATCTGAACATCATATTTACGGGATAGGCGGACTGCCAGCTCATTGAGCGTGATTTTATCATATTCAACCCTTCCTTCTGTCCAGGATTTATATTGAGAAGCCTGAACCCTCTGACGGGAAAAACTTCCATTTTGTTTGTCAAGACTAAGCAACTCTCCCGGTGCAACCGGAATATGCCTCCCTTTATATAAAATATCGATAGAGCCTTCCAATAATGTCGTTTTAGCAGAAATATCTTCAGGGTAAGAAGATACATTAAACTTTGTTCCTTTCACCAACACACTATACTGATCCGTTTTAACCACAAAAGGAGTTCCATCTGACTGTTTAGTTACTTCGAAATAAGCTTCACCAGTTAAAAAGACTTCCCTGTTTTTAGAATTGAAGTTACCGGCATACTGTAAGGAAGAACCGGCATTCAACCATACAACTGTTCCATCCGCCAGTATCAGCTTGCTTTTTTCTCCATAGGCAGTTTCTAAAGCAAACCGGTTATCGGCAGTTTCCGTATTCCGATAAAGATAGAAACTATATGTTCCACTCAATAATAGAACACATGCAATTGCAGCAACAGCGATAAACCGCTGCAATTGCATGTGTTTAGTACTAAACACACCATTCAGCGATTGACGCACCTGCATCCGGCGTTGCAACTGTTTCCATTCATTCGAAACTTCAGGAATCAGTTTATAGGAAAGCATCCACTCCTCCTCCCATTGGCGGAACATTCTTTCATTAGAAGGTGCATCATTCACAAACCGGAAAAGAATCTCTTCTTCGGAGGGAGTAATGCGTCCTTCAAAATAACGTATTGCCAACTGGTGATTATAGATCTCCTGCTCTTTCATAATTTTTGCTTTCTATATGATGTAACAACCCAAATGAATTTTACCCAACCCCCTTCCTGAAAAAAATTCCCCAAAACAAAAGAAACAGGACTTCGTTCATTCGGAAAGCAGCCAAGCTAATATCGCGATATAGACATCCAACGGATATTTATCTTTAAAATGTGCGGAAAAGCGTGCTAAGGCTTTGGCTATATGTTTTTCCACTGCAGTAGTCGATATTTGGAGAGCATCTGCGATCTCCCGGTTTTTCATTTTCTTAAAACGGCTCATCTCAAATACTTCACGGCAACGGGAAGGCAAATCACTCATAACAAGACTGATCTGTTGTTGCAATTCCTTATACAGAAGCGTATATTCCGGACTTAGGTTAAAGTCCCAATAATAAAGTTCTTCCTGCCCGACCACCCTATCCAAATGTTCCAGATTATGCTGCTCGACCAGTTGCAGATGCTTCAAATAATTCAGACAGGCATTCCTCACCATTGCGAAAAGAAGAGATGAAATGGAAACAGCTTCTATCAGATCACGTTTTTCCCAAAATCTCAAAAAACTCTCCTGTATGATATCCCTGACTGCTTCCTCATCCGTCACAAAACGAGCAGCATATCCCCGCAACCGAGGATAATAGCTATTGAACAGAAATTCGAATGCTTCGCCGTTTCCGTTCTTTATCTCCCGAAGAAGAGTCTTCTCGTCTGTGAAGTTTTTCATAATGATTATCTATTATGTTTCATCTCCTTATTCTTGCAATTATAGAAACCCTCTATATAGATATTCAAATCTTTGTCTATCTCAATGACGGCAAAACTATTATTTTCGGGAAGGCTTCCTTCTATCATTCCTTTCATTGTAAAATAGTGGATTCCATGCCGGAAACTATAGTTACCCGCGTGATGATGTCCTTGGATAACGGCTACGACCTTGCCGCTTTGCTCAAGTATCGAAACGATCTCTTCCGCATTGCCGATACAAAGTTCCTTACTAATACCCGAAAAAGTATCCAACAGTTCATGGATAAAGATCACGACAGGCAAATCGTCTTTCTTCAGTTCCTGCTGCAACCATTCTCTTTGGCCAACGGGGATAAACGCCTTGGTCCAATCGAAATTACCGGAATCATAATCAGAACCATCCTCGTTGCAGTTACCGTCGAGTACGATAAACTTAATCTGATTCCGTACGAAGGAATAATAAGGTTTTCCTTTCGCATTCCCGTAATTGGCCGTATGCGCGAGGAATTCAGGTTTTGAGATGCTATCCATATCATGATTGCCCAACACATGATAGACAGGGCCGTCGAATGTCTGGAACTTTGCTTCTATCTCATCTAAAAACGACAAAGTCTGCCCTCTTTCAGGAGTATCACCCATATCCTTCAAATCTCCAAGTTCAATCATGAAATCTAATTTCCGCCTATTAAAAACGTCTATTGCTTCCGATAATTTTGTGATGGATTGTTCATAATAGCGGGTTCCGTGTACATGCCGATGAGCAAAATGTATATCCGTTACCAAGCCGAAACGCAGTCTCTTTTCATTTTCCCGCGCCAACAAGCCCGGACAGGATAAAAGCAATGCCCCAGCGCATGATCTCTTAAAAAATAATCGTCTATTCATGGTTTATCAGATTGATCAGGGCAAATGTAAACAATATTCCCGGAGAATTGGATAAAACTGTTTACCTTTGCCTTATCAAATACGAATCTGCTATATGAAACTAAAAGTAATTATCCTGCTTATCAGTCTGTTATCCGGCTCTATCGAAGCCCAGACAATTCATTACAATGCTTTCTCACACAACGATTATGAACGTCCCCGTCCGCTATTCGATGCCCTTTCATTCCAATTCAATTGTGTGGAAGCGGATTTATGGCTAATCGACGGCGAACTGTATGTGTCCCACGATTCGGTCGCCCCCAACCCGGATATCACATTCGAGAAACTGTATCTCTTGCCATTAGTCGAACGGATCAAAAAGAACGGAGGCAAAGTATATCCGGACAGCGACCGCCCGTTTTACCTGATGGTCGATTGCAAGACAGACGGCGAAGCAATGTACCCCGTCTTGAAAAAGAAACTGAAACCATACGAATCTCTTTTCTGTCATGAAAAGGACGGGAAACTGCAAGAAAGTGCCGTGTTGTTCTACCTGTCAGGAAAAAGTCCCCGCAAAGCTATTGCCGCCGAAACCAACCGTTTTATCTTTCTGGACGGTACGATAGAAGATTTAGGGAAGGGCATTCCGGCCGCCCAAATGCCTGTCATTAGCGATAATTATTCCAAATATATCGGCTGGAAAGGCCAGGGAGAGATTCCCGCTGAAAAGCTCGAAAAGGTGCGAGAATATATCCGGCAAACCCATGCGGAAGGCAAACTGTTCCGCTGGTGGGGCGCACCGGACACACCACTGTTCAAGAAACTTTTTATTAAAGAAGGGGTGGATTTGATCGGGGCCGACGACTTAAAAGCGTTGAGTTTGATTTTACAGAATCCCTAAAAAATCTTTTTTCATCCCGAATAATTCTTTTTTAAATGTCTACTAATTCTGTAATCGGCGTCAGTGATTACAGAATTAGTAGGCACTCCGATGTTTTCTTATGCTATGTAGATAAGTAAACCAGGACTACTTATAAGACGAAATATTGAATAACTTCTTCATCTCACCCGTTTTCACCTTAGCCGTAAACAGGTCTTGCAAATCCTTAGCAGATAAGGAGTAAGAGGGAGCGAAAGCAGAGGATTCCATGTATTCCAAAATGCTACGGTAGAACTGCCGGGCTTCCGGTTTGTCCTGTACTGCTTTCAGATCAGACATGCAAACTAAGAGTTTGCCGTTCCCAACCTTGAATTCAAACAACAGACCCAACTTATGGTTGCGTTCAACATTGTCGATTACCTGCACGATCGGCCGGTAATCGTCGGACAGACGATCCAGAATCATAGGGTAGCT
>ENA-OROH01002484-OROH01002484.1-human-gut-metagenome-genome-assembly--contig:-NODE-2484-length-13999-cov-2.696500_pt1 | contig 13999 bp, 15 predicted proteins | sample MGYA00242125_ERZ509042 | MGnify/ENA primary metagenome ERZ509042 (study PRJEB26280, sample SAMEA2338738) | human gut metagenome | biome: human gut; feature: human-associated habitat; material: faeces... | reverse complement strand
TCGCTCTGATTGTCCCAGATGTAGGTCTGGAGCGCCATGAACAGGCTGCCGGGGATCTCGCCGGTGTAGTCGGCGATGTAGCTCATCATCCATTTGACGTTCTCTTTGGTGATGGCGTCCATCTCGCCCAGGCCGGTCTCGGCAACAGCGTCATTCCACAGGGCGTCCGCATCCGCTCCGGTGGCGGAGCGGTACATGTAGGACTGGAGAAACGACTCCGTGCCAGAACGGTAAGAGTAGCCCAGGTCCATGCAGTAGAGCTGCCGCCCCGCCGCCGTGGGCGGGCGGTAGGAATAGGTCTGCCCCTGGGAGTTGAGCCGGGTGGTCCAGAGGTTGGGGTCCGTCACCGGCGTAATCCCCACGCCAGTGGATTCTGCCGCCATCGCCACCGTTGGCAGGAGCGAGAGCACTGTCAGCAGAGTCAGAAGCAATGTGACGATTCTCTTTTTCATAAAACCCTTTCTGACCGTGAAAGGTGGGATAGCCCACTCGAAAGGCCGCTTCGGTGTCCTCCTTTCACGGCCTTTTATTTGGATTTCGAGTGTAAAAGGGCACAAAAAAGGCCGTCCATATAGGACGGCCTGCCATTGCCTATGCAAGCAGCACAGACTGGTCGTTGTATTTTGAGCTGTGATATGCTAGAATAATGTCGATTTTTGCGATGAGAGAGGAAAGAAAGGAACTGCCATGTTTTCGCTCAACCCCATGAAGGAACTGTATGAAAGCCCGCTGCCACCTATGGCCCTGACGGACTATGAGGCATTTTCCAAATTCTTAAATCAGGCTTTGCACTGCTGCCACGAGACCGGGCGGGATTTCAATGTCTATCTGGACTGGGCCATCCGTGCTCTGGCCTCCAGCATGGCCGCGGACAGCGCCGCCAGGATCTTCCTGCCAAAGACCAGAACAGCTCCGTTTTCCTTGGACGATTTGATCCCACTGTCTGAGATCCCCTCCAAGGGGACCGTGCGGGTAGATTTGACGAAGAGCTATGTGGTGGCTCCAATCTGGAACAACACGGATCTTGTGGATGCCGTAAAGGCTTTCTCCGACAGCGGCTTTGAGAATGCGCAGATCGACCAGGTCTTTGGCGGGGCGTACATCCAGGAGCTGAAGCTGGCCATCATCGACTCACCTTCTGATGTGGATGTTCCGTACATTCTCTCCCAGTGGGATCGAGGCAGTATCCAAATGAATGCCTATTCGCTCAAGGACCTCACCAAGGTCCTCTCCACGGACGGAGAGAAGTGGTATCTGCAGGAAGAGAACGGCGAAACAGAATTGCCGGTCCTGGAGCCCCGTATGGCGATCCTCTACAACTGCGGTGCCAGGAGGTTCTGCAAAGATTGATCGAACAAAAAGCAGGCGGCTGCCTGCTTTCTGTTTTATTCTACAGGGTTGTCCACCCAAGTGACGTGATACCCTTCATAAGCGAATATCTGAACGCAGTACCAGCAATCTTCTCCAGCGGCATTCATACCTCGGGCAAGGCCCACGCCAATCTCGGACAGCCCATCATTGAGAATGTTCTTCAGATGTCCGCTGGATGCCGCCCAGTCATCCACAACCACTTCCGCCAGTCCTTTGCCCAACTCCGCCAGCCGGCGGTCCGCGATCCTGTGAATGTTCTCTGCGGTATAGGGACAGTTGCTGACGGTTGACCGGTCAGAGCCATCAGGCCGGATGTGGGAGTAGGTGCCGGTGGCAGCCATTTCATCAGCTCGGACCTGGGCCGCCTGTGTCAGCATGACGTCGGTTTCCAAGTCCGCTAGGCCAGCCTCCTGACGGAGCTGGTTGGTTCTATCAACGATTTCCTGCCGCATGGATGAGATATCCGAGGCAGGTACCGATTGCTCATCGCGTGTCGGCGCCACGCCGGTGTAGGGGGCGCCCGTGTCCACCTGGACGCCGTTGTCCCAATAGACGTTGAATCCCACCTGCCTGCCGGCGTCCCGCAGCTTCACATAGTTGGACCCATTGATGTTGTATGCCTCCATCTTCACCTGCTGTCCATCCACATAGATGGGCTGCCTGGTGGGCACCGCAACGATACCCGCTGCCGCAGCGCCGCCGCAGAACGTCGCACCCAATGCCATGCCGGTGAGCAGCAGTCCCATCTTCTTTCCTCTGTTGTTCATAGCGATATCCCCCTCTTCAGCTTTGGCCAATAGCGTACCGGTTTTTGCAACTTCGGATCATGGGCCGCGGATACCCGCCACAGACTGCAGGTCTGATGGGTCAGATAGACCACCTGGTTCAGCAGATCCTCCGCCTGCATATATTGGGCGTCCTGTACGCCGGTCTTGCAGACGATCACCGGTCGGCCTCCCAGCAGGCGCTGGACCTGTCCGTGATCCAGCAGGACACGGCCCTCCGGCACCTGCAGGTCCACATCCTCATCCGGATGGATTTCGAGGAACTCTTCCACGGTCATGGGGAGTCCCTCTTGCCTGTGGCACCATGATACGCCAAGAAAATGTGGAAAGCTATTGACCAAAACGCAGAAGGAATCGCTCGATCATACAGCAGTTTGTCCATCACGCCTCCACCGCCTGGACGCACCAGCGGTAGGTACGCTGATCCCGGACGCAGGTGTACAGGGTCAGGCGGTTCTCCGCGGAGGGGGATAGCTCGCTCCGATCCGTCTCGCTGATCTTCTCCACGGAGACCACCTTGTAGGTCCGGGTCCCCAGTTTGGTGGCCAGTGTAATTCGGTCTCCGATATCCAGGGTATGGATCTCACCGAAGTAGTCGTTGGTACCCCTATTGTGGGCCGCCAGGGCTATGTTGCCGTTCCAGATGCTGGTTTCCTCAAAGTGCCCCACCCCGCGGGCCAGAGTTTTGCTGCCCGTGCCCTGGTACACCTTGACGTTCAGGTCGACAGCTGGGATCTTGAGGGTCGCCAGATATCCGCCGCTGTAGTAGAGATCACTTGTCACTTCCGTGAAGCCGGTGGACGAAGGTACCGTGGACCCGCTGCTGGAGGCGGAGGTCCCCGGTGTCACCACCGCGGCAGAACCGCCGTTGATGACCGCCCCGGTGACTGCCTGTCCTCCCGGTGCCAGGTTGGGGGTGAGGTATGTGCCAGTGTTCAGCGCGTATGCGCTGGGACTGCCAAAGGCCGGTGGGATCCGGGCGGCGTTCTTGCTGCGGTCCTCATTTTTTGCCGCGCCGCCGTCTGCCATGATGACAGGTTCGATGGAAGTGGGATCTCCGTACTCCGGATCGCCCGGCGCGGCGATGGTATAGTCCAGGGCTCCTGCGGGGAATGCCAGACAGGCGGCCAGACAAAGGCTCACAAGGCTTGTAATGACTCGTTTCATGAAAACTCCTCCTCGCATATTTCCCATGCTTTCTTCTCACACTTCATTCTCCTCCACCGGCTCGTGTTCCCGGCGGTGCCGGATGAACAGCGCCGCCCCGGCCACGGCACCCACCAGGGCCACCATGCCGATGGGCACCAGCAGCACAGCCCAGCTGAAGGCCGCCGCTGCGGGCACTTCCTCCACCGGCTGGAGGGGTGTGCCCTCGAAGATGGCCACATAGCGTACCTGATTCAGGGCGATGCGGCTGACGGTTCCGGTATAGTCGGCGGTGACGGTGTAACCCTTCACATAGCTGCTGGTAGCACTGCCGGTGTAGGTGGCCACGGCAGTAAAGCGGTCACCCAGGGCGTAGCCGTCCAGGGTTGCTGTGTTGTCCGTCTGCCAGTTGATGGTCTGGAGGGTCAGGGTCCGTCCATTGTCCTGGATGGTCTTGGGGATGTTGGAAGTGTCCTGATTGGCCAGGTTGGGATAGGACCTGGTGGCGGAGATCTCCCGGGTGCTGCTGCCGTAGCCGGAGACTTCCACCTGGACTGTGTCCAGCTGGAGAGACAGGGTGCCCATGTAGCCGTCCTCCGTGATGAACTCCTTCTCCTGAGGCAGCAGTGCCAGGATGGAGGCCATGTCCTTATTGGCGCTCTGGAGGCTGACCGTTTCCGTGTGCTGTCGCTCGTCGTGTTCCGGCAGTTCCTGCCGCAGCAGATCTGTCAGAGTATAGTGGAAACCATCCTGCTCAAAGTCAGACCGGGGGATGCCCGTGGGATCGTCCTCCGGTCCCAGGTCATAGAGCTTTCGCAGCTCGGTGCCATCCTCACTCTGGGTGATAGCAGTAGGGTAGCAGATCTCCACCTCGTTCGTTCCTGCGGCCAGGGCTGTGGGGGCCAGTGTCATCGTCAGGCACAACACAGCGGCGCATAGCATCATTGCTCGTCTCATCTTCATTCTCCTCTCCATTATTTCATTTCTCCCAGCCCGCCTATTTTGGGGCCGGATTGTACTTGCTGCTCCGCTTTGGGCAGGTAGGTCCTGGTATTGAGCTGCATAGAACTCTGTTCATGACTGTATTCTATACGTTCTGCCTCTCTTTCTCGCTGTTCCAATGTGCGGCGCATCAATACGTCGTATTCCCAGGGCAGTGTCTCCAGTAGGATATAAGCGCCCTGTTCCGTGAGTCCATCTGCCTGACAGCGAAGCACCAGGGGATGTCCAGTCCTCTTCCACTGGCGTAAAAAGGCCGGCTGTTTCCAGCCGGCGCCAACGATATACACCCAGCGGAGCGCGGTTTCCTGTCTCGCCGCTCAACCACAGATACTTGTCCCGCAGGTCCCGCCGCAGTCTATCTCTGGATGGGACGGGTGTCACCACGCTCCCGGAGAGCTGATAGCGAAGGTTCAAAGCGGAGATACAGTCTTCTGCCGCAGCCGTCGCCTCTGGTATCTCCGCCCATAGCGGCAGCAGTTCCGGTCTGGCCGCCTGAACGTCCTCCCATGCTGTCTCCGCGGGGTATATCAGGACGTGCCGTGCCAGCTCCAGAACATGGATACCATCTGTCATCCCTAGGCTCTTTGCCTGGCGGGAGGGGAGCGCACGGTACCTGGCCAGCGCCTCCTGCAGCGATGGAAACCGCTCCATGGTCCACCCTTTGTGAAAAGTACGCTTGGGCGGGAGGCGCAGGTCATCAATGATGTAATACTGCATCGCAATCTCCTGTTACTTCATGGACATTCCGCCTTGGCCAGGCGTCTTGATTTTCTGACTCTCCTGCAGCTCTTTTTGAAGGCATCGGATCGCATCGTTCACCTGTTCCATTTGATCCGCCTCCTGCTCCTGGGCCAGATGGTCCCGCATCTGGTCCAGCGGGTCAAACAGGGAGAGTAGAAATATCAACTGTTCATCTGAATACAGCTCCATATCCTTGAGCAGAGCATCCCGACACATCCACACTGCGGACACATCCGCTATCTGGTCGATGACTTCAGAGACGGAAAGCGTTTGGAGCGACATCTCATATCTGTCCCATGCAAGGTTGATCCGCATGGCAAGGGCTTGCTCCTTTTCGGAGCGACTCATCTGCTGTAATTTGTTCAGTTTCAGTTCCTGAAGTTTTTCCCTTGCCCAGTCTGGCAGAAACTCTTCCTTCAGCACACCAGTGAAGTCGGTCCGGTTCCAGCGGGCCATTTCTTCATCATTCAGGCAGGTGCAGCGGATAGATCTTCCAATGGCGGTGGGGCTGCACCCAAAGCCGTCATGGGCGTACCAGAGCTGATTTTCAGGCTTCCAGCAGGACTCTTTCAGAGTATCCGGAGAAAGCACCAGCACCTTTCCCTCGTAGTCCAGTTTCTCGAAAGAGTCTGGCTCACATTGATTAGGGCTGAAGAGCCCCAAAGCCTGATACGCGGCACGGTACTGATCTACCACACCATTCAGCACAGCGGAACGGATTGGCACCACAAAGTTGAGATTGTGGGATTTGTCTGGTGGGATATAGATTCGACTGGCCCACTCTTTATTCTCAGAACTGTACTGGCCACCCCATTCCAACTGCTGTATCGTGTTAGCCAGCACCCAAGCTGTTCGTTTATAGCCGAACTCCTGGATAACTTTGGCCAGACAGTCTCCGTCCAGATGGGCACCGTCGTAATGCTGCCAGACGGCTTTCCGAATGGCATCCTTGCAGTCCATGTTGCTCAGGTAACTGGCCCGCCATAGAGACTCTTCTCCCCGTTGGCGGGCATACTCTGCGGAATATGGGTAGAGATATGCTTCATTCATCTCTGCCATCCTCCATAGCAAGGAGGCTCCGGAGGCCCTCCAAGTTGATACAAAAGTCCTCCAGCGTGTCGATCTCATCCTCGTCGAATGCATTCAGAGGATCATCTTCCTCTTGCAGGCTGGCCATCTCGTCGCTTTTTTTCGCCAGTTGTTCCGCCATGGACGTGACGATCTCATCCAGGAAAGCAATCACCTTGACAATTTCCCTAGTAGAGAGCGAATCACGTGCCAGAAGAATGCAGCCCTCTTCCGCACGGAGCACCAACGCCTCCGCGTCTGCGAGACCGGCGATCTGCATAGCAGGGAAGGGGATCTTCTGGGCTTTGCTGTCGGGCTTACGGTGCAGTGTAAATTTCATGGTTATCTTCCTCCTAAAGAGTTTTCAGCGTGTGAGTTGGGATGTTAACTGGGACCAGGACCCATTTCTCATCCATCTCACGTTCAAACAGGTCCAGCTGCTGGTCCATGAGAGGCCTGGGATCGTAGTTGGTGATGATCAGTTCTTTGTAAATTGCCCCACGTTCCTTTTTCAGCGGATTTTCCCGGACCAGGGAGAAGATGAAAAAGTCCTTCCGATACAACTCCCAGGCCAAGGGGCAGTTATTGTAAGAGATGATGGCATATCCCGGATACTTCAAGAGGAGGTCCCGTAACAGGGTGTGGTTCTGCTTGGGAAATTCGGCAGGGTATGTTCGCTCCGCTTTCACATAGGGCGGGTCCGCATAGACCACCTCATTGGGATTTTCCCTCTCGCCGATCAGCTCCAGAGCGTCCCGATTCTCCAGGAAGATGCTCTCAATCCGTCGGCTGACTTCAGGGAATCGCTTGATGATGGGCTCCACACGCAGTGTCTTGACCGCCACGGAATTCCCGGTTCCGCTATAGCTACCGTACTGACGCAGCAGGAACGCCGCCGCCCGAACCACATCAAACAGCTTTGCCCGATCATTCAGCACCTTCAACAGCTCTTCCGCCTGTTCCTGCGTGAAGCAGGCGCGGTCCTGAAGGACCAGCTTTTCCTCCTCGATGTGTTTGAAGTAGTCCGCCTCATGTGCCGCAATATTCCGGTATAACTGAAAGGGTTCCCGGCCATGGACTGGGAGGAATCTCAGCTCCCGCGCTAGGGCGTGCTGATTTTCCTTGATACAGCAGAACACATTGAACAGATCGTTGTCCACGTCGTTGTAGATATCCAGCCGCCCCTTCTTCGGCTTCAGCGCCAGACTCAGGGCGGCGCTGCCGCCGAAGACCTCCAGAAACGTCTCCACATGGGGTGGTATCATAGGGGCGATGAATGGGACCAACTTCACCTTGTTGCCTGGCCACGGGAAAAACGGTCTAGCGATGGCAGCCACCTCCCACATCCGAAAGCAGCTTTTCCTCCATGCCGCGCAGCAGGCCCTGCCGGGCGGCTTCCAGGCCGCGGATCATCCGGGCCAGGTGCTCTTCGGTTTCCCGGGCCTCCCCGAAGGTCCTGATATAGAAATATCCGTCCCGGCCGCTGCCGATGGGATACCCCTCCTGCCGCAGATGGTTTACCATCTCGTGCAGCCTGGATTCGCTGACGCCCAGGATGTCTCTGAGTCTCCTGCCTGGTGCTGCATGCTGCCTGCCGGGACACGCACCTTTCAGGTATGCCAACAGTTGTTCTTCTTTTCGCATGATCGCTCCCTTCCGGGATCCGCTTTCCCGAAAATGGGCGCAAAAAAAGAAGGGGCCGCTGTCCCTTTCAGGAAAACGGCCCATATTTCGTATTTGATTTTACATGGTCATATCCCAATCATGCCTGGGCGGCGCGGGCATCCGCAGATGCTGGAACTCCCGGTCATTTCGCCGGATGTAGGCGGTCTCTGATACATTGAGCCGGTATCCCTGCTGTTCCAGAAGGGCTTCTCCGAGTCCAACTGTATCCATACAGTCCCGCAGGAGGGGGTTCTTGAACCCTCCTCGCTTCTCCAGCTCCCGCTTTCCGAAAGCTCCCACATCGTCCGCTCGCATGAAATCATAGCAATGCAGATTCTGAGCGATGTCCAGTGCCTCCTGGAGCCGGTGGCAGTTCTCATACTCCAGTGCAGCCGTGAATTTTTCCATAAAGTCCGGCATTCCTTGCCCTTGCTCTTCCAGCAGGAAGCCCAGATCGTTGCCATCTCGGATGAGGTCATTTAAGTCGTCGTACTCATCCTGAAGAATGGTGATTCCCGGAAGAGAGCAGCGCACCTCCAGCAAATCACATTCTTGGATGGTCTCTGCCTTCAGCTCCCGTAAGGCTAAGGCGATCTCGCCCAGTCGGCTATCTGGCTCTGCGAAGGCATGGTCTGGCAGGCAGGCCCAGGCTCCCTTGGGCACGGCGGGAGCCGCCAGACGAAGCCGCAGGCTCCAGTCCGTCTCCTGCACTTTGTCCAGATTCGTGCCATCGTAGGTCTGCTTCGGTTCCCGGCCGGGGAGCACCACAAAGCAGTCGCCGATGAAGACGCCTGGGTGCAGCTCTTCATACCGGAAGCCGATCTGCTGCAGGTTCGCATAGGGGAGCACCGCCTCCGGCATCTCCGCTTCATAGCGCAGGTAGTATTCCCCCAGCTTTTCGTAGCCTCCCGCGGGGCAGAGTACCTGATAGTCTGAGAGGGAGAGCAGGCAGTTGATGGTCTCTGTGGTCTCTTTCCGATCCAGCTTCAGCACTGCCAGCAGCAGTTCATCTCCCTCTTTTCCAGAGACTTCTCTCAGCCGTCCGGTCGTCAGCATCATTGCGGCCAGCTGATATGCCTCCCGGGCAGAGAGGGTCTTCAACCGATCCAGAAGCCACTGCTTCTCAATGTCATTTGCGGGCTGTCCAAACGGTTTTCCCTCGATTTTGTCCATGTCGATCACCTCATCTCCATACCGCCACGCTGAAACTGCGTCTGCTGCGCCTGCTCCTGCCGGAAGCAGGGGAGAGGACCACCGTCCTTCCGGCGGATCAGGCCATAGTCCGTAATGGCTGCGTCACCCTGCTCCAGCCATTTCTGCCCGATCCAGGCCGCCTGGGGCGTCTGGAACAGATCCTCCGGCAAGTCCGGGTACTTCTCCCGCAAAATCACTTCCGTGTAATCCCAAGGCTCTGCGATCTCAGGGCGGAGTTCATACTGGTCCAATTCTTTTGCCAATTCGATTGCCTGCTCCAAGTTCGGGTTACCACTGGCATCCAACAGTGCTTTGTACTTAGTAAAGGATGCGGTATCCCAAACACGCTGCCTTTGAGACAGCATCTGGGCAAATACATTGACCTGTTCAATTCCTCCCTCATCCTCTATCGCATCATTGATGGACCCTCGCAGGGATGGGATCCGACAGTCCACGCAGTGGAAAGCACATTCTTTCATCGACGCCGCATCCACAGTCTCTACCGCATTCCAGATCGCGTCATCCACCGCGGGGAGATCCAGGGTTGCAGTCAGATCATTGTCGTAAGCAGGGTCATTAAAGAATCCCTTCCGCACTTCCAACACAACAGGGGCACCGGTGCGGTTAAAGTACGGCATGATCTCCTTGCGGTTGTAAACTTCTTTGAAGTCCCCACCTGGCTCCACATAGCCCCGGCGAGTATACACCCCGCCGTGATCTTCCTGATACTGCTTCCCGAATACCTCCAGCAGATCCTTTCGATATGCGCTGCCGTCCTCGGTGGTATCCAACAGTGTCATGGCCTCCTGCGTCAGCATCCCGCTCTCGTACAAAAGCGCCCCAAGTTGCTGATTGTTGAAAACATGGGGCGCCAAGAGGCAGATATCCGCATTGTAGGTCAGGTTGATCAGGCGGGGCAGAGGGATGGGGCCGATGTGCCGTCCGCCCTCGATTTGGAGCAGGCCGTCCAGGCCCATACGGTCGTCCTCACTCAGCATGGCCAGCCGCTGGGCCAGGAGGTTCAATTCATACAGGTTGACGTTGTCGCCGATCATCCCACGCTGGATGCCGGGATATTCAATTTTGGTCAGCTCATTATGACAGTCTCTGGCATCCTTGATCCGGGCTTTCTCCAGGGCGTCGTGAAACTCTGCCCAGGTAGCCGGCATCTCCAGCGCAGTGGCTGTCTCGTACCCCTTTGAGGTCTTGTTGCTGATCTCCACTTCGAAGATTCTTTCAGTCAAGAGTCATCCCTCCTATCTGCTCTTTTCGCTGAATTTCATAGTTCTTGGGATCAGCGCCCGGGACATCCCAGCCCGCCATGGAACCGATCTCCATGGCCATCCGCTGGGCGGGGGTGACCCCCATCCTCTCGTTGAGCCTGTCCGCCTCTTCTACATTCCGCTCTTTATCGCCGGTTTCCCATTCGGAGGGATAGTAGCCGGACTCGCCCCGCCTGATGCAGATGAGCTGGCCAGTGGTCTGCAAAGTGGAGAAGCACAGCTCCGGCAGCCCTTTGGCGATTTGGGGGACAAACTGTTCCTGTTCGGTCTGGATGCTCCAGTCATCTGAATTCCAGAGATGGACATACAGCTCTCCACCATCCACTTTGATCTCCCGCTGTTCAAAGCCCTCGCCCCAGCCATCTGATGCCTGGCCGCTGATAAAGTCCTTGAGCCTGGTCAGCTCTCCAGAAGTGAGTTCACCCACTACCTGACATTCCGCTACACCCCAGAGACAGCCATCCCGAACTTCCACCGTGAATTCTGCGGAGCGGACTTTGGCGTTCAGACTGTCCTGCTCCCCGTACCAGTGCATGAGGCCACGTTCCCGTTCCTCCGGCATCCGGTTTTTGACGAGGGCACCGAGAATCTGATCCTCGTATTCCGTGAGTGTCCGATCATCCCACCGCTCTCCCTCTTCGGAGGAATCCCCCCACTCGTCCCGAGGGTAGAAGTCGGCAGTTAAAGGCATATAGAGCTTCAACAGGGCTGGTTCCGGGGGCAGGACCGTGAAACGGTCCGCTCCAATGACCAGCGCCAAACTACGGCCTTTGTCCCAGGAAATCTGGAACTGTCCCGCATCGTCAATGTAATCCAGGGTCCCCATGGAGCCAGGTGGGATAGGGGCTGGGTCGCTGCCTATCTCTCTGAGCTGAATGCGGCTGCCCGCAGGGTATTGCTCCCGTAGAAAGTCCAGCCACTCTTTTGCAATTTTCATACTTCACATCCTCCTTGATCAAGCCAGCTCCACAGCTCCGGGCGTTTGAATTTCATTTCTGTATTCATTTACCAAGACCTCCGAATGTTATTTCTCGATTGGTGCGCCGCGGATTTTCTTCACCGACGAAGTCCCAGAGAATATCATCCACGGCCTCCCGCACTGATGGGTCATCCGTCAGGGTCTCATGCCGGAAGCCGGTGGTGTTCCGGTAAGGCAGTTCTTCTTGAATGGTTCGAAGATATTCCTGCGGATCTGTGAACTCTTGTTGCTCACCGTTGGCATAGGTCACCCGGCCCACCAGCCGCTCCCGCTGCCGCATCTGCTGTTCTCTCAGGTCATAACAGTACAGATATCCTTGGTAGTCTCCAGGCCGTGGGGTACAGCGCAGGCAGAAGCGGTAGTGCTCAGTCTCCGCGATATAGCCGTAGACACGGTCATTCGTCGAGATCTCTCCACCGTGCGTCCAGCAGTAGGAACTCATCGCAGACAGGCTCTGGAGCGGTCCATTCCGCCGCAGTGTATCCACGATTTGCTGGAGTTCTCTCTTAAACTCTGGGGTATTAAACTGGTCTGAATTGTGAGGCCACCATGTGGACCAGAAGCTCTTGCCGCCTGAGCCGAAATCTATCCGAAGATGTCCTACTGTCCCCAGGACCTCGTCCTGTTTCTCGTCTGAATAGAACAAACCCGCCTCCTCTTGGGAAGCGGGTTTCAATGCAACAGAATATTCTACCGCCGGATTATTACGATCCTTCATCTCTTTCACCTCACATTCTGTGAACACAAGCAATACCACATCTCCCCTCAAAAGTCTACTGAAATATCCGTGGACTCGTCACATGGTCCAAGGAAAAGAGACCGCTCTGCGCCTTTCGACAGCCGCGGTCTCTTTTGTCAATATACTCTTTTCGGCGGGGGAACTTGCACAGCTTATAGGTACGTAAAGAAGTCCGCTGTTAAGCAGCAGATCTCGCCTTTTTGGCCCTTTCCCCAGTACCAGTAATAGACGCCACTCGGAACCGTAAAAAGGGCAGCTGAATAATCACCATTCGGAGCGATCCCTGCTGCGCAGTTGATGCCCCATCGTTCCAGATTCTCCTCCAGAAGTTCATCAAGGGCAGTCTCGTAATCCAACTCAAAGGAATTAGAGCGCATACAGGACTCTCTGAAAAACCGGCCGTCCATCAATCCCGTCGTTGACTCATTTACGACATAGCCACAGTTCCTGCGGCTGGACTGCTCGGCGTCACATATGGTCTTGGCTGCCGTGAAGGTAACGGGTGGCTGATCTGTGAAACGGATCTCTGCAAACGCAAGTGTGCGGTCCTCTCCTGCATGAGCGGAATATGCGAATACAGGATATATGCCGGGAGAGACCTTTTGCTGAAATGCCTTCCGCTTGAAATCGGCGATTTCAAACCGCAGCGTTGGATCTGCCATCACGATCTCACCTGTCGGAAGACTGATAAGGCCGATGTCGTGGCTTCTGATAACAGCCTTGCCATACCGGTTCTGCAAGATTGCGCCGTCCACGGTGTGTATGATCTTTAGATTGTTCCGTGCATCCATATCAAAATCCTTCTGACAGTAACAAAACAGGTATTCCGAAAAGATGATCTTCGTTTGCAGCAGAGTCAGGCATCTTGCCAACACCAAAACGGCTCATGATTTCTGCTTCCTATTGTACGTCATTCGCCATAGATCTTCAATCTTCTTTTCAATATCACTCGCCGCCCATCTTCATACTGGGATTTCTCTTTTGCCAGAAACTCTGATTCATTTGCCTCTCCGACAGATTTCGGTCCATGATCGAACGGATTTCCGACTTTGACCCCAGATATGCTACATAGCCCCGGTCCCCAAAATGGCCGCCTTCCTCCTGGATGCGGTACTGGCCATATTTCTGATAGTCGATGTACGCTTCCAATTTGGGATCAACGTCTAAATTCTTGGACTCCTTAATCAGGAACCAGCCATACTCTTCCGCCGAGCTGATGTCCGGCACCACAGTAAAATCACGAAGTTCTTCTGCCAGATACAGGATTTCCTCCGGTGTCTCCGGCCAAACAGTATCAAAGACTGTATGGAAGTCCTCAAGCGCCTGTCCATCGAACTTTTGCAGGCATCGGGTCAGTGCGTTCAGTGTTTCCAGGTGTTTATTCAAGGGATACTCATCCTCGAAGACACCACGGACCGCCTCGCTGATTTCGGAAGTGTCCAGCATCGCCACACACTGTTCAGGCCGTTCGGCACCCAATCTCCGCAGGGTCCGAGCGATTTTGCTCTCCGCGCATGGGAAATACAGCGTTTCTTGCTCCATAGGATGGTCTGGGAGCGAGAGTATCACAGAGGCCAGGCAGCTCTCGTAGAAATACTCCGGAAAGTGGCGGCCATCATAAAGCTGTGAGAGCTTCATGCCATTGTCATACCCAACGCCATAGGGCGTGATTGTTCCACCTCCACCCTCGATCAAAAGCAACGCTGTTTCATATCCATCCAGATTTTCCAGTTCCTCCGCTCTGGCGGTGCCGCCGTTCAGATCCATATAGTGATTCTGGCCGATTTCCTCCAAATCGGAAAAATCCGTGATGATGGTAACCTGCTGACAGGAAAAGGTCAGGTTGATGAGCTCTACGATCCCATGGCAGCCGCAGCTGACTGCCGCCCCCTGAAATTTTGCCGTCTCCCGATCATCGAAGCTGTCCAGCCGCTTGGCCAGATAGTCCAATTCATCCACTGTCATGTTACATCCAACCAACTGCTGCAGGATGGAGGGGCCGTGCTGGATTTCCCGGATAAAGCAG
>ENA-OROH01002480-OROH01002480.1-human-gut-metagenome-genome-assembly--contig:-NODE-2480-length-14011-cov-2.661221_pt1 | contig 14011 bp, 7 predicted proteins | sample MGYA00242125_ERZ509042 | MGnify/ENA primary metagenome ERZ509042 (study PRJEB26280, sample SAMEA2338738) | human gut metagenome | biome: human gut; feature: human-associated habitat; material: faeces... | reverse complement strand
GCTATTGGTTTCGGGATAAATAAAAATACCTCCCTTCAATAAATTCCGGTGGAAATCGGCCACCAGAGAACCGATATAACGCGAAGTATAAGGACGCTTGGTTTTCTTATCGGTTTCCTGGCAATACTTTATATATTTTTTCACTCCCACCGGAAATTTCTCATAATTTCCTTCGTTTATAGAATAAATAAAACCATTTTCCGGTGTTTTAATATTCGGATGTGAAAGACAGAACTCCCCGATAGAAGGGTCCAGCGTAAAACCGTTCACTCCGTTGCCGGCCGTATATACCAACATCGTAGAAGAGCCATAAATAACGTAACCGGCAGCAACCTGGTCACAACCTTGCTGTAAAAAGTCATCGATATTCGCAACTTCGCCCAGCGGAGATTTGCGGCGGTAAACAGAAAAAATAGTACCGATAGAGACATTCACGTCGATATTCGAAGAGCCATCCAGCGGATCCATACAAAAGATATATTTCGCATCACGGCTCAATCCATCGTCAAAAACAATGATATCCTGATTTTCTTCTGAAGCAACACCGCAACATTCACCACTGGCTTTCAGTTCCGACAAAAAAGTCTCATTGGCATAAATGTCCAGTTTTTGCTGGTCTTCACCTTGTACATTCTCGGAGCCGGCACGCCCCAGAATATCCACTAAACCAGCCTTATTCACCTCCCGGTTGACTTTTTTGGCTGCAATACCTACGTGATGTAACAAACAAGAAAAACCCCCTGTTGCCTGAGGTACTCCTGCCTGCTGTTCGATAATAAACTGATTTAAGGTTGTAACTTTATTCATTGATTCTGATTCTATTTGTTATTAGATGCAAATATAAAATGATAAATCGTAATACACAAACGTTTTCATGAAATTAGTATTCCCTCAGAATCACAGATTTTTTGAAAATCAAATAAGTTTTCATTCAATCCGAATTGATTCCACATTATTATTCAATTTTAATATCTAAATTAGCGCCATGAATTAATTATCGTGTTTAAATTTAAACGCAATGAACGTATATAAGTTTGGTGGCGCTTCCGTTAAAGATGCCGAAGGTGTAAAAAATTTATTTAAAATCATCAATACCCAGCGGGAAAATTTAATCATTGTCGTATCGGCGATGGGAAAAATGACCGATGCCCTGGAAGTTTTGTGTAATTCTTATTTCGGGAAAACCGGTAATATTGCAGAGGTTTTTCAGCGCATTCAAGATTTCCATCAGCAGATGATCCGGGATCTTTTCGGTTCTGCCGACAGTGAAGTAAATGCCCGGGTAGAAGCCCTGTATCAGGAATTGGACACTATCCTAAAAAGTGATCCTTCCCTCTGTTACGATTATGAATACGACCGGATCATCTGTTTCGGTGAATTGCTCTCGACAACAATCATTGCCGCCTATCTCGAGAAACAAGGACGAAAAGCCAAGTTTACCGATATCCGTAAATGTCTGATTACCGACCAAAACTACCGGAATGCTTGTGTAGATATCGAATTATCGGCTCAGTTGTGCCGGAAGACATTCAATTTTCAGGATACATTTATGTATATCACGCAGGGATTCATTGCCGGAACGACGACCAATCAAACGACCACCCTGGGGCGTGAAGGTTCGGACTATACCGCAGCCCTTTTGGCCAATTTGCTGGATGCCGAAGATGTTACCATTTGGAAAGACGTGCCCGGTATTATGAATGCCGATCCCAAAATATATGAAAATACAGAAATTATCAGTAAGCTATCCTATAAAGAAGCGATCGAACTATCGAACTGCGGAGCGAAAGTAATTCATCCGAAAACCATCAAACCGTTGCAAAATAAAGGGATTCCGTTATTCGTAAGATCTTTCCTTTACCCGGAAAGTCATGGTTCGGTGATCCGGGAATTGGACGAGAAATTGAAATTACCTCCGATTTATATCAATAAAGGAGATCAGTTATTACTGACTCTTTCCCCCCGGGATTTTTCTTTTATAGCAGAAGAAAAACTGAGCCGTATTTTCGCTACGTTAGCCAAATACAGACTCCGCCTTAACCTGATGCAAAATTCAGCAATCACATTCTCTTTTTGCATCGACTATAATGAAGCGATTTTTGAAAGTTTCATCGATGAACTCCATGACGAATACGAAGTACTCTACAACAAAAATGTGCGCTTGCTGACGATTCGTCATTACAATGAAGACATCATCCAACAGCTGACCAGCCATAAAAATGTGTTGGTAGAACAACGCAGCCGTTTAACAGCCCGTTTTGTCGTAGCCGACAATTAAAACGATCCTGCCAATGAAAAAACTATCTATCATCATACCTGCCTATAATGAGGAACGTTCGATTTCCCAAATTCTCGGAAAAATACACCAGACCCGATTGATTGGAGAAACAGAAAAAGAGATCCTCATTATCGACGACGGTTCAAAAGACAGTACAGCTGAAAAATGCCGGCAATTCATGCAGGCCCACCCCGATCTGGATATACATTATCACCTCCAGCCTTTCAATCAGGGGAAAGGAGCAGCGTTGAGAACAGGCATAGCATTAGCGACAGGAGATTGGATCATCATTCAGGATGCAGACCTGGAATATGACCCCGAAGATTATAATCCTTTATTACAGTGGGTGATCGAAAACAATGCCAAAGTAGTCTATGGTTCCCGTTTCCTGAAACCTTCGAACAAACATTCTTACCTGCGTTTTTATTTAGGCGGGAGATTAGTCACTTTTGTCACGAATCTCTTATACGGCCAACATCTGACAGACGAACCGACCTGTTATAAATTCTTCGATGCACAATTTTTAAAATCCATTCCATTAAAATGCCAGGGCTTTGAATTTTGTCCGGAAGTAACGGCAAAAGTTTGTAAGAAAGGAATCAAAATCCACGAAATACCGATCAATTACTACCCGCGTAGCATCGCCGAAGGGAAAAAAATAAATTGGAAAGATGGCCTGGAAGCCATCTGGACTCTGTTAAAATATCGTTTTAAAAACTAACAGGATGGAGAAAAAAACAAATTATTCAATTCAGACGTTACTAGAGAGCCGTTCCTTTTTATATGTCTTATTACTCATCGTTACGATCTGTTTTGTGAGTACCTACACTAAGATTTACGATGTAAAACTGGATATGAACGGAGATAATATCCATTATTATGCTTTGGGAAAAGCGCTGGCAGAAGGCAAAGGATTTACCAATACCATTTCTTTTTCCGAAACTCCACATACTCATTTCCCACCGGGATATCCGGTTTTTGTCGCCGGAGTGATGAAATTCTTTCCGGATAATATCAATGCCGTAAAGATAGCAAACGGAATCTTGCTCTATGCCGCTATCTTGCTGCTTTTCTTTTTATTGAAAAAAATATCGGGAAGTATCATCGTTGCTTTCCTGACTTGTGTATTTTGTTCTATTCATGCAGAGATATTGCGGTATGCCACGATCATGATGAGTGAAATGCTTTTCCTGTTTTGTAGCGTGGCAGCAATCTTCCTGATGCTAAGCATAAAACCGGAACAACTTTTTACCAAAAAAGGGGTACGGGATACGATCTTACTCGTTCTTCTTCTGTTCCTGGTCAACTATATCTATTTTGTCCGGACTATGGGCACTTCGCTCATTCTGGCAATTATCATTTATAGCGGTATACTCTTTCTCAAACCGTGTTATGCCCTGTACAAAAATAGAAAAGCCCTGGAAGAATCCCCGTCCCGGAAAACTTCTTTCCAACAGCTACTGAGATACGGATTATTGTTCGTATTACTCGCCGGTTCGTTCTGGGGTACGAAAACGGCCTGGGACATACGGAACAAAAACGTCGGCAAAACAAGCAACGATTACATCAGTGACTTTATGAAAAAACCGAATGGACAAACGATGGCCAATTGGGACGACTGGAAAAACCGGATTACCGATAATTTCGGATCCTATCTGAACAAATGGCTGCCCAACGCCATTTTGAATACCCCCTATAATCTGAATGCCAAATCTTCCGGGGGAGAAATTTTCCGGGGGATGCTGATCGCATTTCTGATCATTTTCGGTCTCATCAAATTGCCCAAAGGCGGATTGCTCCTGTTTCTCTATTTGGGTGCAACCATGGCAGTCCTGCTCGTGTGGCCGGAACAATACGGCGGTCTTCGCTATTTCATCGCCGCTATTCCTTTTTTCATCTTCCTGTTTTTCTACGGTATAAATGCGGTGATTCTTTATCTGGGTAAACGCCGGAGAAAAAATATTCCGGTATTCTTACCGGCTGCCTGCATGATTATCTTTGCCCTGATTTTCATGTTTCCTGCCTATTCCCAGGCTTTGGTCGAAAAAAAGCAGCTGGCGAAATACAAAACCTGGAGTCCTGAAATTGCCGGAAATGCTTTTGCAGAATTTACGGCTGCCATGCAATGGTGCGGGAAAAATCTTCCCGATAGCGCACGGGTGATTTGCCGGAAACCGGAAATATTCTTTATGTACTCGGGAGGGAAAAAATGCGGTAGTTTTTCCCAATACGGAAAACCGGAAGATATCCTGCAACAGCTGATCGGTCAAAAAGCCACCCATGTCATCATCGACCATTGGTTTCGGCATGCCTACTATACGTTGTATCCGCTGATCTCGACACATTATCCGGAAAAATTCAAATTCGTCGGTAAGTTTGAAAGCCGGGGAGCCCAACAGGAACCCCCGACCCTCATTTTCGAATTTCATCCCGACTGGACTAAGCCTGAGACAAATGCACAATAATTTTATCTGATTATAAAAGAGAACTGTATCAATTTCCATTCAAAAATGATATATTTGCACTTTGTTTTTATAAAAGTGCACAACAAGGTGTGTCATTTACTATTGCAAATATAAAAATCACCTATAATGAACGAGAAATTTCCTGAATACAAAGGCCTGGATCTTTCTGAGGTAAACAAAGAGATATTAAAAACCTGGGAAGAAAACAAGACTTTCGAAATGAGTTTGAAGACACGGGAAGGTCACCCTTCATTCGTTTTCTATGAAGGTCCTCCTTCAGCGAACGGCATGCCCGGAATCCATCATGTGATGGCCAGAACCATTAAGGATGTCATTTGCCGTTATAAAACTCTGCAAGGATTTTTAGTAGAACGTAAAGCAGGCTGGGATACGCATGGTCTCCCTGTAGAACTCGGTGTAGAAAAAAAATTAGGAATCACCAAAGAGGCTATCGGTAAAACGATCAGCGTCGTGGAATATAACAAAGAATGTCGTGCAGATGTCATGAAATTCACTAAAGAATGGGAAGATCTGACAAAGCAAATGGGATATTGGGTAGACATGAAAAATCCCTATATCACTTATGACAACCGATATATCGAAACGTTATGGTATCTATTGAAGAAATTGTATGAAAAAGGATTTCTTTATAAAGGTTATACCATACAGCCTTATTCTCCGGCTGCGGGTACCGGTCTGAGTACACACGAACTGAACCAACCGGGATGTTACCGGGATGTAAAGGATACGACTTGTGTCGCCCAATTCAAGGTAATCCGGGACGAAAAATCCGAAAAGCTGTTTGCTGACAGCGAACCGGTATATATTCTGGCGTGGACAACTACACCCTGGACTTTGCCTTCCAATACCGCCCTGGCTGTAGGACCCAATATCACTTATTATGTCGTAAAGACTTATAATCCTTATACCTATCTTCCGGTGACCGTCATTTTGGCCAAAGACCGGTTCAGTGCCTATTTCAATCCCAAAGCCGAAAGTTTGGCCCTGGAAGATTATCAGGCAGGAGACAAATTGATTCCCTATCGGAAAGTCGGGGAATTCAACGGTCCGGAACTCGAAGGTATCCGTTATGAACAGCTGATGCCCTGGATGCGTCCCGAAGGAGATGCGTTCCGGGTAATCCTCGGGGATTATGTGAGTACAGAAGACGGAACCGGCATCGTACATATCGCTCCGACTTTCGGTGCCGACGACGACCGGGTTGCCAAACAAGCCGGAATCGCTCCGATGTTATTGGTCGACAAAGACGGTAATAAACAACCGATGGTCGATAAACGCGGACGTCTTTTCGTTTTGGAAGAAATCGATCCCGAATTTGTAAAGAGCCATGTCAATACCGAACTTTACAGTGAATATGCCGGCCGGTTTGTCAAAAACGCTTATGACCCTCAACTGACTGAAGAAGATGCCACCCTCGACATCGACCTGTCCGTCATGCTGAAAAAAGAAAATAAAGCATTCAAGGTCGAGAAACACGAACACAATTATCCGCATTGCTGGCGTACCGATAAACCGGTATTGTACTATCCTTTGGATTCGTGGTTTATCAAAACTACCGCTGTACGTGAACGGATGATCGAGCTCAACAAGACTATCAACTGGAAACCGGCCAGTACGGGCGAAGGACGGTTTGGGAAGTGGCTGGAAAATCTGGTTGACTGGAACCTTTCGCGTTCACGTTACTGGGGCACTCCGCTCCCCATCTGGGTAAGTGAAGACGGCACAGAAAAAAAATGTATCGGTTCGGTAGCAGAACTAGTCGAAGAGATCGAAAAATCGATCCAGGCCGGCTTTATGCAGGAAAATCCTTATCAGGGATTTATTGCCGGTGATTATTCTAAAGAGAATTACGATAAAATAGATTTGCATCGTCCTTATGTCGACGACATCATTTTGGTGTCAGACAGCGGACAAAAAATGTACCGGGAAAAAGATCTGATCGACGTGTGGTTCGACTCAGGCGCTATGCCCTATGCTCAGCTTCATTATCCATTCGAACATCGCGAAGATATCGATCAGAAACTGCGCTTTCCGGCAGACTTTATCGCCGAAGGTGTCGATCAGACCCGGGGTTGGTTTTTCACCCTGCATGCCATCGCGACAATGGCTTTCGACTCGGTTGCCTTCAAGAACATCATTTCCAACGGGCTGGTATTAGATGCCAAGGGCAATAAAATGTCCAAACGGCTCGGGAATGCAGTAGATCCTTTTTCTACGATAGCCACTTATGGATCGGACCCATTGCGTTGGTATATGATTACTAACTCGCAGCCCTGGGATAACCTGAAGTTCGACATGGCAGGTATCGACGAGGTGAAACGTAAATTTTTCGGAACCCTCTACAATACCTACGGTTTCTTCGCTTTGTATGCCAATGTAGACCATTTCCGCTATGCAGAGGCAGAAGTCGCTATTGAAGAACGTCCCGAGATCGATCGTTGGATTCTGTCTTTACTGAATTCTCTGATCAAGGAAGTGACCGAAGCTTACGAAAAATACGAACCGACCAGGGCAGGCCGGGCTATTCAGGATTTCGTTATCGAAAATCTGTCCAACTGGTATGTACGTTTATCCCGGAAAAGATATTGGGGAGGTGAATACTCCCAGGATAAGATTTCCGCTTATCAGACGTTATATACTTGTCTGGAAACGATCGCTATTCTTTCGGCTCCGATCGCTCCGTTCTATATGGAAAAACTATTCGGTGACCTGAATAAAGTGACCGGACGGCATAGCGGAAGCGTACATTTAGCCGATTTCCCGAAAGCCGACGAAAAATTGATCGATAATGAACTCGAAGAGAGGATGGAACTTGCCCAACAAATCTCTTCTATGGTACTGGGCTTGAGGAGAAAAGTTCAACTTCGCGTGCGCCAACCGCTAAGCAAACTCATCATACCGATTCTGAACGATCATATGATCCGGCAACTGGACGCTGTGAAAAATATTATCCTCTCGGAAGTCAATGTTAAGGAAATCGAATACATCACCGATACGACAGGTGTTTTAGTCAAGAAAATCAAACCGAATTTCAAGACTTTGGGACCGAAATACGGTAAATATATGAAGCAAATTTCCACTTTGATCGCCGCAATGGAACAAAGTGATATTTTCGAGTTCGAGAAAAATGGCCGCTATCAACTGAATATCGGTACCGAATCGATCGATTTGAGCCTGGAAGATGTCGAAATATTGTCGGAAGATATCCCGGGTTGGTTAGTCGCCAACGAAGGACGCCTGACGGTAGCTTTAGATATCAACGTAACCAAAGAATTGAAAGAAGAAGGAATTGCCCGGGAATTGATCAACCGGATTCAGAATCTTCGGAAAGAAAGTAATTTTGATGTTACGGATAAAATCACGTTAGCTATCGGCCGGCACAAAGAGATAAACGAAGCTGTTGAAAATTTTTCGCAATACATTGCCAGTCAGGTATTAGCCGAACATATCGAACTAACAGACGAGAAGGATAATAAGGCCAAGGATATCGAGATCGACGACATTCACACCTTTATCAAAATTGAAAGAATAAACTGAATAACGAAACCGGCGAACAATCCCACCGGTATTTCGTATGAAGAAACATCTGTAAAATTTTCAAATGTTGATGTTTTTTATTAATTTAGACAAAAACTTATAAGCTATGGCAGAGAAGACGAGATATTCGGATGAAGAGTTGCAGGAATTTAAGGAATTAATTCTGGAGAAACTCGATAAAGCAAGAAAAGACTATGACTTGCTGAAAGGTGTCATCTCGGGAAGTGACGGGAACGACATTGCGGACACTTGTCCTACATTCAAGGTACTGGAAGAAGGAGCCTCTGTTCTCTCTAAAGAAGAGGCCGGCCGTTTAGCTCAGAGACAAGCTAAATTTATCGCCCATTTGGAAGCAGCCTTAATTCGGATCGAAAATAAAACGTATGGTATTTGCCGGGCAACAGGTAAGCTGATTTAGAAAGATTACGCGCTGTTCCTCATGCCACGTTAAGCATAGAAGCCAAAGAAGGAAAAGAAAATTAATCATGACGTACCCCCGTACTTTTCAGTACAGGGGTACAATAGCTTTTAATACCGCCTTTTATGAGTGTGCGCAAAAAACTGATCATTTTCATCGCCGCCCTGCTAGTATTGGACCAGGCCGTAAAAATATGGATCAAGACCCATATGATGATTGGGGAAGAATTCACGGTCTTCAACTGGTTTAAAATTCTTTTCATCGAAAACAACGGCATGGCATTTGGCATGGAACTCGGAGATGGTAAGATCGGCAAGACCATTCTCAGCTTATTCCGCATCGTGGCTGTTATCGGAATCGGCTGGTATATTTTAAAACTCATCCGAGAAAAAGCCCCCACGGGAGTCCTTTTTTCCTTTGCCCTGATTTTTTGTGGAGCCATCGGTAATATATTCGACAGTCTGTTTTACGGCATGATTTTTAACGACAGCCATTATCAAGTCGCTACCTTATTTCCGAGCGAAGGAGGCTATTCCTCTTTTTTACATGGCAAAGTCGTAGATATGTTGTATTTCCCTCTTATCGAAGGAACCTTCCCGGATTGGTTTCCCATTTGGGGGGGCGAAAATTTTCTGTTTTTCCGTCCCGTTTTCAATTTTGCGGATTCTTATATCACCATCGGAGTCTTGATACTTATCCTTTTTTACCGGAAATTTTTCTCCGATAAAAAAGCCCCAACAAAAGCATAATTCATTTCCACCCGGAATAGATAGAAAACAATCGAGGGAGCCCTTCAGACGGGAGTTCCCTCGATTAGTTTACTATCTAAACATCCACTTTATTCTTTTCCAGTAAATGCCCAAGAAGATTTGTATGCCCAACGGGAAGGACAACGTTCAACAATCATCCGTATCCGTTCTGCCTGATTCACCGTAATTGAATTCCGGCGACTATAATTATCCATGATATTAAAAGAGGTAAACCACTCATATTCAGCATCAACATCTTCCCGATACAAACGGTTATTCTTATAGATACCCGAACTGTAGCCACTATAATAGGCATAAGTATCCGGACAATAATCATTATCACCGTTTACGAAAGTATTGTTGTCATCCTGATCGGTATAAAGCAAACCATAATACAAACCAAATACCAAAGAAAGATCGAAATAACTCTTACCATCCGTCGCAAAGAAATCCCGAATATTAATCATCATGCCAACATCCGTATAGTTTTCCACATCACTGGCCGAATAATCCGAAACCACTTGCATCTTAAGCCCCGGAATAGACTCATACCCTTCCAAGATCACCTCAGGAGCCGAAACAGAATAAGTATTCGATACCGACGAACTGGTAGAATATTTTGCCAACCATACATTCAGATAACGTGCAGGATCCCAAATCAGTTTAGAATTGATGTAATCTTCATAATCGGATTTCGACATCTCTTCAGCAAGTTCCACTTTGTTTTTCCCCTTTTCCAACAATAATCGGCCGGAAGGATCATATTCTGCCAACTTGAAAATGATCTTAGCATTTCCTCCATTAGGATCAGAAGTTGCTCGACGGTTGAAAATATCATTCAAATGATCCAAACGTTTTTGCAATTCTTCAGAACTAACTGAATAGGCCGGTCCAATAGAAGGAGGCGGCACCATTACGTGGAAAATCACCGGAACCACAATCTCCTCATAATCCATCTCCGGTAAATCCCGTATCTGAATCGTCAAGGAATTACTTTGTACATTTCCAGCCTTCGCATAAAAGGTAATTTCCCGCTTATTCCGATCGGTCGTAGAATAAATCATATCTTTTACTTCTCGTCCAGCATCATCGTATACTTTAATACATCCTTCCGGTAAACGATCCAACGGAATTTCGAAAGTATCCCGACTGGTGCCGATCACATATTGATCCTGACCCTCCACTTCCTCTATTTCATAAGTAGTAAACTCCTGTGCCCCGTATGCCAATACATGGAATTCCATTTGAGCGATTCCATCGGGTAACAACATCTTATGATCTGCACGCAATTTGATCAATTTTATATCATCAACAGAAGAAGAAAGATCAAAAATCTCCGTATTTTCAGGAGAACATGCACAAAACCATACCATCAACAATAATAAAACTCGATTCATAATCATATCTTTTAAAAAGTCCAACCCGGATTTTGTTCCATTTTATCATTATAATTCATCTCCGATTCGGCAGGAATCGGCAAAGCATAGCGATAATCATCTTTTTCCAACGAATAAATCTTCACCTCATCAGATTCCGGATCCAAAGCTTCACGATTGACGGCCAAACCGAAACGCTTCATTTCCAACCAACGATAGTCCATCTCAAAACAAAATTCTTTCCTTCTTTCCCTGTATATATCTTCGATTAAATTTCCGTCGGAAGAATAAACCAATGATTTAGAATTCATATAACGAGTAAATACCTGCTTCGCTTTTTCCATCTGCTGCAAATGACAATTGGCTTCTGCATTGATCAGATACATATCATCCGTGCGAAATAACACCACCAAATCATCGTCATATCGAATCTTATTTACACAGTAAACCGGATCACTGGTCGTCCCCACATTTTTAAAGAACGCCTGAAAACGAATATCGTTCGAATCGAACATTTCCAACAACTCCGTTACAGGGCGCTGATGATAGCGAGAAGTTGCATTTCCCCAGAAAGAATATAAATTGGAATACATTCCGAATTTCAAAAGAGCTGCAGTATTATTTTTTTCAAAACTTCCCGTTGCAATTCCCGTGAAGAGCTCCTCATAATCTTCTACAGAAGCAATCGGTTTATAATTTTCAACAACCATTCCTGAATATTTCTCAGCATTTTCCCAATCACTTTCTTCCGCTGCTGCAGAGCCAGCCTTAAACCAATAGATCTGAGCCAAAAGAGCATGTATGATATCCGGTGCATACATCGCATTCCAACTCGCAGGAGTGGCTTCATAAGCAAGTACATCCGTCAATTCACCGATCAATATCTTATACACCTCAGTTTGTGACAAACGCCGACTCCCTTCAACTACATCTGCATCCAAATTTACAGGGATTCCCAATCGATCCTCCTGATAAGGTGCATACATCTGCAACAGTTTAAACAGATAAAACGCTCTAAATACTCGAGCTTCTCCTAAAATCCGTTCATATTCTTCAGGGTTTTCATGTTTATCCGAAGCATTGGATAAATCATGCAAGACCGTATTCAAATAACCAATATTCAAATAATTTTTTTGCCAGAAATTTTCAGAAAAAGTAATACCTTCCCAATTTACATCTTCATTATAATTGGTTTCATAAATCCTGCTATAAGCATTGTCAACTGCCTTTGTCATCTGGATATCGTCTCCATACATACAAAACTCTGCACACGGCCGCTTCGAATAAGGAAAACCGATCATTACATTGTTAAAATATACCGTAATCTGATTCGGAGAACACAAAGCCCACAGATAGGTGGACATACTCACCTTTACATCCTCCAATGTATAAACCACCTGTTTATTATCCGGTTTTAAATTCAGAAAATCAGTACAGGATAAACAGGTAATACTCCATATAACTATTATAAATCGTTTCATTTTCACTATTTTTAAATACCCAGATTCAACGTAAACATATATTTCTTAGCACTCGGATATCCGAAAGCACCCAAAGTTTCCGGATCTATTCCCCGATATTTGGTCCATGTGAATAGATTATGAACATTAAAAGTACACCGGAGTTGAGATAAACCTAATTTCTGACACAGATTTGAAGGCAAATTGTATCCCAAAGAAATTAAATTGCATTTCAAATAACTCCCATCTTCAAGTTTATCATCTGTAATTTCCAACAACGAAAGAGTGGCCGTACTAGTCGTATATTTCGGTACGTTGGTTATATCTCCAGGTTTTCGCCAACGATTCGCTTCTGTTTTTAACTGATTTAAACGAGAAGCATTCATCAATGATCCATTATACGATTTGAAAGATTTAATCTTATGTCCTGTCATAAAAGCAAATTGTGCATTCAGACTCAAACGTTTATAAGTTAAAGTCGTACCGAATCCTCCGGAAATCGGTGGTTCCGCTTCTCCCAAATAATAAGCATTTTCCGTCGAATAAGTACTCCCATCCGCAATATATCCGTTACCATAGGGATAACCTTTGGGGTGACCGTCTTCATCCTTCGCATCCGTATAAATCATATATTCTCCTGTCTGAGGGTTAATACCGGCAGTCTTAAATCCAAACCAGGCATTTACCGGATAACCTTCGATTTGGTATTTCCTACGTATTGTATATAAATCACTGATCTTTTCATAAAAAGCATCCGTAATCTTATTGTCATTCAACGCGATATTAAAAGAAGTTGTCCAACGGAAATTTTCATGATCAATATTCACGGTATTCAAAGAAAATTCCCATCCGGAATTTCTAAGAGAGCTTAGATTCGCTACAACACTTCCCCGCCCCGTTGAATAAGGAATTTTTTTATCCCCTAACAAATTGTTTACATCATTGCAGTAATAATTAACAGTACCATTAATTCTGTAATTGAATAAGGAGAAATCCAAACCAATACTTCGATCTTCCTTTTTTTGCCATTTCACCGAAGGATTTCCCGGCATTACATCAATAGGGAGTTGAATACCGTCATAATATCGCAACGAACCATAAGTCATCAAAGTAAATGGATAAGCATTCCGATCGATACTTCCAGTAAATCCATACGATCCTCTCAAAGAAAGAACATTCACAAATCGACACGATTTCATAAAATTCTCTTCATGCATATTCCATTTAAGACTCACATTCCACAAAGGAGAAAAACGATTGTCCGTACCGATAATATCTGCTCCGTCCCAACGACTACTTCCTGCAACGACATAACGATCTTTGTAAGAATACGAGGCTGTAGCAAAAACAGAAACACTTCGATCCTGTCCCTTGCTGGTCTCATGCAAACGATCCAGATCTAAATCACCGGCATTCACTCCATCCAGATTAGGATAGCCGATCAACCCCTTATCTACATCATATTGAGGAGAATACTGCATAAAAGAATTCGACTCTACTGCAGAGACCTCATGTCCAACAACAATGTTCACAAAATGATCTTCTTTCAACTCCCGGGCATATTTAATCTGATTGCGTACAGTCCAACCAAAAGATCTCGAAGTATTCTCCTGCAAAGCTCCCAAATTTAAATTATCCGGGATCTCATTTTCCGAGTACAAATCCAATATCCATGATTTTACCTTACTGGTATAACTCCCCGGGGCA
>ENA-OROH01002467-OROH01002467.1-human-gut-metagenome-genome-assembly--contig:-NODE-2467-length-14063-cov-15.448958_pt1 | contig 14063 bp, 3 predicted proteins | sample MGYA00242125_ERZ509042 | MGnify/ENA primary metagenome ERZ509042 (study PRJEB26280, sample SAMEA2338738) | human gut metagenome | biome: human gut; feature: human-associated habitat; material: faeces... | reverse complement strand
GCCGCGAGCGCCGCAGCACCGGCACCGACGCGGTCGACACGGCGGTCGAGATTATTGATTGCCCCGCCGAGCTTGCCGATCGCCTGGTCGCGCTGCGCGAGCTGGCTGCCGTTGACAGCATCCGTCGAATCCGGCGCAACGCGGCCCGGCGCGACCCCTTCAATCTTGTTGCCGCCCATATTGACCGCGCCCTGCTGGACCGTGATGTCCTTGTGCTTGTCATCGCCCTTGACCGTCAGGCCGCTGTTGTTGATGGTCGTATTGCCCGTCGTGACCGTCTTGGCATCGATGCTGTCGATGCCCTTGAGGTCTTTGGCCAACTTGACCTGCATCTTGGCATTATCGCCATCCTGCGAAACGACAACACCGATGTTGTCACCAGCTGAGTACTCCTTCGCGCCGCCGTAGAGCTGGACATTGTTGTTCAGCTTCACCGCTGCGCTGCCAGAATCGCCGCTGTACTTCATGCCATCGTCCATCGTGGCGACCTCATGGGATGTACCATTGTGGTCTTCATAGACAACGCGGTCCATGCCATCCTTGCCGCCATGACCGTCCGTGCCATCGACACCGACCTGGCCATTCTTGACGTGGATGTCTGCCGATGCCTTCTGGACATCCTTGCCATCAGCACCCTTCGGTCCCTTCGGACCGACGAGTCCAATATGGCCTTCCGTGCCATCTTTGCCATCGACACCCTTGATGGTCACACCATTCTGGCCATCCTTGCCCTTGACGGAGATGCCGTCCTTGCCGTCAATGCCGACGCCGGACTTGCCATCTTTGCCATTGATGCCAACATGGCCATCCTTACCATCTTTGCCGTCTTTGCCAACACCGCCGATGTTCAGGTTATCGTTGAGCTTCAGGTCATAGACCTTCTGCCCATCGGCACCCGTCTTCTGAGCAATCTGGAGGTTGCCATCCGTGTAGGAGCCGTCCGCTTTCGCAGCCGTGCCGCCATTGACAGTGACTTCCGTATGGTGCTTATCGACCGTATCGATCTTCGTGTTCACATCAGCAATCTGCTTGTTGACATTCGACTCGACCTGATGCAACTGGTCTTCTGTAGCAACACGGCCGCTGACATAGGAGCCATCCTTATTCCAGGTCTTGTTGTCCAAGTTGGTGACATACTTGCCAGCCTTGTCGGTCTTGCCCGTAGCCTTGCCATCCTTATCATAGATGGTCAGGCTGCCGTCGCCATCTGCAATCTTGCCGATCTTGACGCCATTGTCACCGCCAGCCACAATCTGGCCCTTCGAGCCATCGACAGTGACCTTGTCGTCGCCTGTGCCAGCCGTAACCGTGCCGTTAGTACCGCTGATGGCAACTGTCTTATCTCCCTTAGCAGCATCACCGAAAGTGACATCCTTAGCAAGATCCACAGTATATTTCTTACTGCCATCTGCATTCGTCCCAGGTGTAACCGTAACGTTACCCGAAGGACCAGCCTCCACCGTCGTATGCTGTTCAGCCAAAGTCTTGACGTCGTTGAGCTGGCTGCCATTGACAGCCTCCTTGGACGTAGCACTGATTTCACCGTCGGCTACATTCGTAATCTTGTTGCCGCCGTTGTCAAGGCCCTTATCCGTCAGCGTGACAGTAGTCGTCTTTCCAGATTCCGTCTTGCTGATGGTCATACCATCATTGTTGATGGTCGTATTCCCCATCTTGACAGAACCATTGTTGCCAAGGTTGAGGTCCTTGTTCAGCTTGATCAGCAACTGGCCGTCGTCATCACTCTGGCTCGAAACCACACCAATGTTGCCATCCGTGAGGTCGGTTTCCTTCTTGGCATTGCCCTTGACGTTGACCGTCTTGTTCAGCTTGACCGAAGCACCCTTGCCGAAATCACCAGCAAACTTCAGGCCGTCATCCATCGTAGCGACTTCATAGGTGTTGTTGCCGTTCTTGTACTGGATACGCGGAGCCTGCTCGATGGTAGTTTCCTTGCCACTAGCAGCGTCTTTGATAGTAGTCGATACATTCTTCTTATCATCCAGCGTAGCTGACTTGAGGTCCGTCGTGATGTCGATGGAGATGCCATCCTTACCCGGCGTACCGTCAGCGCCCTTCTCGCCCTTCGGGCCAGTCAGGCCGATATGACCAACGCCGTCCTTGCCAGAGATAGAGACGGCATCCTTGCCCGGCGTACCGATAACAATCTTGCCATCGATGCCGTTCTTGCCATGGGAGCCTGTGATGCTGACGCCATTCTTGCCATCCTTGCCAATAACCGAGATGCCATCCTTGCCGTTGAGACCAACGCTGGATTTGCCGTCTGCGCCGGTAAGGCCGATAGATCCATCTACACCATCCTTGCCATTGGTGCCAGCCTTGCCTAGCGCGACTTTATCGTTGAGCTTCAGGTCATAGGTAATCTGGTTGGTGTTGGTATCTTTCTTTTGTGCTAAGAGCAGATTGCCCTTATCTTCCTTAGTGTAATCGCCAAATGCGCCATTGGCTCCAGCATCAGGAGCCCCCACGCCGCCATTGACGGTAACAGCCGTATGGGCAGAAGTAACGGCATTCTGTACGTTTTTCAGGTCTCCTACATTGACTGCATTGTTCAGCACATCACCAGTAGCATCCTTCAGTTCAACCTTATTGCCAGCTGCATCTTTCAAGCCGCTGTCAACATGGGTAATTTGATTGCCGCCGTTGCTCAGGCCCTTGTCTGTCAGCGATACAGCTGACTTTCCATCGCCCAACGTAGACGGAGTGATCGTGATGCCATTGCCATCCTGAACCGTCTCGCTCGTCTTATTCCCCTTGTCATCCGTCTTTACCGTGGTGACACTGGTCAAGTCAGTGAGCTTTTTCGCGAGGCGGATGGTCAACGTATCCGTACCGTTTGAAACAACGCCAACGTTATTTCCTGTCGACAGATCATCCAGGTTTGTGACGCCACCGACAACATTGGTCTGTTCATTGAGCTTGCGGCTGAATGCATTCGCCGTCGCATTGCTGTCCTGCACATCGCCGGCATATTTCTGACCATCATCCATGGTAGCCACTTCATGAGTAATATGGTTGTGGTCTTCATAGACAACGCGGTCCATGCCATTCGTGCCTTTATTGCCGTCCGTACCATCTACACCGACATGGCCATTCACAACGTGGATATCAGCCGATGCATTCTGGCCATCCTTGCCATCTGCCCCCTTTGGTCCCTTCGGGCCGGTAAGACCGATATGGCCTTCGCTTCCATCCTTGCCGTCTTTGCCATTGGTAACGCTGATGGTGACGCCATCCTTGCCGTCCTGGCCTTTTACGGAAATGCCGTCTTTGCCATCCTTGCCCGGTTCGCCGTCATGGCCGATGACCACAGTGGTCCCTTTGCTTGTTTCCACGGTGACTTTGCCGTCCTGGCCGTCTTTGCCAGCCACGCCCTGCTCGCCCTTCTGGCCGATGGCCAGCTGGTCGTTGAGCTTGATGTTGTAAGTTGTCTGCCCATCTTTGGTCTTGGCTGCAATAAGGAGGTTTCCTTTAGAAGAATCGCTATAGGAACCATAATTTGAACTATATTTTCCATCGGTTCCAACAGGAGCCGTTGTTTCATTATCCTTGTCGTTGACTGTAACAGCTGTATGCTGACCGGCTGCTGTTTCGGCGTTTGACTTAATGGTATCACTGATTGTCTTGAGCTGGTCTTCTGTAGCCGCGCGGCCGCTGACGTAAGTTGGATTGGTTACATCCCAATCCTTGTTGTCAAGGCCCGTGACATAGTCGCCAGGTTTGGACTGAGGCGTGTTACCGTTCTTATCTGTTCCAGTAACGGTCAATTTACCAGCATCAAAATGCTTGATGATAATCGGGTCTTGTACCGTTGTGGAGCCATCCTGCGTATCGCCGCCGACGGTCAAGGAACCATTCTGTTTCAAGTTGATATCTTTATTCAGAGCGACCTTGATCGTCCCGGTATCTGTATCAGCAGAAACCTGAATGTTGCCATCTTCTTTTGTCTTTTGCGTAGTCGTGTCATAAGTACCGTCGCCGCGAATCTGCAGGGTTTCGTTGAGTTTCTTGTCAACTGTCTTAGAAATGTCATCGCCGGCAAATTTCAGGCCATCACTTAGGGTAGCCACGGTCTGAGGATTGCTGCCATCCTTATCGGTATAGACAATGCGGGTGATGTCCGTACCGCCAAGATTTTCCTTGCTGGTCTTGCCATCAGCGCCTTTCTGTCCTTTTTCCGTCTTGATGATGGTGGTGCTGTATCCCTGCTTGCCATCAGTGCCCGGGACGCCATCTTTACCGGTCAGGCCAATGGTGCCTTCCTGGCCGTCTTTGCCGTCAGAGGTATCCTTGCCAAGAATGACATTATCATTGAGTTTCAGGTCATAGGTAATCTTGCCGGTGGTAGTATCTTTCTTCTGTGCCAGAAGCAGGTTGCCTTTTTCTTTATCCGTATAGTTCCCAAGCTTTCCATCAGCACCTGCATCAGGAGCTTCCACGCTGCCATTGACAGTAACAGTCGTATGGGCAGAAGAAACTTTCTTCAGATCACCTACATTGACTGCATTGTTCAGTACATCTCCACTGGCTGTAGCCAAATCTACCGGATTGCCGGCAGCATCTTTCAAGCCGCTGTCAACATGGGTAATCTGCTTGCCGCCGTTGCTGAGGCCCTTGTCCGTCAAAGAAATCTTTTTATTGTCGTCTGTTACGCCTGTAGGAGTAATGGTCACGCCGCCATTGTTGATGGTAGTATTACCCATCTGGACAGAGCCTTTATCGGTCAGATTCAGGTTCTTGTTCAGTTTGATTTCCAGCTTACCTCTTTGGGTAACATTGCCTTTGTCATCTTCCACAGCCGGAGTTGCCACGACGCCGATGTTATTATCGGACAGGTTGCTCGTATCCGCGCCGCCGGTAACGTCCATGGTGGAATTCAGCTTATGCTTGACCACGACCTTATTCGTTTTCTTGTCATCGGTATAGTTGTCGCCGACATAGTTGATGCCATCGTCGAGTACGGCAATGGTGTGAATGCCCTTCACCTCGCCGCCGTTGCCGGAAGAAGAAACGTAGTACATACGGGTGATATCGTCATTGCCCTTATCCTGGGAGTTCTGCGTGTAGACCTGTACCGTAGACAGATCGTTGTTTACCAAGGACAGATTGCCATTGCCTTCGTTGTCCACACCGATGACGGCGCGTTTCTGTTCCGACGAATTGAAGGCGCTGATCTGCCCATTGGCAATGGTGACCTTTTCGTTGTTCTGGCCTGCCGTCGGATTTGGATTGTAAAAGGTAGCGCTGTCAAACGTCGGCGTCTTGCTGACGGCGACGGTGATGGTCTTGCTGTCCTTGGACGTGGAGACAATGGCATTGTTCTCGCCCTCGAAATCCAAGGTATCCCCATTGAGGATGGAGCTGGAAATAGCCCCATTCTTCTGGGTGGTGACCTTGAAGCCCGCTGCTTTCAGCTGGGCCACGTTGACGGCATCCGTGTCCTGCGAACCTGCCGCCACGCCGGTGATCTGGCGCGTCAGCGTGCTGCCGTTGCCCACAGCGATGGCATTGGCATTAGACACCCATGCCGCAGACGTATTGGTGGTATCGCCCTTCGTCAGCATATCATAGCCCTTGGCACCGCTCTGACGGTTGGCTATAGAGCCGCTGCCCAGCGCAATGCTGTCCGCCAGTTTGGTCTGGGCGCCACTGCCGATGGCGGCAGCGTTGGTGGCAGTTTCATCCACCGTGCCTCCCAGTGCGGCAAGGGAGTTCTTGGCTGCGGCGATGGAGTTCTCACCAAAAGCGGTGGAATTTTCGCCGGAAGCAAGCGTCTTGTAGCCGAAAGCCGTAGCGCCTGCTGCGGTGGCTTTGGTATCCTTGCCAAAGGCCGTGGCGTTGTCGCCGGAGGCTTCGGTCGAGTAGCCAAAGGCCGTGGCATTGGCATAGCCGTCGATGTTGTAGCCGTTGGAGCCCTCATGGGCCTTGATCAGCACATTATCCGGCGTAATGTCGACTTCACTGCCATTCACGGTAGTCTTGGCCAGAGAGGTCTTCTTCTGTCCATTGTAAACCTTATCCTTTGACTCCTTACTAGTGTCAACAGTCACATTGCCATTAGCATCGACATTGACTTTCCAGAGGCTACCCTGATAGTCGCGGACATAGGTATTACCATCCTTACCGGCCAGCACCACATAGTCGTGTTTCTCACCGCCGCTGTCGATTGGCATCTGCTTGATGCCAGCCGTATGAACTTTATTATCAGCAGCTGAGGTGTACGTATAGGCAAGATTGCCATGGACATCCATCTGTTCCGTCTTGTTCGTATCATTTTCCGTGTATTTATTGGTCACAGCACCATTCTCGTCGAGTTTGGCACCAGCGATGGTATCCGTGCCCCAGGCCGTGGATTCTTCATCGGCGGCGACGGTGGCATTACCCCAGGCTGTGGAATACTGTGCCAGAGCACGGGTACGGTTGCCAAAGGCCGTGGCGCCGGTGGAAGAAGCGCGGGTGTCGTTGCCGAAAGCGACGGAGTCATTGTACTTGGCGATGGTCTTTTCGCCAAAAGCCAGGGAGCGGCCGCCAAGCGCTTGGGTGTCTTCACCGAAAGCCACGGACTGCTGGCCGCTACCGTCATCTCCGCCTGCAATGGTATTGTGACCAAAGGCCAGAGAAGCATCGCCTCTCGCCTGTGCGCCCTGACCAAAGGCCGTGGCAGAATTACCGCTGGCCGTGTTGACAATGTTGACAAGCTTTCCAGTTTTTTTATCGGTAGTTTCAAGACCGCCAAAGGCCGTTGCATACTGGCCCGTAGCCTTGGCATTCTTGCCGATGACCGTGGCACCCTTGCCCTCAGCCTGAGCACCATCGCCGATAGCAACAGCGGAGTCGCCCGTCGCCTTGGCGCTGACACCGGCGGCGAGGGAATTTTTAGCCACAGCACCACCGTTTGTATAGTTGGTATCTGTTTCCGTATTGGGAGACCAGACGCTGTAATCATGAACATTGACCTTTTGGGTGGCCGCTTTCAGCTGGGCCACGTTGACGGCATCCGTATCCAGAGTACCAGCAGCCAGATTATTCAGCTGACGGGTAATGGCAGTGGCAGTGATGTTGCCATCCCCATCCCGTTCTTCTGCCCGGCCGATGGAAACAGCTTCGTCCGTGGACTGCCAGATTGAGGTATCATCCACGGAAGCCACGCCGGTCCGCGGGTCATAGCCTTCGATATTTTTATCAGCTCCAGATTTGGAATTCTTGCCCAGGACGATGGAATTGGCCCGCCAGGCGTTGCTTCCTTCCCCGATGGCAATGGCGTTTGTTCCCCAGGCCCCGCTGTTCTGTCCCAGAGCAATGGCATGGGCCGTGGTCCCGGCTCCAGATCCCAGGGCAATGCTGTAATTCCCCCAGGCTCCTCCGCCACCCAGAGCAACGGCATTTTGTCCCGTGGCATTGGAACCGGCACCTACGGCAGCGGACTGGTATCCGGAAGACTGGGCTCCATAACCTACAGCCGTGCCCGTATTGGAAGCCTTGGTTCCAGAGCCTACGCCGGTACTTGCATAGGATACATTGGAATTGTAGCCTAATGCCACGCCATACTGTCCATTCACCGTAGCATTAGAACCAATGGCCGCAGCGTCGCTGGCACTGATATGGGCGCCCCCGATGACCGTGGAATCCGAAATGGAATCGCTCCAATACCCGCCAACAGTGGAGTTCTTGCCGATAGCCGTCACATTGGTCCCTTTGGCACTGGCCCCCCCAATAGCCGTAGAATTACTGCCCTGGACAGAAGTCCCATAGCCCAAAGCGGTGGAATGATCCCCTGAAGCCACGGAGCTATTGCCTACGGCCGTGGCATAGGCATAGTTGGCATTGGCTCCCTGTCCTACTGCCGTGGAATTCGTATCACCGGCATGGCCACCCACAGCCGTACTCTGAGACCCAGTAGACGAAGAACCGTAGCCCACAGCTATTGCCTGACTGTTGGTAGCCACGCCGCCGATGGAAACGGCCTGATTGGATGTAGCATGTCCACCCACAGTAATGGCATACTGGCCGCTAGTAGCTGACCCGGAACCAATGGCAATGTTATTGGCGCTGTTGGTATGACCTCCGATGGCGATGGAGTTATCCCCTGCGGCAGAAGCCGCATTGATATAGCCCCCGTTATCCTTCGAAGAGCCGATGGCAATGGAATAGTTTCCGATGGCATGGCCACCTACAGACGTAGAATAAGAGCCCTGGGCGGTGGAACCATACCCTACTTCCACAGAATGGTCTCCTTTGGCGTGGCCCCCTACCGCTACCGAGTAAGCGCTTTGGGCGGTGGAACCGGACCCTACCTGCACCGCATAGTACCCTTGGGCATGTCCACCGATAGCCACAGAGCCTTCCTGCTGAGCGCTGGTCCCGGAACCGATGGATACGCTGTCTTTCCCCATGGCCGCAGCCCGGTATCCGTAAGCAGAGGCATCTTCTCCCGAAGCATAGGTATTTGTACCTACGGCCGTGGCATTGTCTCCTTTTGCCACAGCACTGACACCGGCCGCCAGGGCATTGTTCCCGGTGGCACCGTCGTTGAGGTAGTTGTTGTTCCCAGCGGCATCCGTAGCTTCCGTGGTCTTCACGCTGTAATAATGGGTCATGGCGTTTTTCAACTGGGCCAGGTTGACGGCGTCGTGTCTTCACTGCCGGCAGCCACGCCGGTGATCTGACGGCTGGCAGTGCCATTGCCGATAGAAAGAGCGCCCTCGCCAGACTTCCAGGCCAAGCCACTGCTGGTGGACGTGGTGCCGGTCTTGGGGTCCCAGCCGGTGGTGCCGCCGGAGCGATCTGCTTCCGAGCCCTTGCCCAGAGCGATGGCCCCTTCCACACTGGCCTCGGCGCTCTTGCCAATCGCTACGGCATTCTCTGCGGCAATAGCCGTGTCGCCGATGGCCACAGCGGAATTGTCGGCGATGGAACTATAGCCGACGGCTACGGCGTTGCTACCGTTGGCGGTGACATCCGTACCGACGGCGATGGAGTTGCTGGAGGACTGGTAGAGAGTGACCGTGTAGAGTTTGTCCAGATTGTCGGATTTCTGATAGTTATAGACCGGCTGACCGTCTTTCTGGTCGGCTTTCGTGGCATCACTGGTGATCTCGGTCTTGGGGACTTCTTCGCCAGTAGTCGGGTCTTTTTCGGTATAGGTATGGACGTACTGAGCCGTAGTAGTCGTATTGCCATCGGCATCGCGGAAGACCTGCGGCACTTTGGTCGGGTTGCCATTGGCGGCTTTATACCAGACCGCCTGATCCTTGGACGCGGTCTTGTTGCCGTCTGCATCGACGTAATAATTCACGGGCTTGTTGGTGATCTTGGCCGTGTTGCCGATGGTGGTGGAACGGTCGCCCTCGTTGTGGTTGTTGTAGCCGACTGCGGTGGAGCCACCGGCCTCGGTGGATTTATAGTCATCGATATTATGGGCCTGGCCTTCCCCATCGACCAGTTTCCTGTTGTCATCCGTATCCATCGGCTGACCGCTCGTTGTCTTATCCCCTTTGGTCACATTGCGCAGGGTGTCGGTATTGGTGCCGATGGCGGTGTTGTTTTGCCCTTCCTGTTTATCCCCTTCGGTCTTGACCTGATTGCCGATGTTCAAATTATGGTGGTCATCATACGATGCCGAGCCGCTGTTGCCGAGGTCGACGACCTTTGCATCAGCAGCTGTGTCGGCGGCGTCGGCCTGCGACGGGCTGGTCAGGCCGAGGGCGATGGCCAGCGCGAGGGCATAGATTCCTCCCTGGCTTCCCTTGCGGTGGGAATGGCTCGTGCGACTGGAATGTTCCTTGCCGCTATTATGGGCAATCTCCGATACGACGACGTAGCAATTCTTGACTTTGCTCCATACGACTTTGTAGATGTGGTTCATGATACTTCCTCCATCTCCTAGTGATTCTTTTCCCTCTGTGTCGCCGGATGTGGAGCATGTCCTCCAGGACTGGCTTATGCCCTGCTCGCGCTAACCGGTACCACGGTTGCCTGTAATCTAACTTTTCTCATTACAGGCGATATTTAGATTGTAATTTTTATTTTTCAAATTACAGTTTACAACAAAACACTTTATAAGTCACTAGTTTTTTAATAAAGTGGAACAAAATTTCACATATAGCATATTTATGTCTCATCTATCTGAAATATTATTTCTTTTTTACTCATTTAAATATAACATTTTAAATATGCTTACTTTTATTCCTGTATATATATCTCCCTCTTTTTCGAAACATTCCCGAAAAAGAGGATTTTGCTTGCGTAATGTCGAATATCTTTTGAGAAGGCATCGGGACTGAGAGGCATTTTCGCATGAGATGCCTGTTGGTCGTAGAAGAAAGGAGTCTTTTTCATGCATTTCCAGAAACTCATGGACAATTTCCTGCTTCATTATCTCAACCACTTCGACAAGCACTGCTTCAATGTGAAGCTGCACGACCAGGAGTACACGATTGGTCAGGGCGAGCCGGAGTTCACGGTGATCGTGCACAAGGACATCCCGAAGGCGGAGCTCTTGGAGTCGACCGAACTGGCGCTCGGTGAGGCCTACATGCGCGACGACATCGAGATCCAGGGCGACCTCTTCCACATGCTCTGCACGTTCCTCGAGCAGGCGGACCGCTTCTCGCTCGACCGCAAGGGGCTGCGCAGCATTCTCTACATGTCGGAAAAGAAAAAGGACCAGGCCAAAGAGGTCTCGTCCCATTATGATTTAGGCAATGAATTCTATAAGCTCTGGCTCGATCCGACGATGAGCTATTCGTGCGCGTACTTCAAGCACGAGGATGACACGCTCGAGCAGGCGCAGCGCAACAAGGTCGACTACATCCTCGAGAAGCTCTACCTCAAGGAAGGCATGACGCTCCTGGACATCGGCTGCGGCTGGGGCTTTTTGCTCATTGAGGCGGCGAAAAAGTACGGCGTCAAGGGCTACGGCTGTACGCTCAGTAAGGAGCAGTGGAAAAAAGGACAGGAGCGCATCAAGGCGGAAGGGCTCGAGGGCCAGGTGCAGATTGAGCTCGTCGACTACCGCGACCTCGAGGATAAGGGGCTGCTCTTTGACCGCATCGTCAGTGTCGGCATGATGGAGCATGTGGGCCGCTCGAACTACGCGACGTACATGGAGACGGCAAACCATCTGTTGAAGGACGGCGGCATCTTCCTGCTGCACACGATCACGGGCCACGATGAGGTGGTGTCGGAGCCGTGGATCCGCAAGTACATCTTCCCGGGCGGCACGCTGCCGTCGCTGCGCGAGCTGATCTCGCACGCCTACGACGCGGACTTTCGCGTGCTCGATGTGGAGAGCCTGCGGCGCCACTACTATCGGACGCTGATGTGCTGGTACCACAATTTCCTCAAGGTCCACGAGACGGTCGCGGGCTGGAAGAATGAGGAGTTCGTGCGCATGTGGGACCTCTACCTCGCCGGGTGCGCGGCGGCGTTCTACATCGGATACATCGATATCCATCAGGTGCTGATGACGAAGGGCAACAACAATGAGCTGCCGATGACGCGCTGGTATTGAGATTACCACGGCTGGGGTGCCGGTGGCGCGCAGGGATGGATTCCGGCTTCGTCGCTCCGTTGAAATGGCCCTCATGGCGCGCGGTCGGATGGAGGCGGATTCGCCGCCTGCCGCGGCGTTCTGACATCGACGGCTTTTGTGCATGCGGCTTGAGGGCCAGCCCTGCGGGCGGTCACTGCGCTCCTGCAGGCGGAATCCATCCCTGCGCTGAAGAACAGCTCTGCCAAGCGAGGCGCTCGGGGCCCCTGCCTCATTGCGCGGATTACCTTGGTCTGGGGCTCGATGTACGAGAGGGCTCGGGGCCCCTGCCCCATCGCAGGCTTACCTTTTAAGTTTCAAGTCCAGCAGGACTTTGTCGGTCTCCCACGGGGATATGACGGTGTATGGCACGCTGTATTTCTCGAGGACGGCGAGGATCTGCTGGTCTTTTTCTTTGGCCTGGGGCAGGTCGGTTTCGGGGCGGCCGTCTACGGCTAGGAATTCGTCGTTGCGGCGCAGGAGGTAGTTCAGGTTGTCGTAGCGGTTGAACTCCTGCATGACGAGGGTGTTAAAGGCGTCGGAGGGCTCGCGGTTGTAGATGATGTTTAAGGGCAAGGGCGAGTCGCAGATGGCGAAGTCGACACTGTATTTCTCGAGGGTGCGGGTGCGGTGGGCCTGCTCGGCGAAGAGGTAGAGTTGGTCTTCGACGATGTCGGTGGCGTTCTGGTACCAGAGCCATTTGGCGAATTCACCGACGAGCTCGGTGCGGTAGCCCATGCGCTTGAGTTTGGAGTACATGTCGGCGGCGATGGTGCTCTTGCCAATGGCGGCGCCGCCGTAGAAGTTGATGACTTTCAAAGGTGATTCCTCCCCTATTCTTGACTGCAATATCCCTATTCTAGCATGTTCCGGAAGGAAAGAAAATGGAAAACGGCAGACGAAAAAGCCTGTCCCGCGGAAACGGGACAGGCTTTCTGTCGTTGCGCAAGAGCGCTGTATATCAGGCCACTGCGGACGGCTTATTTGCCGGCGAGGGTCTTGTAGTTGTTGTAGCGGATTTCGGCGTCGCGCTGGGTTTTCTCGAAGAGGGCTTCGGCTGCTTCTGGGAAGGTGCGCTTGAGGTTGATGTAGCGGTTCTCGCCCATGAGGAAGTCCTGGAACTTGGAGAAGTCTGGCTCTTTGGAGTCGAGGCTGAACGGGTTCTTGTCGGTGCCGACGAGCTGCGGGTTGTAGCGGTAGTTTGCCCAGTAGCCGCACTCTACGGCGAGTTTCTCCTCGAGCTGGCTGCAGCCCATGCCCTTGCGGATGCCGTGGTTGATGCACGGTGCGTAGGCGATGATGAGGGACGGGCCCGGATAAGCCTCGGCCTCGGTGATGGCCTTGAGCAGCTGGTTCTGGTCTGCGCCCATGGCGACCTGGGCGACGTAGACGTAGCCGTAGGTCTTGGCCATGAGGCCGAGATCCTTCTTGCGGGTCTTCTTGCCCGTGGCGGCGAACTGTGCAATCGCTGCTGCCGGCGTTGCCTTGGATGCCTGGCCGCCGGTGTTGGAGTAAACTTCGGTGTCGAAGACGAAGACGTTGACGTCTGCGCCGGAGGCGAGGACGTGGTCGACGCCGCCGTAGCCGATGTCGTAAGCCCAGCCGTCGCCGCCGAAGATCCACTGGGAGCGCTTGACGAAGTAGTCGCGGTTCTCGTAGAGCTTGTTGAGCAGCGCATCTTCACCCTTCTCGGCTGCGAGCAGGGCTTCGAGGCGGTCGGCGCGGTCGCGCGTGCCGTTGCCGTTGTCGAGGTTCTCTACCCAGTCCTTGAGGGCTGCCTGGAGGTCTTCGCTGCCGAGGCCTTCTTCGATGGCCTTCTTGGCGTCATCGGCGAGGCCGTTGCGGACGGACTGCGTGCCGAGGAACATGCCGAGGCCGAACTCTGCGTTGTCCTCGAACAGGGAGTTGTCCCAAGCCGGGCCGTGGCCCTTGGCGTTCGTCGTGTACGGCATGGCCGGTGCGCTGCCACCCCAGATGGAGGTGCAGCCCGTGGCGTTGGCGATCATCATGCGGTCGCCGAAGAGTTGCGTGATGAGCTTGGCGTACGGCGTCTCGCCGCAGCCGGCGCAGGCGCCGGAGAACTCGATGAGCGGCTGCTCGAACTGGCTGCCGATGACGGTCTCTTTCTTCATCGGGTTCTTCTTCGGCGCGACTTTCTCCGTGTCGACGCCGTAGTCGAAGTAAGCCTGCTTTGCCTTGAGGTCGTCGTCAAGCGGCGTCATGTCGAGCGCCTTGACCGGGCAGACCTGCGCGCAGTTGCCGCAGCCGAGGCAGTCCATCGTGGAGACAGCCACCGTAAAGTGGTAATCCTTGACGGCGCGGACTTCCTTGGACGGGAAGCCCTCCGGTGCTGCAGCGAGCTCTTCGTCCGTCGTGAGGACCGGGCGGATGGAGGCGTGCGGGCAGACGTAGGAGCACTTGTTGCAGCCGATGCACTTCTGGGCGTTCCAGACTGGCACGTTGATGGCCGTGCCGCGCTTCTCGTAGGCGGCGCCGCCGAGCGGGTACGTGC
>ENA-OROH01002453-OROH01002453.1-human-gut-metagenome-genome-assembly--contig:-NODE-2453-length-14161-cov-9.245853_pt1 | contig 14161 bp, 10 predicted proteins | sample MGYA00242125_ERZ509042 | MGnify/ENA primary metagenome ERZ509042 (study PRJEB26280, sample SAMEA2338738) | human gut metagenome | biome: human gut; feature: human-associated habitat; material: faeces... | reverse complement strand
TCGGCTCCGGGGTTTGTTCCGGCGTAGGTGTCGGCGTCGGCTCCGGTGCAGGCGTCGACCAGACGGACATGTTCACGGCGGGCAGATACTGCCGCAGCTGTTCGTCCTGCGTCTGTACCGGCGCGGGCGCAAACACGCTGCGGATCTCGGCAAAGACGGACTTGTAATCATCGTCCGCATTGATGGCCGGCAGCAGCACCTCGCGCGCATCTGCGGCCGCCGCCGGGGCGATCATCTTCACCGCCGTCAGCAGCAGGAATACCGCCGCGCACAAATAAACTTTCCAGCGCTTCATGCACATCACCCCCGATAAAAGGAGTGTATGCAGACAGGCCCGGTTTTAGCACGACGGCAGAAAATATTTGCGGTAGACCGCGCGCACATTGTCCCTGAGCAGATCCATGGTCATCCTCCTCGAAAAAGAAAAAAGCCGGACAAGGAACAGACATTTCAGTCTGCGCCTTATCCGGCTGCCGTTTCTCTGAACAGCTCGCCCTCCAGCGAACGAGGGTGTTATGCCAGAAGGAAGATGGATTGTCAAGCGATGCAGGTCAAAAAACCGTGCCCAGCTCACACGCACAAAATCCGAACATATTTATCCACGCTTGGCCGCATACACCAAGAAATTACTGGGTCTCAAGTTCACACCGGACGAAGTCCAAATCTTCCCCGTCTCCATCGCAAAATCCGAATCCACGACATACTCCTCGTGTCTTTCCAGCCTTTGAAGCCCCATGATTTGTTCAGCACCAACGACATGTTCCCACCAGAAGTGATTATCCTCATCTATTTGCGAATAGAAAAGCTCGACAGGCTCTAAACAGTACTGCCACTCGGGATGAAATCTATATTTTTCATATACCGAATACGCAGCGCCACTAGAGCCGCTCCGATACACATAGCCATCGTCTCCGATGAGGAATCGGTCACGTTCCTGTCCCTGAAAGGCGAGGAGCGGCTGCCCATTTTTAATTGTATAAACAGCAAATGCATACCCGTCTTCCATCGGGCAAAAGTCGCCGCCAATCCAGCCGAGGAGCAGTTCATTCGTTCCATCGCCATTTAAATCTCTGAAAGAATAACCGATTCGACTCAAAAGACCATCTGAATTTTCCCAAGCCCAATATGGATTCACAATACATTCTGCCAAGCCGCGCTCCACCACATACTTGTCGCGATCCCAATCGGCTGTACCCGCCTGATGTGCATACAGTGCCTGATAATATAAGTCCAAAACGCTTGCATACCGCTGCTCATCCACACTCATTGAGCCTGCATTACTCTTGCCCGCGCCCTTATCTTCGCTTGTATCCAGCTCGACCGTGACATCCGGCGTAGACGTTGCTTCTGGTGTCTGCTGCGAAGCTTCTGTCTCCGCAGCAGCATTATTTGCAGAACACGCACCAAAAGAAATACTAAGCAGCAAAATGACCGCAAGCAGTGCTGCCGCTTTGGCCGTTTTCACGTCTCACATCCTCCGTTCGTTGAAAAGCGTGCAGAAGTTTACTCGATGCCCTGCTGTTTGCACCAGATGTCCATGACGGTGTCCACCGGCAGGAGCTTGACCAGGCGCACCTGACGGCGCACCGGGTGGCCGAGAATGGAGACGCTCTTTTTCTTCTTGAGATCCTGCATAGCCTGCGCCGCTACCTCGTCTGGGCCATACCACTTGTCCACATAGCGGATATACTCGTCATGGTGCGCGACCTGCTGGAACTCGGTCTTGATCCAGCCGGGGCAGACGCACATGACATGGATGCCCTGCGGGCGCAGCTCGCGGCCGATCGCGCGCGACAGGCTCAGGACATAGCTCTTGCTCGCGCCGTACACCGCCTGATACGGCACCGGCTGCCAGGCGGAGTTCGAGCCCATGTTGATGATGCTGCTGCCGGCGTGCATATACGGCAGGCTCGCGTGGCACATGCCAGTGAGCGCGAGCGAATTGAGCTGCGCGCTGGCGAGCAGCTTCTTGCGGTCCGCCTCGGCAAAGGGGCCGAACACGCCGCAGCCGGCCGCATTGACCAGCATCTTGATCTCGGGCTGCTCCTGCTCGAGCAGGGCCTGATAGGCATCGATGCTGCTCAGATCCGAGAGATCGAGCGCGATCGGGCGGATGGGGTTCGTGCACTTGTCGCGCAGCTCCTCCAGCCGCTCTTTTCTGCGGGCAATGACCCAGATCTCGTCATAGCGCGCGTCCTTGTCCACAGCGTAGACGAGCTCCCGGCCGATACCGGCGGATGCGCCGGTGATGACAGCAATGTTCATACGTTCTCCTCCAGAATGAAAATATCGGTAACTCTATCATACCGAACTTGCGCCGTCTGCGCAAGGGATTGGGGAATAAAAAATCGCTGCGAACGATGCAACGTCCGCAGCAATATGGTCGGAGTGTGTTTATGAATCATTTCATTAAAACTAGGACTCACTATAAAATTGTTGGCATAAAGAAAGAGCGCCAGCAAGTTTTTTACTTGCTGAGCGCTCTTGAAACTGTGCCGGAGATTGCCGTCCGGTCGGCTATTCTCTTTTCAGGCGGCATATCGCCGTCACCGTCCTTTCATAACCGCATGGGTCTTATTTTTCTGTTCTGTTCAGCGTGAATTTCTCACCCTGTGTCGCCGTACCCTTGCCTGCGGTCAGCTCAAGCCCCGTATCGATATACGCCACCTCGTACTCGCAGTCGGTCAGTGCCTCAGCTTCAAAGTCGATAAAGAGTGTCCTGCCGGACAGCGTGAAACGGAATTTATACGGTGCGCCGGAAAGCCGCAGCTCTCCGCTGCCGTCCTCACGGAAGGTATAGACGCAGCTCTTGTCGGACATTGCAAAGCTGCCGTAGATGCTCTCGTCATGAGGGCTGCTCTCGGAGCGGCCGCAGCTACGGCACAGCAGCACGATGCCCGCTATGAGCAGCACCGCCGCAAGGGCGCAGGCAGTAAGAAGGAGCGTCCTTCTCCGCTTTTGCTTTTTGATCGCCGAGCGGCGCAGCTCACGCCTGCGGAGCATTTCTGCCTCGGTCATGGGTCTTTTCTGCGGCGGTATTCTGTTATCCTGCATTGCTTCACCTTACTTTACTTCAATATTCTGACTTCATCCAGGAAGTCAAAAAGCATCGGCAGACCGGTGCCGATGGGGGGCGTCCTCCCACAGGCACATCTCGCCGGTCAGCGTGACGCATGGCTTGGTCATGCGAAAAAGGAAAAATCTGTCCGTGGCGGCGCGCTTCAAATGGAGCAGGGACACCTCTCCGTCGCCGTTCGGCTGGGGATACACGGTCAGAATGTGGCTGTCGCTTGCCGCCTTTCGGGAAGGGACTTACTGCCGAGTCCGCTTTCAGGAAAATAGGCGGTGGCGGAATGATCCGTCACCGCCTATTGTATTTAGGATATTTCGATTTCGGAAGCGTCGGCTTATTCAGCCTCGGATTCCTTTCTCTTTTTGCTGTTCAGACCCAGCACGGTCAGAACGCCGCCGCAGACGAACAGAGCAGCCAGCCAACCGATGAGGTTTCTGCTGTCACCGGTCTGAGGAGGCTTGGTGGAGTCGTCCTTTCCTGGCTTATCGGTGTTATTATCACCGCTGCCTGTATTGCCGGTGTTGCCGCCGTCGGGGAGCTTGTCGATGACCGTGTTCTCGCTGCGCTTTGCGCCGCAAACGGTGCATTCCTCGTGCTTGATGCCGGTGGCCTCCTTGGTAGCGACTTTGTCGATCACCCACTGGAAGCTGTGTGCTGCCGTGTCGGCCTTATCGTCGCACTCGCACTCATGCCAGTGGTTGGTGCCGTCATACTTCCACTCTGTACCGTAGCTGTGGGTATGAGTGCTGCCTGTTGCGGGGATCGGTGCGGTTTCAAGAACCTTCTTGCAGACGGTGCATTCCTTATGCTTAGCGCCGTCGGCGGTTTCGGTAGCTGCCGTGTCAACGATCCACTCGCTGGCGCTGTGAGCCGCAATATCGGCCTTGTCGCCGCACTCGCACTCATGCCAGTGATTGGTGTCGTCATACTTCCAATCCGTGCCGTAGCTGTGGGTATGGCTGGGAGGCGCATCCTTATAGGTGGCCTCAATCTTCACATCATTACCGGGCATGGTGAAGGTGGTGGTGGCCTTGGTGGCGTCTGCCAGGGTGACATTGCCCTCCAGCACGACCCACTTGTCAAAGACCTTGCCTGCCTCCGGTGCGTCCGCCGTAACGGTCACAACGGTGTTCTGCTCGATCTTGTCGGTGATGGGGGTGCCAGCGGCAACGGAGGCCGTGCCCTTGATAACCGTGAGCGTATACGCCTCTACGGGGTTTTCGGCGAACTCCGCCTCGATCGTTACATCGTTTGCGGGCATGGTGAAGGTGGTGGTGGCGCTGGTCTCGTTAGCCAGTGTAATGCCGCCTGCCTTAACGACCCACTTGACGAAGTGCTTTCCGTCAGGAGCCTGTGCCGTAACGGTGACCTCAACGCCCTCCATGGCGCGGGTGATGGGTGTGCCTGCGGCAACGGTTGCCGTACCGCCGGTGACGGTAACGGCGTAATCCCGCAGGGCGGGGATCTCGGTGTTCTCGCTGCGCTTGGCGCCGCAAACGGTGCATTCCTCGTGCTTGATGCCAGTGGCCTCCTTGGTAGCGGCCTTGTCGATCACCCACTGGAAGCTGTGTGCTGCCGTGTCGGCCTTGTCGCCGCACTGGCACTCATGCCAGTGATTGGTGTCGTCATACTTCCACTCCGTGCCGTAGCTGTGGGTATGCGTGCTGCCTGTTGCCTTGTAAGTCACGATGACGGTCTTATCCGCATCCATTGTAACGTCCAGAACATTGGCAAGCACGGGCGTTGCAGCGCCGTTTACGGTGACCGTGTCGATCTCATAGCCCGCGTCGGGAGTAAAGATGATCGTTTCGGTCGAGCCTACTGCAAGTCCTGTCTTGCTCGCGGAGATCGTTCCGTGACCGCCGTTTACCTGCGTCGTAAGGCTATAGGTCGCAACGGGTGCGTCCTTATAGCTTGCCGCAAGCGCAACATCGTTTGCGGGCATGGTGAAGGTGGTGACGGCGCTTGCAGCATCGGCAAGAGTCACGCCGCCGGACTTCACGACCCACTTGTCAAAGACCTTGCCATCGGGAATTATCGCCGTGACGGTGATCTCAACGCCCGCAGCGGCGGAGGTAATGGCATTCCCCGATGCAGACGCCGTACCGCCTGTGACGGTAACTGCATACTCGGTCGCAGCGGGATTCTTCACAAACTTCGTCTCGCCGCAGTCGGTGCGCCGGCAGGTGTAGAGAATTCCATCGCTCTTGCCCTGTGTTGCCGGTTTGCCGCCGTCCCAATCATGGCTGAGCTTATCGATAACATGACCGTAGCGGAAAATCTGTCCGCAGCCTCTTGTACACTGATAGTCGCCGCTATAGCCTGTGGTGGTGCATCCGGGCTTAACCTCATTGACCAGCTTGTAGTTGCCGGCAATTTCGTGGAGGGACGGGGTAGCGGAGCCCTTCTTTGAGATCCTGTCGCACGCTGTGCAGTATTGGTTACCGGAATAGCCCTTCTCGGTGCAGGTTGCCGCTCTTACATCGCGCAGCTCAAAGGGGCCGCTATGTTTGAAGTCGCCGGTCTCGCCCTTTACGGTGCCGCCGCAAGCCGTGCAGCGGTAGTCGCCCTCATAGGCCCGGTGCCGGCAGTCGCCCGAATTGGCGTTATAGCGTTTGCCGCCATGGCTTGCATCCGTGGTGGCCGAGTTGGTCGTACCGTAGTAGTACAGCGGCTGCAGTGGACCGGTATGACCGGCGTTTGCAGGCGGGTAAATATCCGAACCGGCACTGATGACTTGGCCGCAGTCTGCGCAGGCGGTGTCGCCGGTGTAGCCCTTGCGGTCGCAGACCTGCGCCTTCGCATTGAGCACCGTGGTGCCGCCGCTGTGGTCACAGCCTGCATAGACCGGCTCGAAGAAGAATTGGCCGCCGCCGGGGGCGCCCATGGCGCTGAACGCCGGGATCGTGCAGCCCCACTCGAGTGCAGAGCCGTTATTGACGAGCTTAAACAGGCTCGCGACCTCGGTGCTGCTCCAGTTTTTCTTAACAGGACTTCCGTCATTGTATTCGCGGAGATACTCCACCTTCCAGCCGATGGCTTTCTGACCGTTTCTCTCCTCGGGATAAAGGCGGATCTTGTCGCCTGGCTTGACGATCATACGGGTTGCGCGGCCGTTTTTCACCGTCACAATGGCGGTGTCCTTTGTCCAATCGCCGTCAATTTTTTCCGTCTCTTTGTACTCGCAGACGCTGCATTCGGCCTCCATGCCGCCTTCGGCGCCTGCGGTGTCAGGGCACAAAACCACGTTCCAGCGACCCCAGCTGTGGGGAACCATGATGAACTCCTCGCAGCCGGGAACCTTGCACTTTTCGGGGTGGGCATAGCCGGACTCAAGGATGAGCTGCTCCACCGTCTTGGTCGAGCCGCCGATGTTGAAGGTATACTCATAGATACTGCCGAAGCCGGTGTAGTCCCAGTTCCAGCCGTAATCATGGACGTGACTCTTCACAAAAACGAAATAGTCGCAGACGGTGCAGACGAGCATGTCAACTCTGCCGCCGCCTACCGCGTCATAGCTTTTTTCAAGCTTAAAGGTATGCGGGAAGATGCGCTCCTTGGAGCCGGAGGTCATATAATGTGCTTCGTATTCTTCTGCGCCTGCTTCAAACAGGCACGCGAGCTTGTGGCCGTCGCTTTTGCGAACGCTGCCTACGGTAGTATTATGGGTATTCCCATCCTTATCGACCCAAGTGACCTTGTATTCCGGCGTTCTCTTGCCGTCGTCGGTGTACACAGGCTCACCGGCCTGCTGATAGCTGAAGGCATGGGTGGCAGTCAGCTTTGCCTCCGCCGTTTTCATGGTGTCCGAAGCGTCGCCCTTTCTGCCGATGACGCAGTAGTAGGAGTAGTCCTCCTGACAGGCCTGGGTGGAAACCGACATCTTCAGTGTAGAGGTCGTCACACCCATGTAAAACCTACCCTCCGGCAGCTTGTAGGGCGCCGCCGTGGGATGCTCATTATCCTTCCGATACCACTGATAGGTCAACTCGTCGCCTTTCAGGCTTCTTGCCGAGACAGAGAAGGTGACCGGGTGATTTTCATAGAACAGCAGGCCGTTTTCCGGCTCTTCGTTATAATCATCGTAGATGGAGGTCTTGCACTTGACGCCCTTGGGCTGGCGGGTGATGACGATGGAGCTGCCGCTGATGTAGCCGCAGACCTTGCACACGCCCTTGGCGTCATATTCATGGTTGGCGGCATTCAGCTTTTTACCGTCGCAATAGCGGCAGGGGTGCCAGTGCCGCGTTCCGTCAGCTGACCAGGACGAGGAAGCAATGTGGGTATGCCCGGCACCGCTGTGCTCTGCTTTCAGATGATCCTCAAAATCAGAGTCGCTGAAGCACCAGTCGTCATGATCGCAGCCCATCGCTTTCACGGCATCGAGGCAGCAGTCCTTGCAGCGCTGATCGCAGCCGTCCTCGCAGGGGTCGCTGTCGTGGAAGCACAGGCCGCAGTCCTCGCAGAAGTGATCTGCGTAGTCCGTATCCATTGCGCACATTCCCGTGGAGCAGTCGGAGTTGCCCTCGCAGCACTCCTTGCACAGCTCGCAGGTTTCGCAGAACTCGTCCTCGTCTTCCTTATCCGTGACCCAGCCGTCGCAGCCCGGGCAGATGTGCTCTTCCCACTCGGCGCTTTCCACGCAGGTCTCGCCGTCCGGGCAGCCGCCGGCATCGGAGTTGTCCCGGCAGCACTCCAGGCACAGGCCGCAGTCCTCGCAGCTCTCCTTGGCCAGCAGGCATTCCTCGCACTGCTCGCAGGCCGTGTGGCAATCGACGCAGTGGATGACGCCGGTATCATCGTCGTCCACGCACTCGTCCACCGCGCCGAAGCAGCTGTCGCACAGCGAGCAGTGCATCGGGTCGCTGTCATCGTTTGCGCAGTCATCGCAGAAACCGCAGGTGTCGCAGATGGTTATGGAGCAGCAGGGACCCTTATGGCATTCGCCGCACAGCTGGTCATCCTCGCCGATGTAGCATTTGCCGCAGGTGGAGCAGTGCTTTTCCTCCATGCAGTCGGCGCACTTGTAGCACTGATCGCACCAAAAGGCTGTATTGAACAGACACTCACCGCAATCGTTGCAGTGGAATTCAACGAAGCAGTCGGAGTTGCAGTCAATGGTGCAGAACCCGCAACCGTCGCACATATTCTCAGCCCAGTGGTAGTGGTCGCAGTATTCACAATCTGTGCCGTTGTCGTAGTCTTCCCAAAAGGCGTGGGCATGAAGCTCCAGACTCGGCATCAGCGAGAGCAGCATTATAAGCACCAGCAGGATGCTGACGATGCGACTTCGTTTGTTCGTTTTTGTCATACTATCATTTCCTCCCTCAAAATCATTTTGAAGATTTGTCTATACGTTTTGTGTTGCCTGATTTAAACACTGTCTATGACCGAAGCAAAGTAGTTTTCGGATACCGAACCGAAGAGAAAAGCGTCTATCAGACCCTCGCGCTTTGCCTGCCGCACCTGCTCGGTCAACTCTCCGTCTGTATCATCATCCACAAAGAGAATGACACGGCAGTTTTCCGTGTTTCGTTTTACCTTGTCACAGATTGCCATTCGTTCTTTGAACATCCATGGTGAATACGCCTTGACCTCCATTAAGAGCACGTCCGGTCGATGCGTTTTGCACCACTCGGCGGTCGTGTCAGGCGATTCGGAGATCACGACCTGACAATCGTCCAGCTTCTGCATCAGCATTCGCTCCATGGTGTGCGCATGGATATCGCTCTGAATATCCAGCACGATCTTTTTCATCCTTCACCACCGCCTTGTCTATACACAACGATATTTATACACATTTTATTCTACGGATTTTTTAAGGCTTGTCACTGGCACAAGTGCCAGTAACAAGCCTTAAAAAATGTTTTTTCAAAATAATTCTGCCTTTTTTGCGCAAAGTACCCCTTGACCTGCTCGGTCAAGGGGTACTTTGCATTTATTCGTCCTTCAAAGTCGTTACCATGAGCTTATTTTCAATTGCGGTCGCAACGAGCGCCTCTCGGTTTTCGAACCCGCCTTTTCCCACCATATCGTCCAAATTCCAGCGAACGCCGTTTTTGGAGATGCCCAATTTATCGGCTATCTCCTGATAGGTGAAGCCCTTTATATAAAGGCGCAGTATGTCCAATTGCCGCGGCGAAAATTTATCGGACATTGTGCCCTCCATCTCGATGGCGGGTGAGGAGTCGGGAAAGACCTTTTCGCCTGCCAGGGTGCGCTTTACCACGCTCAGCAATTCCTCTGTACCGTGGTCTTTATACCACAGGCTGTCGGCTGCGCCCGCTTTCGCTCTTTGCAGCACCTGCGGATCGACAAGCGAGGTCACGGCTACTATCTTGATTTTCGGAAAAGCCTTTTTGATGCGCTCCGCGGCGGCAAGACCGGAGTGCTTGTGCTGCGTCTGCACATCCATAAGGACGAGCTTTACGGTGGCGTCGCAGTGCTTTTCCGCTTCAAAGGCGTCACGGAAAACGCCGACAAGATGAAACTCGCCGTCTGCCGCAAGATGATCGACAAAGTGCTTTTGGATGTACAGATCGTCCTCTACAAGTATGGTGCTTATCATAGCTCATTCTCCTTTGCGGGAATCGTGATGAGAAGCGCAAAGCGCGGCTCATGGGAAATATGCATCTCGCCGCCGTGGCTTTCAATGCTGTGACGAAGCGCGGAAAGTCCACTGCCCTCTCTGATCGGCCCCGTGGGCACTCTGCCGTTATTGGTTATGGTAATGTCGTGGCAATGATTGCGCTCGGCAATGCGGATATATACCTCATTCCCGTCTGCGTGCTTGATGCAGTTGGTCACGCACTCCTTGGCGGCGGCAACGGTCAGTTCCTCGGCGGCGGTATCGCGCGGAAGATAGCCCTCGACCTCAACGGCTACGCCGAGCTGCTTTGCGGTCTGCTGCACCTCCTGCATCGTGCCGACGGAGGTGACGCGGTTGCTTGCCAGCATACCGACGGCGTTTTGCAGGGCTTCGAGCTTTCTCTCGGTGTCCTCGCCGCTGCCGATGATGTCACGAATGGTCAGGAGGCTCCGCCCGATGGTATCGTGAATATAGACCTTTAGGTCAAGGCTTTCCTTCTCCTTGACATCGTCCTCCATGCGAGCGTACATCTTCCTGAGCTTTCGATTGACTTCTGCCAGTTCTTTATTTATTTCCTCTTGCTTTTGGTAGCCGTTATACAGCTCGGTTACATTGTGCGCCGTTATCTGTTGCCAGCGGTCATCGCTCTCCACGGTGATAGTTTGTGTGCGAAACTGCCAGACGGTCTTGTCGGGCAGGATGTAGCAATCATCCTTGACGGTTACGGATCTGTCCGGCACGCTCAGGGCATTTTCCATATCGCTTTTGATTTGCAGCTCGTGGCCGCAAAGGGCAAAGGACAGCCTGCGCATACGGTTGTTGCACAGGATGATCCTGCCGTTCGGGTCAGCAAAGCAGATGCCCATAGGCAGCTTATCCGTTGCTTCCTTAATGGAGAACGGCGAGAGCTCGTTCTTTTTACGGCGGTATTCCCGCGGCAGAGCAATGGCAAAGTGAACTGCCGCAAGGAAAATGGCAGCGGCAAATATCAGCCACGGTGCGCCCAGCAGAAATGCGTCCCCGATATTATCGGGATCTGCCCGGGAAACGGAGAACAGCAGTGGGATCATCACCGCCATAACCGCCAGACTCAGCAGGCTGCGCACCGGCTTATTGCTGCGAAGAAGCTGATACATAAACAGCCCGATTTCAAGGACGATCTCCACAAGCATGATAAACGGCAGCATAGTCTGCCAAAATTCAGAAAGGGAAGAAAATGCACTCATTTCCTGTCACCTTCTTTCGCTTCAAATACAAGGCGCTGGTATTCCTCGTCATCCTCTTTTTCACAGCGGATACTGTCTCCGCTTGCCAAAGCGGAAAGGTCGGCCTTGCAGCACACATTTAGTGACAAGCGCAAGCCGTTTGCCTTTATGAGGCTTACCTGTATGCCTGTTAAATTCAAAATATCGGCTTCAATAACCGATTCGTAAAAATCAAATACAGCAGTCGCCGTTTTGCCGGAGAGCATGGAAAGAGACTCGTCCACATAGAGCGAGCTGCGGACGCCCAACAGCTTTAGCGTTTGGAGCGATTCATTGAAGGCACGGTGGAGTTCCGTTGCCGCTATTTTAATATCTCGGTCGGTAAGGAGCGTCAGATGCTTGCGGCGTTTAATATAGCTGCACAGCACGGCAATCTCGGCAAGGAGCGTTTTGGCGCTGTCGGGATCGGTGCTTGAGATTCGGCGGTATTCCTTAGTGAGCTCCGCAATGCGGTCGATCTGCGTCTGCGTAGCGGAACGCAGGAGGTCATACAGGCGGTTTTGCTCCTCCACCTTGCGGCGCTTAGCTTCGCGCTTGTATTCATAACGGAGTATTTCGTTCCTGTCGGCAAGCTCGTCTGCAAGAAGCTCAGAGTTCTCCTTGATGTCACGCAAAGCCGACACATCCTCTGTCCATACGGCATAGCCGCCGTCAACAGGCATGGTGTGAACGGTCAAGCCGCCCATCGTGACCGGGCTTTGCTCGGCTTTTTTCATCGTTTCCTTTGAGATAGGCGCAGTGTTTACAGCTGCATACCGAACGGTAAAGTCCTTGTCAGTAATCTCTGCCGATGTGCCGACAGAGGAGGCAAACAAGTCCACATAACGGCTGTTTGAATGTATATATCCGCAGGCGATGCAAAACTCAAAGGTCAGAATATACATCACACTTTGGAACGCGGCAATATCGCCGAACAAGTGGAGCAGCCAATCCGCACCCGCATAGTAAAGTGCGCTGTAAACAATCGCCAGCAGCATAGGAACAATGGGAAGAAAGTGGAGCCTTCCTTTTTGCACACGGCATTTGAAAAACATAATTACGAGTGCGGCAAAGGCGCACAGCACCTGCCAGCCTGCAATCATGAAGTAGCCTATCGAGTAACCGTTGTTTTTGTCTGTCCACACGGCGGCGTCCTTCGGAAAGGTAAATACGAATTGGTGCAAGTCATTTGTAAGCACGAGCAGAAGCAATACGCCGGAGATGATCCACAGAACCGACATTCCCTTGGGAAATTTGTATTCGTCCGGCTTTCCCAATGACATGGCAATCAGCAGTGCCAGCATAGGCACAAACAGCATGGGCAGATAGAACAGATACCACAGGTAACGGACGGCATCCGGCTGCCAGAATATAAAATACTTTGCCGAACGGACTACCATCCATATGATGAGCAGTACTGCGGTGACCGTCATAAACCTGCACACCTGCTTTTGCACGATCCGCTGACGGACGGAGAGCCCCCAGGCAGCGAATAGGCCAATATAGATAAAGCTGCGCAGATAGGAAAACAGCATCGGGTAGAAGCTGCCCCTGCCTACAATTCGGAAGCAATATGCCAGTATCACGGCAAGTACAGCGATGCCGCTTGTTATGATAGTATTCTTTTTCTGTTCGGTCATAAACAGACCCCATTTCGCCTTCATTCGTTTTTGTTTTTCCTTGGGTATACCTTTTCAAATTAATCTATAGCATAAATCCGTCTGTTTCTCAACTGCCTCTTATAAGGCTTTGCACAAAAGCCACACTTTTTACCCACAACAGAGAAAAAGGGCGGTCTTTGACCTGCACAAGTCGAACTGATTCCATCTTATACTCTGCCTTGATAGAGTTATTTGTCTTTCCTTTCTGCTGTAGTTATTTTTCAGTTGGGTAAGTTCACTTTCTCCTTCCGTCATGACAGGTGGCACCTGTCACTTCGTCGTCGCAAACTCCGCACTATTCGTTTTGCTAAAGAGTTTGTCGGATATCCTTTTGTTCGCCGCCTGACCTGCGACATCGTTGTCCATGCAGAGATAGACGGTGTCGATATTGGAATTCGCTTTCAGCATTTGAAACAGCACCTGATCCCCGACACAGCGGGCGGCAGCGTAGCTGTGACTGCGCCAATTTTCCTTGTGCAGAGAAATAAAGGACCGCATATCTGATTTCTCCTTTTTAGGGTAATAAAAAAGACAGATAGATTTTTGCTTTCTATCTGCCTGTGTATCTGATATTTACTTTTCGGGAATTCAAGTCTATCCACAAAGGGAAAACGGCGATTTTACATCTGTGTTTTGGTACAGAGAAAAATCGCCGTTTGGGTAGCAAAAAAGCCCGATATATTCGGGCTTTTCGCAGGAGACATCTTTTTTGCCTCCACATTATGGTCGGAGTGGCGAGACTTGAACTCGCGGCCTCATGGTCCCGAACCATGCGCGCTACCATCTGCGCTACACCCCGATGCAGCTTTTTCATTATAATGATAACGCGCACGGTTGTCAAGTATCATTTTTCATTTTTCGCAGAGAAATATGCGAAATTTGTCGATTCTTGTTTTCGGAAGAAATGTTTCTTTCTGTTATTTTTATCTTGACAGCATTCCGGAATCCCACTATAATAAAACCACTGCGGTCAGCCCTGTCTTGCAAACTTTGCTGACTACATCCTTGGAGACTGTGCACTGCTGCCAGTCTCCTTTTTTCTTTCTTTCAATGCTGCGAAAATATAAAAATGCCGCGACGTTTGTCGCGGCATTTTTATGGTGGACGATACAGGACTCGAACCTGTGACCCTCCGCACGTCAAGCGGATGCTCATACCAGCTGAGCTAATCGTCCGTGTCAGCGTTGGTTATTCTAACGCATCTGCACCTTTTTGTCAACCCCTTTTTTCGACGGCCCCGATTATTTTCGGAGCCGTCGAACATGGGGCGCTTTACTTCGCCGTGATATAGACTGTGCAGTCAGCCTTCACGCCGCCGCACTCGGCCGTGATCGTCGTCGTGCCTTTGCCCACGCCGGTCACGACGCCCTTGTCGCTGACGGTGGCAATGGATTCGTCCTTACTCGACCACGTGACAGTCTGATCGCCGCCGGCCGGATAGATCGTCGTACTGAGCGGCACCTCATCGCCGACCTTGGCCGCAAACTCCGTGCGCTTGCTGCCGAGGAACGTGATGGTGATGCTCGTGACCGACGGAGTCGGCGTCGGAGTCGGGGTCGGCTCCGGTGTGGGTGTCGGCGTGGCGACCGGCGCG
>ENA-OROH01002444-OROH01002444.1-human-gut-metagenome-genome-assembly--contig:-NODE-2444-length-14228-cov-2.608975_pt1 | contig 14228 bp, 18 predicted proteins | sample MGYA00242125_ERZ509042 | MGnify/ENA primary metagenome ERZ509042 (study PRJEB26280, sample SAMEA2338738) | human gut metagenome | biome: human gut; feature: human-associated habitat; material: faeces... | reverse complement strand
CGGCGGTCGGTTGCGAGACCGTTTTCGCCGCCTCGTTCTGCATCTGTGCGATCCGCTTCATGGTCTGTTCGACGCGGGCCTCCATTTCGGCGATTTTCCGGTTTATGACGTCGAACTCCTTCGTCCCCGAAGGAATGTCGGCCAAGACCTCTTTCAACCGTTTGAGCGAGGCGATAAAGCTGTTGAGCTTATCGGTCTCGGCATTTATTTTGAATGATAGTGCGCTCATCTTCTTTTCCTCCCTCTTCTTGCGGCCATTTCCTTGCCGCTGCCTTTGACTATTTTCTGTTCATCGCCCACGAGAGACCGCACCTTATCGGTCATCATGAGTAACATGGTGGGGTAGTTGATCTCCTCGAATGCTTCCCGGTAGGAGATGTTCAGGTGTTCCATCATCGTGGCCATGATGCCGGCGATCGTGTTGTTGCCTACGGTTTCCGTGATGGCCTTTTTGCGTGTCTTGTCGATCTTTACCGCGCTCAGCAGGTCGCTGCCCGTGATGATGCCGGCTATCGTTTCGGACGCTTCCCGGATTTGCGGATAGTCGGCGTAACGGTTGGCATACCAAAGGAACAGGCGTTGCTTCCAGCGTTGCCGAAACAGCAGTTTCGATACCGCCTCCAGCGAGTATTGCTGCCGGCCGTCTATGGACAAATCGGTCCGTTCCTTCGAGAACGCCCGGGCGAGGTCCTTGATGCGGGGCTGGTAAACCCGAAAGTTGAACCGCCCGATACGGATTGTTGCATAGTGTCTGTTGAGCAATGATGCCGCAACGATATTGGCGGATTTACTCATGGTCTTTCGAGATGGACGCAGACAGTTGTTCCATGACCGCGCCGATGCCTGCCATATCCTCCAGCGGAATCATCCGCAGGGTCTTGTTATAGGCATCGAACAGTTCGGGCAATGTCGCCCTCTTGGAGAATCTGCGCCTCAGATATAGGCAGCGCAGTTCGCTGAATAGGTTTCTGCTCCCTGAAATGCCCAAAGCGACGCTTTTGCACATTGCGGCGAGGCATCCTATGCTCTCGTCCGGTTCTTTTTCGACGTCCCGTGCCTGCATGATGCGGATAGCGGTCCGCGGGGACATTCTGTATATGCCGTATCCTCTTCCGGCGATGCGGAAACTGATGAAATCCATGTGTCGAATGGTTAAAGCAAAGGGGCGAAGGGCTTACGCCTCCCGCCCCTTTGCCGATGTGATGATGTGTGCCTATTTGCCCGGTGCGCTCATTACCGATGCGCCATCCGTTACCTCCGAAGCGTCGAACCAGTATTCGGACGATACTTCGGCATTGTCCGGCTCCAGCGCCGTGGCGACGACGTTGATAGCGACGGCTCCGTCCGTTTCGGCATTCCGCGCCACGATCGAGGCTTTCGGGAATACGCAGTATTGATCGTCTTCCGTGAGTGCGATCATGCACTTCTCGATGTCCGTAACGCCGCGGGCCCGTTTCCAGGTCTTTTCTGCGCCGGCCCCGCCCATGAATTCGGCCTTCGTCTTGTAGTCGTACTGCCCGATGGCGAAGTTCATGGTGACTTCTCCCATCTCTTTCGACTGGCGATATACGCCGTCGGTCAGTTGATTTTTGTATTGCGTCGTGGAAGGCTCGGCTTCGTCGAGGCTCCACGTGTCCTGATGGACATTCGGGACCTTCTTGGTGGTAGGGTCTTTGAGGATGGAGCCCAACATCGTCCCCGTCAGGTCTCCTGTGACCTTCGCCGGATCGGCGTACCAGATATTCTTTATACCTGTTGCTGTGATTGCCATGTTTTCAGTCTTTTTTTACGTTTAACACTCTGAACAGGACCCGAACATAGACGTAATGACACCCGAGGTCTTTATCCTCTTCGCAGCCGATGTTCTCATATCGGTAGCGATATGCCGATCCGTCCCGTGTCCCATAGGTCCACTCTTTGAATTTGGCCTTCGCGGCCCTTTCGAGATCATCCAACCGTTGCAGATTCGCGTCTCCTTTGACATCCGGCACGCACAGATTCACCGACACGTAACAGTTTTCCCAATAGGTGCCGGGCGACTGCTCGGATGGTGTCACCACTACAATGCGCTCGCTCTTTATCCGGCCTTCCGGTGCGGCCCAGGAGGTGAAAATCCCCTTGATGCCGAAATCCGAGCAGTCCCGGACCAGAATGTTGCGTGCGTCTCCGGTGGTTATCATGTCGTTGTTGCCTTAGAGCCAAAGTTTGGTGTACTCGTAGCGTTGGCCGCTTTTGAAGTAACCTTGTACGGGATACGATACCGAATCTTCCAGCGTGGAGCCGACAGGAGTGTCGGGGCGGCGGTCGAATATGTTTTTGCCGTGCCGGTCGAGAATCCGCACCTCTTCGTTTTCTTCGATGGGGCGGACATTCGCCGGCATGATCACCTCGTAGGTGTATTCGATCGCTTTCCCGTTCGGCGATTCGATGAACCGGGCCTTTCCGTCGTAACGGGCATTGCATCGGCTCACCGTCTGCCATTCTTCCGTGGCGGAGTTCCAGCGTTGAAGCGTATAGGGAAATCGTATCATAAGAATCTGACTGTCGGTTGCGGATTGAACTCGTCGGCAATATCGGTCAGGCCGTTATCCTTTGCGAGGGCGTGGATGCGGCGGCGCAGTTCTTCGGCATCGTAGCCGAGAGAATATCCGCCGTTGCCTTCGGACGTCAGAACGATAAGCTGCTTCAGGATGTCGATGGCCGCTTTCGCCACCGATACCTTGTTGCCCGGCGCGTACTCTTCGTCCGCCGGCAACTCCGCGTCCATGCAGGCTACTGCAATCAGGTCGTCGCCCACGTCATAGGGATAGAGCCGTGCCGATATTGCGTCTGAGTTGGTCATCGCAGGTCCGTTTAGGCGTTACCGTCGTTCCACGAGGTATTCTCCGTGTTGATGTAGTACAGCGACTGCCGGTTGATGAGTGCCGGCATGATGTACGCTTCGGCCAGAGTGACCTCGAGCATCGGGTTCAGCTCCGAATAGCGCGTGATCTTCACGTTCTCGCGGTATGCTTGCAGGGCATCGGTGTCCGAAACCTGCGGGACGTCGCTCCACCAGGTCCAGCCGAGCTGCGGCGTCGGCGACAGCACGGCGACATGCTCCGCCCACGGCTTGTAGGTCGTCTGGCTGCCGTCGCGTGCCTCCTGCTTGACGTAGGAGTCGATCACGATGATCTGCGGATACCCTTTTGAACGCATGTAGGTATTCACGAGGTCGATCGTGAGCGTGTCGCTGCTTGCCAGGCCCGTCGCGGTGAGCACGACGGGCGAAACCCGCTTGACGGTCTTTTCGCTCATCAGTAGTTTGTCGAAAGCCGCCTGCTCCATGATAGCGTACATGGGCCGGCTGAAGCCCTCTTTCTGGATGGCTCTCTGCCCGGCGATGATGTCGCCGAGCGGATCGCTGCCGGAGGATGCGCTCCACTTGTTTTTCACGCCGGTTTTGTGTGCCGAAGGGATGTTGAAGTTGAGCATTTCCTGCGTTACCACGTCGTTGTTGTTCTCGGTTTTGAGTACGATTTCGGCCTTCGATCCGACTTGGAGGGCCAGGTCTTCGGCGCGATAGTTCACGCCGTTGTAGCAGAACTCCACATCTTCATAGACCATATCCACGAGCTGGAGCGCCACATTGGGGTTGCCGCTCGACTGCGCATAACTGCGGAGGATTTGGTATTCCTTGATCTGCTTTTCGTCCTTTGCCCGTGAGATTGCGACTTTCGCAACCTGGCCGCTCCATGCGCCGATGGTCTTGCGTATTTTCTGCGGCGCCTTCGCGTTGAACGCGACCACGTCTGCACTCACGGGGATTCCGTCGTTCCCTTCTAAGGACTTGATGTCGAGTGTCGGGGTGTAACGCAGGGGGAACAGCGTCGGCCATGCCAGACCGGCCCCCGGCATGTACGAGTTCAGTTCGGCCTGCATATCGACCTGCGAAAGGTCGAAAAGGGGTTTTCTCATGTCTGCCATGGCTAAACGAGATTAATGGATTTGAGACTTGCGAGAATTTCGGGGGCGATGTTGGTCGTCACGGCTCGGACGCTCGCACCGTTGACGAGGCGCACGAAGTTGTTTACCGTGCCGCCTTCGAGCTTGTCGCCCGTCAGATAGGCCGGTGCGTAGACAGCCTCCGCGCCCGATGCCTTCGCCGCTTTCGCCTGATAGCCCTTCGTGCCCACGGCGACGGTCGCGCCGAATGCTGCGGTCGTCAGCACGTCTTTCGAGGCATCCGAGCTGTTGATCGCGGAGATGGCGACGGCCTTTCCGCCGAAAGCGATGAATTCGCCCTGTTTGAATCCGGAGCCTTTCGCGATTTCGATAGTCGTGTCCTCGGCTCCGATGGCCTTCACGAGCGTCGCGCCCTTGATCGGCTTGTAGATGTTTCCGGTTGCCAATCCGACGACGGACCCGGCCGGCAGGTCGCCTTCGAGGTCCGTTACATCGACTGTGCCGCCGCCTTCCTTCTCGGAAAATACCACCTCGAACACCACCTTGTCGGGTTCGGGTGCATCATAAAATTTGTTTTGCAAACTCATGTCGATTGTTTTTTGATTTATAGACCTTTGATCGCCGATGTCTTGTAACCCTCGGCGGCCTTCTTGCGATCCAGTCGGGCCGCCATCGCCGCAGACGTCTTGTCTCCGCTTTCTCCGCCTCCGAAAAGGGGCGGGGCCGATCCTACGCCGCTTTTGACGAACATTTTGGCTGCTTTAGAAAGCACCTGATCCACATCATCGTCGGGGTTGATCCTGATGATGGAGAGCATGTCGTCGTCGAGCCCCAGCGCGCGGGCCTTTTCACGGATTGCCGCAGCTCGTTGCGCCTGCGTCTGCGCCGCTTCGAATCCCTCGATCTTCTCCGTGTAGGGCTTCATGGCAGTCTGGATAAAGGATTTCATCCGCTCCTCGAATGCCTCGGGATCGAAAGTCCGGGGATTGCTCTTGCCTCCGGGTTCGGGTTGCTGCTCTCCGCCCCCGGGCGCAGGGACTACGGGTTTTCCGTCTTTTAGGTTATGCCGCCTCTCGTAGTTGCGTACTGCGGTCTGCGAAGCATTCCCTGCGCGGTAGTCGCCGTAGCTTTGTAACACGTCCGGAAACCCGATCCCCTCCGCAATGGCAGGTAATTGAGCCTCGTCCGTCACGTTCTCGGCCTTCTTCGTAGCGATCCGGTCGAGGATTGCATCGTCAACCCCAACGAATTTGGTTTTGAGCAATGCCAGGAGTTTTTCTTTCATGTTCTTTCGTTCTATATGGTTTGGGATAAGTCCTCCTATCCGCATTAAAAAAGGTCTGCCGGCTGATGCCAACAGACCTACCTAACCTGACAATTACATGGAAGTAGTTTCGTTCTATGTCTGTTGGCCTATATCTTCATAGGCTCCGCGACAAAAATCTGCATGTTCGGCACATTGTGCAAATTTTTTTGCGGAAAAATTCAATAAAAGCCGGAGAATTTATCCATGCCGGTGGAATATGGGCGATTGTGTTCTGTTCGTTCGACTATCCTTCGGGAGAAATCCCCAGATTTGGCTCCTGATTGTTTAATTGGTTTGATCGTGCCCTTTCCGATTTCAGCCGCTCCATTTCGGTTTTCGGGTCTTTGATCCGCGGATTCTGATAGACTGCGGTCTCTTGGCTCATCGTTCCGGCGTCGATGGACTTCCGGATGATGTCGAGCGTATCGGAAACATTGTCGGGCATAGGTGTCGAGAATTGATAGCCGATTTTTAATGCCTCGAGCTGCCCGTTCAGCTTCAATTCGGGATGAAGCACGCCGACAATGGCTTTCACGACGTTGATTTCCCGGTCGATCAGCGTTCCGTAGTAGTCCTGGTAGTTCTTGGCCTTCAGCTCAGGGAAGAAGAACATGTATTCCCAGCTGACGCCGCTCGGAATCTTCATCTCCTTGATGACGTCCGATGCGGGGTTTACGGAATAGGTCATGCCGTAGATGAACGAATCGAGCGTGTCGCATTCGCGTTTGCGGTTCTCGGGGGCAGAATCGTATGTCAGATAGTAGACTTTGCCTCCGTTCTTTGTCTGGATGATTTGTGCCGGATCGTCCGGATTGAGAGAACCTGCCACGATTCCTTCGCCGACCACTTTCGGATTGGCGAAATAGTCGTTCATGTCGGCATCGTTGCATTGTATCGCTTCGCGTCGTTCGATCAAAGCCTGCACGTCCGCCCACTCCCGCTCCTGCATGTAGAGAAGGACCGGGATTTTCCCGATGAAATTCTTTTCCGGGACAACTTCCCACCCGACGGCGCGCCGTGTGCAGCGGAAGATCGTTTCCGCGGTATAGATGTCGCAATGAATCTCGTCGTTCCCCTCGTCGTCCTGTATGGTGAATTGGCGGACAAAGAGCATCAGCCGCCCGAAATCGTCGAATTTATAGTAGATGTCGTCCCCGAGCGATTTTGCGAGGACCTTCACCATCACCTGAAGCTCGCCTTCGGGCGAGAGATAGAGATGGTACAGTTTGGCGCACAATGTTTCGGATCCGGCTTTGGTCTTGCATTCCCGCATGTTTGAATCGAAGCGCGTCGTTTTGAGAATCTCCAGGAATCGTTCGTAGGCTTCGGCGGCTTTGCTCGTTCGGATGGTCTCTCCGTCGGGTCCGGAGGCCTCTACTACGTCCGAAAGATCGGAAAACTGCACGGGCGAGCCGAACAGGAAGGCAGTGGCTTGCATGTTGATGACCTTCTGAAACGGGATGGGTAGTTTGGCCGTGATGATGTCCGGCTTGCCTTTCTGGTGACGATCCGGACGTTTCGTCACATCGTGTTTTGTCGGGTCGTATTCTTTGAGGGCTTGCGCGATTTGCCCGTTGTGTGTCGTCATTTTGCCCAGCAACCGGGACACGTCGCCGTTCCGTATGAGATCGACGAGCTTCTGTTTGCGGCCCAGCGCTGCGTTGAATTGATTGGTGAGGGCTTGTGTGATTTGTCTGATCGTTGCCATATTATAATCCTAAATCTTCTTTCGAAAGAGGGCGTATTTGATTGTAGTCGAACCATACACGCATCAGCAGCGCGTCCCTCCAGTCGGGGGAGCGTCCGATGTCCTGCTTGATCTCGTCTTTGGGCTTCAGGAACAGTTTGCGGTCGTTGTCCACGTTCCAGGTCTGAAGCTGTTCCAATTCCTCGGTGATTTCGTCTTTCTGATCCTCGGACAATTCGCAATCGAAGGACATGGCGAAGGAGTTGATCTTGTCGGCCAGCTTGTATCCGCATTGCGTCTGGAGGTTCGAGAAATTCTCTCCGTTGAGACATTGCGAGTTATTGACGAATCCGCCGATCCGGCACATATCGACCACTCCGCCGCCCACTCCATCTTCGTCGGCGATGATCCGATAGCGGGGGATGCGGTGTTTGGCGGCCAATGATTCGATGCAGGCGGCGATTTCCGTAGTGGCGCTTCGGTCGAACGACACCTGTTCGATGATCGCCCAGCCGTCCCACACGAGGATTCGCGCCCGGTCGGAACCGAAGCGGGCAATATCCGCCGTGATGTATTTGATGCCGGTGCGGGCATGGATTTTCGGATAGAATATCTCGCGGATGTCGTCATGCGAGCATAGGGCATTCGGATTGTCGTCGTAATCCCAGTTTCCTTTCAGCAACCGTTCTTTCTTGACCTTATCGGTCGTGGATTTCAGCGCTTCGATATAATCCTTTTCGATGAACGGGTTGTCCTGGACGAGTGCGGCGAGGTATATTCGGTAGGGCGGGAGCGTCCCGGTCTTCGCCGGTTTGTAGAATGTCGAGTGCATCCAGTTCTTTTTCGGGTTACACGAGATGAACAGTTTGCGCAGGATTCCGTATTTGTCGTTCAGGTGACGCCCGATGCGGGTTTTGAGCGTGTCGTAGGCTCCGAAGTTCACTTCGCCGCCCTCCTCGATCCATCCTCCGGTGTATTCCACCGAACCGTAGCGTTCATAGAGGGGATCGGACGGAAGATAACGCAGATCGAGCAGGTCGATGCGGCTGCCGTTGGTAAACTGAATGTAGTGATCCTGCCCGTTGTATTTGAAATCCTGGTCACGCACGATGCCGTATTGTGCGCAGACCTTGAAAAAGGTGATAAGCGTCGATTCCCGCAGGCGTTTCAACTCTTCGCGGCCGATGAACCATTTCGTCCCCGGGTAGCACAGCGACATGAATGCCAGCCATGTGCAGCCGGTCCACGATTTCGCACCTCCGGCGGCTCCGCCGTATAGGAATTCCGTGTGGGTGTCGTCGGTAAGAATGCGCAGGGCCTCCTCCTGCTTGGCATGATGCCCGTGTTCCGACCGGGTGATGAAGCCGAAGATTCCCCGCCGGAACATTTCGCATTCGATCTGAACACGATCCGCGATAAGTTTATTTATCGGATTTGCCATGGATCGCTTTACGGATTAATGCGTGGGCTGCGAGTAGGTCGGCATCGGATAATCCGGAATAGTCTACGGAGGTGTTGATCTCAATAGGGCGGCCGTCCTTTCCCGTGTGTTCCGTTTTATCCGGTGCATTGTATCCGAGCATGCGGTTGATGGTTTCGATAGCTTTGCTTTTGTCCATCAGCTCCACGACTGGACTTCCCGATCGGTCAATCTTTATAGACTGAATCAAGCGTCGCTTCTTAGGAGGAAGCGATTTCAAGTCTTGAAACGTAACCGACGGAACTTGCCGGACGCCGAACTCGGTGTTTTCTTCGACCATATCGACATTGACGAAATCAAGTACGTCGGCATTGATGATCGAGATATTGAGCCGGACTATTTCTTCTTTGGTAATTAGCTCTTTCTCCGCTAATTGGGCTTGAAGTTGGTTTACCCTTGTACTAATCTTGTACTCTTTTAATAATCTTGAAGATCGCTCGTTAATCGTTTCGTCTTTCATTTTCGAGCAATCGTAGGCAAAGCGATACGCCTCGGAAGCGTTCCCGCATTCGAGGTACTTGTTGCAAAACTTCTCCTGTTTGATCGTCAGCTTTTTTGCATCCGCCATGTCTTTTCGTCTGAATCGTGTTTCCTATGTCTTCATAGGTTCAGAGGCAAAGGTGCAGTGCTTCGGCACATTGTGCAAATTTTTCGTTTGTTTTGATTTTTTATTTGCAGAATCGAAATAAATACGTATATTTATTATCACGTGCCCGAAATGCGGGACGGTGCTGGAGGTGAAGGAAAGAGAAAAATAACCGGAACAATGGAACAGGAATTGATACTTTATAATTCGGAGGACGGAAAAAGCCGTGTGACCTTATTGGCGCGAGACGGTTCGGTGTGGCTTAATCAGTCACAGCTGGCCGAACTTTTTGCCACCTCGGTCCCCAACATTAGCCAGCACATAAACAACATACTAAAAGACAAAGAATTAACCGCCGATTCAGTTATTAAGAATTACTTAACAACTGCCGCAGATGGCAAGCCCTACCAAGTTAAATTCTATTCATTGGAAATGATTTTAGCAGTAGGGTTTCGCGTTCGATCTATTCGCGGCGTGCAGTTCCGCCAATGGGCAAACCGCAATCTTGCTGAATACCTCCGCAAGGGTTTCATAATTGACGATGAGCGGTTGAAAAATCCCGATGGGCGCCCTGACTATTTCGATGAATTGCTCGATCGCATTCGGGATATACGTGCCTCGGAAAAGCGATTTTATCAGAAGGTCCGCGATCTGTTTGCATTGAGCAGCGATTACGATAAAACAGACAAGGCGACGCAAATGTTCTATGCGGAGACGCAAAACAAACTTTTGTATGCCGTAACAGGGCAGACTTCCGCGGAGATCGTAATGACGCGAGCCGATGCAAATGCCCCGAATATGGGGCTGACTTCTTGGAAAGGCGCGGTTGTACGCAAGCAGGATGTGATTATCGCCAAAAACTATTTGACACACGACGAATTGGATTCTTTGAATCGGCTGGGCGTTATCTTTTTGGAAACAGCCGAATTTAGAGCAAAGAATCGAAAAGACCTTACCATGAATTTTTGGCGGGAGAATGTCGATAAAATTTTGCTTGCGAACGATCAGCCCCTTTTGGCGAATGCGGGACAAATAAGCAAAGAACACAAAGACGAATACGCCTGGAGAGTTTACGAAGAGTTCAACGCACGACGCAAGCGCAAGGACGCTATCAACGCAGATCGCGAAGATATGGAACAACTGAAAGAATTAGAAGCCGAAATCAAACACCGGACACGATGAACTACAAGACACACGAAATCGACGTGGCCAGTTTTGCAAAGGTACACGCCCTGTTCGAACGGGAGACATCGACCGTATAGAGGTCGGAACGTGGCAGGGCTGTGTGAAATACACCGCTATTTATTCGGCGAGTTGTATGATTTAGAAGAGCCGAGGTTTTAACCTCGGCCTTTTCTTTGTTTTCTCGAACCGACCTTACATGGTCGGTCCCGCTGCTTCGCACTTCATTTTTCTGCTTCGGATGATTTCCAGAATCACCCGGTCGCCGTCGAGAATCAGCATTCCGTGTCGGCGGGGATCACCGCCTTTGGTTCGGTGCTCTGCTTCGCATTCGGTTCGGATGCGGACACAGCGGAAACCTGCGGCCTCGAAAGCCGATCCGATCAGCGACAGGTCGCTGCGCTTGGAGGCGCAGTACATGCGCGGAATCGCCGCCTCGATGCGGCCCATGTGTTCGATGCAATTTTTCATAGCTTATAGATTTTAGCAATAAAAACTGCGCTACGTGTTGCTAAAGCTCCATAAGCGAGGCTTTGTGGGCGTTTCCGCTACCACACACGGCGCAGTAAATTTTGTAATATGGTCAGAGCACAAAACCGATTTAATTAGCGGTATTGTGCACTTATGGATTTTAGCAATGCAAATATAGACATTTCGACTGAAATAAAAAAATAAGGATATTCTCGGCCCATTATTCATAGTCTCAGGTTTATTTTTCGAGACTTATGAGTTCATTATCATCATATACTCTATCAATTTCTCCGGTCTGTTCATTTTTGCATAAATAATTACCCATATTTTCTTCTATTACAATTAATCTTTGTCCTGAATCTTTTGAAATCACAATATTTCCAACGGAAAAACGAGGTTTAATAGGTTGTTGAGGCAAATCGCTTTCTAATTTCTTCGTTGAATTTACTGGCAGATGAATTGTTGAACTAATTTCATTATCAGCTATCTTTGCTGCTTTCTTCAACATTAATCTGACTATTGTTCTTACATCGTTTGTCATGCCCCATACCTTAAAAAATAGAATGATTTGCAGGATGCCGAACACCAGCATTACAAGGCCGAGGATAATAGTAATTGTTTCCATATTTTAGTTGGTTTGTTGTATATACCACAATATGTTGTTTGAATCTTTCAATCTCCGCCGCAAAGTCAGAAACGGATTCCACTCCTATACGGGCGACTGTTCTACGCTTTGCCCACCTTATTCTATTTCAACGTGTCCTCCTGTTTCGTCTATATAGATATGGACAAATTTAACTTCACGAGTTCCGTCATAATCCGTGCGAATGACCTTAAACCGATGATCGTTTATCTCCTTCTGTAAATATTCGGTCGTGTATTTGGGCTCGTGCGTAAAATCATCCGTGCTTTCTTCAAAAAGAACGATCGTTTGAGGTTCTTCGATGTTATCCAAATGACAGTTGGCATATTCCACATACGCATACAACTGATTATAAACCATCCATTCGCTGGGGTCATTTGGATGCACCACAATATTCCCATTTTCTATTGCGTAATAGAAATTCGAATTTTCAGTTTCGAAATTAAAGACAGGTTCGCTGTTTGGAATATCGTATAATATGAAATTGCATGAATAACTATATCTGTTTGTTTTTGATATAATCACATGGCTGTTATCATATTTCTGACAAGAAGCCCCAAGATCGAATTTATCCCCCTCTCCGATATTGTATCTCGTATGCTTGTTATCCGCATAGCATGTTATCAAATCCCAATAAGATAAAGTATTATCATTGGAAATATACGCCATTATGAATGAAAAGCAATCTGGAAATACACATAGATTATTTATAAAATGGCTAATGGCTGTATTGTATGAAGGATATTCCCATTGAATCGTCTGTCCGTATGCAGTTGTTATTGGCTTGTCGTCATCGGTAAATTCATATAACAGTTTGTTCGATGATTTGTCAAATACAGCAATCCAAAAATCGGATCTATCCTTATATCCCGTTAAGATAATCGTATTCGGCCATTGTGGCAGTTCCGGATAAGATGCAATGCCATCTTTTATACCATACCAATTAAGATTAGAAAGCCTGTTTTTGTCAATGCCATTTAATTCGAGTAGCTGCTCGATGGGCGAAGGTTCCGGCTTTTCTTTGGTTGAGGATTCGGAGCAGGCGTAGAACCCAAGAAGCGCTGTTATTATAAAGAATAATTGTTTCATGATAGCTGCTATAACGAGAACCTATTTTTTACGTTTAATAGTATGCTTTAATTTTAGCACGGCAAAATTCAATTCTATTTCGGTCTCCGTATCCGTTGTCTGCATATCCTCCCCGAACAGATCGGCCATGATTTCGCCGCTTTTCTGCATCAAGGTCTTCTGCTTGAACTCGTCCGGGTTTGAGGACATCTCGCCGATAGTGCGGGACAGTTCGCGAAGTTTGGCGAAAGCCTCGATGATCGCAATAGTCGTTTGCGTAGCCCGTTCGCTTTTCAGAATTGTAGCCAGCATGTAGAGCCCTTTTTCAGTGAATGCCTTCGGTGTCACGGGCGATCTTTTCAAACCTTGCAAGTGGTCGAAATTTTCGACCACATACTGTTTTTCAGCCTGTTGCAGTTCAAATATATACCCGTCCGGGAACTTTTCGGGGTTGTTTCGGACTGCTTCATTTACCCGTTTTGTTTCCACTCCGTAGAGTTCTGCCACGTCGGCGTCCAGCAATACGTCTTTATCGCGAAGCCGCACGACCCTGTCGCGTACATCGCTGAATTTGATTAGTTCGGACATATATAATTCCCTTTAATTACTTTGGCATTTGAAATTCTGGTATTATAGCACCTTCTGAATAGGGAATATTAAAAAGTGTTACGCTTAATTGTCCTTGGTCTAAATTAGATATATCTACTGTATTCCACATTCTGGAAAAATACTGTCCCATGAAAATTCGTTGTACATCCTCTTTTGTTATAATACCTTCACCTGATAAATCATTACCGTATTCTTTAGCACAAAAATTTATAAAGTTATAGGCTGGTTCCGATAAGTATCCAGGTAATCCGATAAAAGTTATGGTTTTTTCTCCATTGGAATGTAGAATTATTTCCGCTTTATCAAACATATTCATCTCCATTGTTGGTAATTCCAAATAGAATTTGTTGATAGCAGTTCCCGCTTCGTTTAATTTTGATTCTATCAATTGAGGGGAATATTTGAAAATATCCCTAATATCTAATTCGAAAAAATCATAAATATTTTGTGTCATCTGTAAGAATATTTGGTGCTGTTAATTAGTGTTTCATTATTTTAGTTTCCCAAATGATTAAGAAGAGGGGATAAATTGCGATTTATTACTATATAGCGTGCTACATCCTCGAATACGGCATCTAACCCTTTAATCATAGCTACATTATATTCCTTTTTACCACTCCTGTTACCCGCAATAACCGGCGGACATCCTCGAAAGGTATCTCGAATTCCGGATAGAAGTATTCACCTTCCATCGGGCCTGTTTCGTGCTTCATGTGATTGTCGCTCATACAGCGGAATGCCTTTTTATCCTTGCTGTAATATAACCGTTTGAGAAATCGGTTTTCCTCGGTCTCGATTACATACACGGTTCCCGGTTCAATGAAATGCTCATTGTATTGCCGTAATCCGATTACGCATCCCGCAGGGTAGTTCGGGACCATGCTGTTACCATAGACCCGCATCGCAAATTCGCTGTCTTTGAGCAATCCGCCGATTTCAATCATGCCGACCGGGGCGGTTTGCGCCATTTCCATTGCATAGTTTGTTCCGGCGGCCACTTCTGCATCGTAATAGGGGATAACCTTTCCGGAACTGATGGTGGTATCGCTGTCTTGTTCCGTATTATTATGTGGTATATCACCTTTACCTGTTTGAAGCCATGATAGTGATATGTCTAATTTGGTTGATATTAGATTTAGAATATCAATGCTGGGCGTTGGGTATTTCCCGTTTCGGGGATCAATCTTAAACAAGCGATTCACTTTTTGTGATTCGTTGAATCCGAGTGCAATACAAAATGCACGAACGCTC
>ENA-OROH01002442-OROH01002442.1-human-gut-metagenome-genome-assembly--contig:-NODE-2442-length-14230-cov-3.242540_pt1 | contig 14230 bp, 10 predicted proteins | sample MGYA00242125_ERZ509042 | MGnify/ENA primary metagenome ERZ509042 (study PRJEB26280, sample SAMEA2338738) | human gut metagenome | biome: human gut; feature: human-associated habitat; material: faeces... | reverse complement strand
TACGTGCGCTCAAAGCACTTGCACCCACATAAGTCACCCATCTTTATACTTTGGCTTAGCTTTTATTGCCTCGTACTCTTAAGCAGGATCTCCACGGTCAACAACTACCTCATATCCAATAGATTTCATGCGCGCATGCAAGCACCAACGACATTCTGCAGCTTCTTCACCTATACATATCTTATTGTCGTATAGCTCATAATCTTTTCGCACCGCCACGGGGGAAAGATTAGGCATCACCACATTGGCGCCCGCCAATATTCCCTTTTCTCTCCCTTTAGAGTCAAGCGTTCCTAAAGCCGTTGTTGCAGGAAGCAACACACTCGGACGAATAAGGCGAACAAGAGAAAGGAGAAAACACGTTAACTCAACACTTCCTGCAAGCGCATGAGAAAATGGTGTTGCATGATGCGGAACAAACGGCCCAATTCCGCACATTTCAGGCTGAAACTCCTCGATAAACTTCAAATCAAGCGCAAGGTCATGCGTAGTTTGAAAGGGTGTTCCCACCATAAAACCACAGCCAACGGCGTAACCGATCTCCTTTAAATCTCGCAAACAACGCATGCGATTTTCAAACAACATTCCTTCGGGATGAAGCATTTTATAGAGTTTGGACGAAGCCGTTTCATGCCGCAATAAATACCGATCCGCACCCGCTTCAAAAAGGCGTTGATAACTGTCGCGTGTTCTTTCACCCATCGAAAGCGTAATTGCGCAATCTGGATGAGTGTTTTTTATTGTTGAGACAATTTCACGCAGGCGCTCATCACTAAACCAAGGATCTTCCCCACCTTGCAAGACAAAGGTTCGAAAGCCCAGATCGTAACCCTCAGTAGCACAGGCATAAATATCATCTAAAGACAAACGATAGCGCGAACACTCTTTATTGCTCTTACGAATTCCACAATAGAGACAATCGTTTTTGCAATAGTTTGAAACCTCGATTAAGCCACGCGTAAAAACGGCAGTTCCGTAGTATGCCTGTCGAACCTCAGCCGCTTTTCGGGCCGCTTCTTCAGCAAGATTAGAATGCCGTGCAGTATTTTCGGACAAAGAACACGGTAGAGTATTCTCTTCGATGAGTTCGGAATAAAAACAGGAAAGAAGAGTTTCGTATTCTTCAACCGAAAGAGCATGCGTTCTCGCGAGTTTGTTGAGCAATGATATCCCTGACATTTCCAGCATCCCTGATGCCTCTGATATCCTAGGTATTCCCGATATTCCTATGTTATCGCGCAAACTACATCCCTTACAACACTAACAATACGCAATACTGCACACTACACGTACTTAAAAACCATTTCCAACTTTAATCTAGGGTATCAACAAGAAATGCGCATGCAACATAGAACCCAAAGACATGATGTCTTTATCGTTCCTATGTGAGGCAATAAAACAAACCAACGAGAGTGTTATAATTTCGAACTTGAAATAATGAACAGAACACAGCATTATGTTGCGTATTTTCCTCAAGGAGCTAATGATTAATGGGTTGCGCGATCATCGGTTGCGGAAAAGCACTTCCTGCCCTCGAAATAGCAAACAACGATTTTATTCAGCTTGTCGATACCAACGATGAATGGATCACTAAACGAACCGGCATCAAAACACGCCGTATCGCAGCAACAGAAACTAATGTCGATTTAGCAGAAACTGCCGCTCGCCAAGCTCTTGGGTGGAGCGAAGGCGGCTATTCCGAAAAAACCTTTGCGCCTGAAGATATCGATCTCATCATCTACTCTTCGGTAACGCCTGACACTATTGTTCCTTCAAGTGCCTCGCTGCTGCGACGCCGCCTTGGGCTCATTAATGCAACAGCATTTGACATTAATGCGGCCTGCACAGGTTTTGTATATGGTATGAGTGTTATGGAATCAATGCTTGCTGCCTCCGCCCCTGGAGCACCCAGAGCAAAAAGCCGCAATACGTACCATCGCGCTTTGGTTGTTGGTTCCGAGCGCCTTACTCGTATCACCAACTGGGAAGATCGTGCCACCTGCGTTCTTCTTGGCGATGGTGCAGGTGCCGCTGTAGTTGAATGGCGTGAAGACCGTCCGGGCATTTTGGCAACCTATCTTGTTAATGATGATGATTTCGACAACGCACTTTCCTGCCCTATGTCCTTTGATTCCAAACCTCCTTTTGACGAAGACGGAGTATCGAAAGAGGTTATAGCGGCCTTAGATCCCAGTCTTTCTTTGATCGACGATGAAATTGGCATAAAAGAAGACATTGAACAGGGACGTTCTCGTCAGCTTCTCTATATGCACGGACAGAAGGTATTTAAATTTGCGTCCAAAGCAATGGGGCGGGCCATTGATGCGGTATGCGAACGCTCCGGTGTGTCAGTTTCCGAGATTAAATGCATTGTGCCCCATCAGGCAAATGAGCGCATTATTAAGTTTGCGGCTAAACGCTGCGGTTTACCCCTGGATTGTTTTCAGGTTTCTATTGCAAACAGAGGTAACTCTTCTTCGGCATGCGTACCTATGGCTTTAGCAGACGCGTATGAGAGCGGTCGCATTCAACCAGGAGACAAAGTAATTCTGGTTGCTTTTGGCGGCGGTTTTACCAGCGGAGCTGTTTTGTTTGAAGCGTAAAAAAATAAAAGAGCACCCGCAGGTGCTCTTTTAGCTACACTTACAGCTCACGGCCAGAAATGCTAGGCCATATATCCTTAATGGTTGGAGAACCTCCCCCATAACCTAAGGCTCCCGTTTTGACTGCATCATCGTTGTAAACCGCAATATCAAAACTACCATCGTCGTTAGGTGCCGCCATAACCAAAAAACGTGTCAGAGATTCGTCATAGACCACAGCACAAAAAGCACCATTTCCTTGTTCGTAATCTTCAACCGACAAGCCGCCATTGCCCTTAATCGCCAAAAGAGGATCGTCGTAGCCAAAAACGGTATCCATGTAGGCAACAGGAGAGCCTGTTCCCCCTTTATATAACTCTCCTATTTCATCTTCAGAAAGCCAGTTAACATCACCATTGCGATTAACCTTCGCAACCCCCAACGAACGCGAATCGCTCCCAAGGTATTGGTTTACTGACGAATCCCAAACATACCCTTTTTGAGAAAGAAGAGTCTGGAGCTGCCAGCCGCGTAACCCCAAAATTGCCGCAACTGTCACATTGCCATACTGATCAACACAAGCTTCGCCCCATGTATCAAAAGAAGAATTGCTTCCTGTGTTCTTTGGAGCAGTGGTTGTTGATGAACCGTTTTGCGTGGAGGTAGTTGTGGTGTCTGTCTCATCAACAACACTCAAATTACCGATTGCATCGGAAAATGCTGCTGTATTACTTGCAAGATAATACTTGTTATCTTTTACATATGAACCATTTTCAAAAAAATAGCTTTCACTATCGCCATTTTTCAGATTGAATATCACCGTCAATGATCCATCTGAAGCAGTAACGTCCTTATTTTTCTTAAGTTTGATTTCCCTCATACCGTCTATTACTGCAGCAATTTCATCTTCGTCTTCCGAGGCTGCACAAACGCGGGACTCGCCGTCAAGGACTACTTCAAGCTTACTAACTTCCTTGGCGTCAAATCCAACATAAATATCTGAATCTGTGTAAGGAGCAGCGGTGACCTTGAGAAAAATCACCAACGCAATAAAAAATATCAACGTTGGTATAGCTCCCGCTAAAAAATACTTTCGATATTTTTTCCAGCTTGTTTTTATGGCTTCGCCTGTGAGGATCCCGTTCGCCATTTTGGCCACACCCTTTTCTTTCACCCGCACTTCTCAACGAAAAGTACTCCCCTTACCGGGTAGTATGCGTTTCGTTTTGTTTAAGTGATTTGTAAAGTAAATAGAATTCAGAAAGAATAAGAGAAACCCAGGTTAAAAGCCAGTTTACATTTGTTCCAATTTAGGTATTTGAATTATTTTTACCCTGTTTGAGCTCACTTTTAAGCTCACTTGGTTCCCATGAGTAAAAAAATTGAACAATACCCATACGAGAATTAGTTTCTGTTTTTTCGTTAATCGAGGCAATATGACGATAGAGTGCCGTACGTGAGAGATACAGTTGTTTAGCAATATCTTGAACAGCAGCATCAGAGGAAACAAGGATTTGCAAAACTTCGCATTCGCGTTCGGTTAATTTCCATGCCCTAGAAAACAAATCAATACGCTCTTCCAAACGCAAAAAAGATTGTTCGCTGCTACAAACATCAGAGAGGGAACATTTGATAGAGGCCTCTTCCTGCTCCTCATATATAGGCGGTTTTTGATAGTCTTCCCTCAGTAATAAAACAATGCCGACCAAAATTGCCAATGAAAAGGCAACGACAAACAACGCGTTGTTATAAGAAACAAATGACAACACAATAGGGGCAAGGACTAGCCCTGCTCCATTATTTACGACTCGACCCATCCCTGCCCATAAAGCCTGAGTTTTCATTTCGCAAGAAAGCTCTATAAAGCGCACGGAAAAGAACACCACAAACGACCCTGAACCAAGATAGAACACTATCGCTATAAGCCATAAAGGTGCCTCAAAAACGGTAGCGAAAAGGGCAAACCCTGAAAGAATCGCAATGCAAACCATATAAAGATTCATATTGCTTCTTGCTTTGGAATCAAATAAAAATCCGGCAGCTACAGCCCCTCCAATTAAAAACAATCTTCCCCCTGCTCCAAGATCAAAGTCTCCTGCAGCATGATGAGCAGTTAGCAAAACATTTAATGTTGCGTAAACAGCAGTGAGAAGCACCGTTGCAAAAATAAGTTTGAGTGCTTTTTTCCGTAAGACAGAATCAGAATCAGAAATTACTCTTGAAACTTCTTTTGCATACGCATTCTCGATAATCTTGTCGTTCTCGCCTGTTGAAGAGCTATTAGAAATACGAAAATAAAGGCATCCATTAGGCTGATTAGCTTTAAAGAGCATGCATGAGAGCACCAATACAATCACGCAGAATATGCCTGTTTGTAGTAACGCTGACAAGGTGAATGCGTGAAGCAAAAATTGCAGCCCAACACCAAGGGCATAAAATAAACCCACCACCCGCGCAAGATTAGAACTCAGAGCAAACAAACGTGCAAGTAAATAATGAGCCGCGCCTCCTAGAACACCCAAAAAAAGAAAGGTAGCTACTCCAAATAAGAGTACACCTATCAAAGATTGTCCAAAAACGGCACTGAATGTTACTCCAACAAGTGAGACAACCGCACATATTCCCACGCAAAGCAACACGCGTGAAGAAAAAGGGTATTTTGAAAATAAAGCGTAGAGCAAGAACCCCACAACACTTACCGCTACAACAACAGATTCAAAAAGAGCAACTTCATCTGCGCTGACATACAAAGCAGTACACTCATCAAAGTAGTATTCAATACTTAAATAGGAAAGAAAAAACAGCGAAAAGGCTATACAAGAAACTAGTTTAAGTTTGCTCTGTATTTGTATGGCGCTATTCACCCTGTATATTGCCTCCAGCCTCTTTACTGTTTGCTTCAGAGGCTCTAATCCAATAACCATTAGCGAGATAATCGCTAATTCCATCAACACTGCTAATACTACTCAACCAAATCTGCAAATCAAAACCCTTTTTGCTTAATTCGATCAATTCTTGAAAACGCTTGTGACCAAGATATGGACAATCTTCGTAAAAACTTATGGACAAATAAAAATGGCCCGAGCAAAAGCCCAGGTCATAAGGTTGTAAAATGGTGGGCCCGCCCGGATTCGAACCGAGAACCAAAGGATTATGAGTCCCCTGCTCCACCGTTGAGCTACGGGCCCGCAAGAAAAGTTGCTCTGCTTTACCGGTTAAGCAACAATCGCGCAAAAAAAGAAGCTAAAGAAAAGCCTTCTCTTATCAACGCCGTGCTATTTTACCGTATTGTTTTCGAATCGCGTATCAAAAACATAAAAGTCATACCACGAAAAAAGCACCAGTTCAAACATACCCCGCTGATGCAGTTAATTTACAGTTCGGAGAAAGCTCTTATTCAACAGCCCTACCACAAACAAATCTTGCGTTAGTACACCATACCCATTGCTTCACGAACTTCATTGAGCGTTGCATCTGCGATCTCATTAGCCTTGCGGTTGCCCTCATGAAGAACTTCCTTGATATAGTCCATCTTGCCTTCAAGTTCACGACGACGCTCTCGAATGGGAGCAAGATAGGTATTGACGCTTTCTGTTACGTACTTTTTCAGGGTTCCAGAACCGCCGTTGCCAATTTCTTCAGCAATCTCAACCTCTGAACGACCCGTACAAAGGGCAGCCGTGGTGAGCAAAGCGGAAACGCCCGGACGCTCTTCCTTATCAAAAGTGATAAAACGCTCGGAATCGGTCTTTGATTTCTTAATGAGTTTAGCCGTTTCCTCGTCAGTGAACGAAAGACTAATTGCATTTCCGTAACTCTTAGACATCTTGCGTCCATCCAAGCCTGGAATTTCTGGAGCGTCATTCAGGATGCCTTCTGGTTCAGGAAAAACATGAGCATAACGCTCGTTAAAACGACGTGCAATCTGGCGAGTTTGCTCGATATGAGGGAGCTGATCTTTTCCAACAGGAACAATATTGCCCTTGCAGAACAAAATGTCACATGCCTGATGAACGGGATACGTTAACAACAAACCTGAAAGGACATGACCCGATGCTTCCATCTCAGACTTAACAGTAGGGTTACGCAACAATTCTGCCTCTGAAACAAGTGAAAGGAAAGGAAGCATAAGCTGGTTTAATGCTGGAACAGCCGAATGAGTGAAAATGAGCGTTTTTTCAGGGTCAAGACCACAAGCTAAATAGTCAATAACCATGTTGTAAACATTATCTTGAATATGCTCAGTAGTATCGCGGTCGGTAATAACCTGATAATCGGCAATTACTACACGTGTTGTAATACCAAGTTCCTGCAAGACAACACGCTCTTTGATAGTGCCAAAATAGTGACCCAGATGAAGCCTGCCCGTTGGGCGATCACCTGTAAGCATAGTGTATTTTTCGGGATTGACCTTTAAATCTGCAGAGATATCATCGCTTCGTTTGCGACTGGCTTCAAAACTATCACTACTCATACATTCACCCTTTTTCCTTGGCACGTTTTAGCCAAAACACGTAAAACAGCGCGTTCAAGTATACCATTTGAAGCTTATTACGCTTATGTAAGATGTCCAATACCGTCTTTACAACTCCTAAGCGCAAACAATCGTAATCATGATTGAAGGAGCGAGAAAGGCGGTATTAAATCTTACCGAGAAGAAGAGTATTGAAAAAAACCTTGATTAAGAAAGTCATCAAATTGCTTAACGCCTAAGCGGTTATCGCGTTGTCTTTTTTCACCGTTAGTTCACGCGCTGTAAGCGCAGCACCAAGGGCCCCAGCATAACGCGCCTCAGGTGTAGAGGTTATGGGTGCTTTAAGTATCTGGGAAAGTTGTTCTCGCACATAATCGTTTTCACACAGGCCACCTGTAAGAAAATACCGGTCAACCGACACCTGTCCAACAAGCGTAGCAACGCGTTTTACGACGGAAGCAATGACCCCATTAGCGATATTTTCGCGGGGATCACCCTTACCCACTAACGAAATAACTTCTGACTCAGCAAATACCGTACCTAAACAAGGAATACCTTCTGCTTCAAGTGCTTGAGCTACTGAAGATTTCTCAATGTCATAGAGAGTACAGAACTTCAAGTTCACGTCGATAACACCGTCAACCTGATAAACCTTCGCAAGACGAATGATGTCCTCAATTCGACCAGGATTCGGAGTAAAGCACGCACAATTGTTTTTCATATAACGCTCAGATAAAGCCATAAACTGACCTTCAAGTGTAGTCTGACTTTCATCGACCTCATTTTCAAAGTAACGCGTTCCTGTGCACATTTCCTCGCACACGACCGCTGCGCCACTCGTCTCAATAACGTGATGAAGCTTCCAGTTTGGAATAGCAAGAGGCGTTCCTGTAAGCAAGATACGCTTAGTTCCCGCTGGGAATACACTTACACCATCAGCAACACGCTGTTCTAATTCCTCAGCAAGCTTGTTTGCCATTTCGGCGCAGCGAGCAGGATCATCGAAGAATGCAATCTGTGTCACAAGCAGAGCATCTTTACCACTTATTGGAATACAATTCGTAGCTTTACGTGCCTCGTACACGCGAGCAAGAGCGCGGCGCTTCGCATTGATGGTCTTAATTGCAGCATCGAGGTTTTCGACAGTAAGGGTTTTGCCTGTAAAATCCTCTACCATTTTTGCAAAGTCTGCAATTTCATCTGCCCACTTCACAATGTCTTTTTCACGCTTCATCTGGGGCGTATCCATAACATATGTGTTTTTGTCAGCACCAAGAATTCTTTTTCAGCTTATCATCACGACTATTTATTGAAAAGACTTCGCGGTAAACGGTTAGGATCAATTAAATGAATAGATCACCCATAGAAAGGCTAAACAAATAGAATTCAATCATTTTATAAGCTGCCCACACGCTGCCTCTAAAAGCACGCGACAGACTAACCGATCACCAGTTTCACTGAAAGCCTTTTTCGTGAAACAGTAAATGATTACAGCACCACGTACAGGTTGAAGTGCCTTTCTTGGCAGAGTTTATCACCTGCGACGAAAAGATAACCTTCGTCCCCCACGCCCTTTAGGTCGCATTCCCTTCTTCGTTGGGCGCTTCGGATCAGGAATAAGACGTCCGCTCGCATATTCAAACCCCTCCAAATCAAAGGTTGAAAGCAAGCTTTCCGTGAAATATTCAATCTCACGCAATTCAAGCAGTTGCTCGGGAGCAAGCATTGTGTACGCCTCCCCCGAAACGCCCGCACGGCCCGTTCGGCCAATGCGATGCACATAATCTTCAGGGTTATCGGGAACCGAAAGATTAACAACCATCTCAACATCAGAAACATCAATACCGCGCGCAAGGACATCCGTTGCAACAAGCACTTCAAGATTTCCGTTTTTAAAATACTTAAGTGCTCTGTCGCGTTTGGCCTGAGTTTTATCAGAATGGATACTGTCTGCCTTCAAGCCGGTTTTCTGGAGAAGATGGGCGCAGGTGTCTGCTTCCTGCTTGGTATGCGTGAACACAATAGCGCGCGACGGCTTCTTCTCCTCAAGTAACGCAACCAAAAGGCTTTGCTTTTGCGCAGTCATCACTGGCATAACATACTCTTCAACGGTATCCGCCGTGTCACCACAATGAGAAATTTCTATTCGCTGCGGATTCTTCTGAAGCAAGCGTGCTTTCTCCAAAACAACAGGAGTAAGCGTTGCACTGAAGAAAAACGTCTGACGCTTAACAGGCGTTTTCTTAACGATAGAATAAACGGGAGGCCAAAAACCCATATCGAGCATACGGTCAACTTCATCAAGAACGAGGTAATGAACAGCATTGAGTGTTAACGCATGCTGATCAAGAAGATCAATTAGCCTTCCAGGAGTAGCAATTAAGATATCGCAGCCCTGCTTGAGTTTATTTATTTGACTCGAATACTTTTTTCCACCAATAACCGTTGCCACGCGAAAGTTAGTTATCTTGGCAATAGTTTGTGCGCATTGAGCAATTTGTTGAGCAAGCTCACGCGTTGGAGAAAGAATGAGGGCATAAGGCCCTCTATTTTTCTTAGGGCGCTTTGAGCCCCAAAAGCTCACCATCTGATCAAAAATAGGGAGCAGATATGCAAGTGTTTTTCCTGTGCCCGTTTGAGCAGCGGCCAAAATGTCTTCGTTTTTTAGACCAAAAGGAATTGCTTGTTCCTGAATGGGTGTTGGCTCACTAAAGCCTAAGTCAGCAACAGCTTCTAAACATGGTTTTGTGAGGTTGAGCATTTTAAATGTAGTTGTCATGGCATTTAGTATAAAGCTCCCTGCTCTCATCGCTTCAAAAAAATCGTTTTCAAAAATACGAAAAACATCTTGCATAGATTTCATAAACGGGTATACTACTTACTCGCGTTGAAAAACACGACCGTATTCCTCGGTAGCTCAATGGCAGAGCATCCGGCTGTTAACCGGAGGGTTGTAGGTTCGAGTCCTACCCGGGGAGCCATAGAAATTCAAACCCGCCTTTGAGCGGGTTTTTTGTTGCTTAAGGACATCCCATGCTTTCCGTTCTCTTCGTGTGCCATGGCAACATCTGACAGTAAGGACAAACGGCCTCGTAAATGAGCAGAACACCTACCGCGATATAGCGGTTTACGACTTTTTTACGACTTTGAGCCTCGATGCGATAATTTGTTTCGGAGAACCTAGGCCGGGCCTTATCAGGAAGAAAAAATGCTTAGCAATATCGAACAGGGATGCTTTCTAACTCTGTTTAATCGTGGCGGATACGTTTTAAACTTTTCTACTGCTGATTTTGATATTTTCACAATGCAAAGTGTCGGCGTCCCGCTTTGCGCTCATTATGGCCTATCCAAAGGGAAGTCTCTGACCGCCTACATCAACGATGCCAATAATGCAGATGCTCAAAAACTCCTGTTTGATTTGCTTGAGTATTACGAGACTTACTATGGACCTGAATATGACCCCGATCAGAAGGACGACTTCCAGTCCTATGCTCATAAAAAAGGCATGCGCTCGAACTACTTAAAATGCCGTGCCATCGCCGATAGGGAGCAATCATCAAATGCTCCGATTGCCGCCTCGGCCGCTTATTTAAAGGCCTCGTTTGACAGCGATTATATGACTGAGCAGATCGATCTGCTCATGCGCATGAGAACCGAGAATCCAACTGATGCAATCGGCAAATCTAAGGACCTGATTGAGAGTTGCTGCAAGACTATTCTTGAGTCACAGGGTGTTGCATACAACAAGAGCTGGACGGTTGCTCAACTTGTAAAAGAGACATCTAAAGTCCTTGATGTTGACGGGAATAGCATAGACCCAAACGGGGTAGGGAAAATCGTCAAGCAGATTCTTGGCGGATTGCAAGGCGTTGCTTCGGGCATTGCGGAATTCAGAAATCGTTATGGGACCGGCTATGGAAAGAGTGCATCCTTTGAGGGCCTTCCTGTGCGGCATGCAAAGCTGGCGGTCGGTAGCGCCGTGACTCTCGTTGAATACTTATGGGAGACTTACGAATGGAGGAAACAGCAAGGACAAATTGCCCCGTAAACAAGCTGAATGCTTGCCGCAATTTAGTAAAGCACGATGCTTTACGAATTTAGGCCCCGATGTGATCATTCTTGTATGACAAACCAGTTCTAATTGATTTCGTGGTTGAGTGCAAGAAGGATAAAATCAAAGAAGGCTATGCACAGCTTGTTTCCTACATTTTCAATACAAGCGCTAACGGTGGCATTTGGACCAACGGAGACAGCACGGTTTTTTATCGCAGAAAGACCCAGGGGGGTTCTCAAAGACTTGACGAAATTCCTGAACTGCCTCGACATGGACAAGGTTGGGATGAAGACAGGCAGCCCACTCTCAGTGAACTAGAAAAACCGCGTAATGTTCGTCGCATTTTTGCGCTCTGTCACAATCGTCTTTATGGTAGGGGTATGGAGAATGCCGACTCTGATCTGACTATGGATATGGTTCGCATCCTCCTTGCGAAAATTCAGGACGAGTCCAATACCTCCCCTGACAAGTATCCAAAGTTTTGGATTACGGCAAAACAATATGCATCTGAAGATGGAAGAAAACAGGTTGCGAAAGAGATCCGTGCTCTTTTTCGCGAATATGCTGATTCCTATCCGAATGTGTTTGACGCTCATGAAGATATATCCGTAGGTGACTCAACTCTGATCGAGGCTGCCTCGGTTTTGCAACGCTATACGTTCATCAGCCGCGGTGATGATGCTGATGAGTGGGATCTTATGGGTGCCGCTTATGAGCAGTTCACACATTCTACGCTTAAAAGGCAACAAGGCCAGTTCTTCACGAACCGTTTAGTCGTAAGAGCAATGGTTCATATGCTTAATCCGAGTATCACGGACGCCGTTCTTGATCCGGCGGGCGGTAGTGGTGGTTTTGCTACCGAAGTATTTCGCCACAAACGCCGTAAAGTCATCGAGAACACGATTGAGGGCACTGCGCAGAGGGAAAGGCAACTTAAACGTTCCAAAAACACGGTCTTTTTAGTCGAGATTTCTCAGCGTCTTGTCAAAATCTCAGCGTCTTGTCAAAATCGCCAAAACGGCCATGTTGCTCAGCGGTGACGGCAATAGCGGAATGACGCAAGGCAATTCGCTCGATGAATATTCCAATCTTGATGGGTGGATTACAAGTCACTGTCCTAGGCACACCCCTGACGTTATAGTCACTAATCCACCTTTCTCGGGTCAGAAAACCGAGTCTATGATGATGGACCCGGAAATACTTAAACTATTCAGCTTCGGCCACAAGCCCACTTCGGACGGAATCTTCCCCGAAATCGGCGGAAAGGATGACTGGGAGGCCAACAGGAGCACAATACTCTCTCGGCAGGCGCCAGAGCTGCTATTCCTGGAGCGCTGCATTGACTGGCTCAACCTGGTGGGCGTATCGGCATCGTCTTGCCAAAGGGCATCCTAGATAATCAAACCTATGTCAACTACCGAAAATGGGTGCTCTCCAATTGCAAGGTTGATGCCGTTGTGACGCTTCATAAAAATACCTTCGAGCCAGACACCGGGGTGCGTACGTGTATTCTGTTCCTCTCCAAACCCTCGGAAGGTGAAGAGGTTCCCAGCGACTACACCATCTTCATGGCTCAGTCTAGGCGAGTTGGTAGAGACTCAAAGGGTGAACCAGTCTTCTCCCTTGATGAAAAGGGGCACGCTACAGACGTATTGGATGAAGATCTGACCCAAATCTCGGATAGTTATGAAACGTTCAAGGCTAACGGTACATTTATCGAGTCCGAAACGTGCTTCAGTGCAAAACGTAGCGAATTGGACGACAATCTTAATCTGAATCCCCAGCATTATTCACCAGAATTGAACGCTACCTTAGAGCGCGTAAACGAGTTTGACGAAAAAGAAGGATGGTCGGTTACCACAATTGGTCAGCTCGATAAAGACATTCACATCTATATGGGACCAAGGTGGAACTCTCGCAGCCTTGTTGTGGAGAATCCTGATGACACAACGGGTCTAACCCCATACTTAACAGCAAACGGAGCTTTGGAACAACGCCGAATGACTGTCAAATGGTTCGATATGTCGCGCGCTACCGCCAAACAGCGTGATTGCGTTGAGAAGCTGCGTGTAAGGCATGGGAACATCTGCCGCTCATCGCAATCGCAAACAACGCGGGAAGCCTGCCGCTGCTTATCTGCACCATCCTGATCACGCTGCTTGCCATCTGCACGTACCTCACCATGACGGTGGCCATCGTGGCTGACATCACGCCGCGCCCGCTGCGCACCAAGGCCGACTCCGTGCAGAAGATCGTGGGCTACGCCGGCACGGGCGTCATGCTGGTTGCCATCTCGGTCATGGTCCCCAACGTGGAGCGCCCCGACTACCTGCCGCTCTTCCTGCTGCAGGCCGCCTTTGTGCTGATGTCTGCCGTAGTGTACGGCCTTCTGGTCAAGGAGCCGGCGCTGGTGCAGAAGATGCACCAGAAGAGTCTCGAGCTGGGCATCCGCGAGGACGAGGTCGAGAAGGACGACTCCCCGGAGGCCGATGGCAAGGAGCGCGTGGCCGACCGCTCCATGAGGCTCTCCAGTGCCATGCTGCTTGCCGCCACGTTCTTCTACTACATGAGCTACAACGCCATGACCACCAACATCAGCCGCTATGCGGATATCTTCTACGGCATGGCCGGCGGGTCCTACGCAATCATCAACATCGTGACCATCGTGGGTGCACTGGCGAGCTACGTGCCGCTGGCCAACCTCTCGCTCAAGGTGGGCCGCAAGAAGGTCGCGCTGGCCAGCTCCGTCGTCATGGTGTCGTGCCCGCTGGTGCTGTGGCTGGTGCCGGGCTTTTCTCCCGTGCTGTACCTGGTCATCTTGCTCATGGGCGTCTCTCTGGGCGGCGTGGACATGTGCGTCTACACCATGATCCTCGAGTGCTGCAGCTCCAACTCCGTGGGCCGCTACTCCGGCTACTACTACACGGTGAGCATGGCCGCGCAGGTCATCACCCCGACCCTCTCCGGCGTGGTCATGGACGTCAACCCTGCCATGCTTTTTGCCTACATCACGGGCATGGGTGTGCTCATGGGCCTCTCCGTGGCCGGTGCCAAGCACGGCAACGCCATCCTCATTGACGAGGTCGTCCGCCGCGAGGAGGCGGCCGAGGCCGAGTAGGG
>ENA-OROH01002433-OROH01002433.1-human-gut-metagenome-genome-assembly--contig:-NODE-2433-length-14291-cov-3.721691_pt1 | contig 14291 bp, 9 predicted proteins | sample MGYA00242125_ERZ509042 | MGnify/ENA primary metagenome ERZ509042 (study PRJEB26280, sample SAMEA2338738) | human gut metagenome | biome: human gut; feature: human-associated habitat; material: faeces... | reverse complement strand
ATTACTTTTGCACCTCTAATTACTAAAACAGATGCAAGAAAAAGAAACAGTCAGGAAATTAAAGCATGGCGATCAGGAAGCATTTGCTTTTTTATACAATCATTACTGGAAACAAGTTTATAATTTCACAAGACTCTATTTCACCGCCTCTATGGATATTGAGGAAATTGTGCAGGAAGTATTTGTGAAAGTATGGGAATCTCATCATTTCTTGGATGAAAACAAAAGTTTTGAAGGCTACCTCTTTATCATAACCCGAAACGTGATCTTCAATCATTCACGTAGGTATTACAAAGAGACAGCCCTCAAAATAACAGCTATACAAGCAGTCGAAGAATCTTATGACATGGAGGGAGAGTTGGATGCCGCCGATTTAAAGAAATATATCGATGAACTTGTTATGCAACTCCCCCCCCGCCAACGAGAAGTATTCCGCATGAGCAGGGAACTGCACATGAGCAACAGAGAAATAGCAGAACACTTCTCTATTACTGAAAAAGCAATAGAGCGCCATATCAATCTGGCCCTGAAATTCCTCAAAAAGAACCTCAATTTATTCATGTTGTTTATGGCAGCTTAACATCCAACCAAGATTCTGTCATTGCACCTGCCATCCGCCCCCCAGAGCCTTATACACTTGTACTACAGCGATCAATTCGTCCCTTATCGCATTGCTGAGTCCGATTTGGGCATCGAAATATCCACGCTGGGCATCGAGCACATCAAGGTAGTTCGTCACCCCATTGATATATTGTAATTGTGCCAAGTCTACATAACTCTTAGCCGAACGTTCCAATTTCGCACGAAGGTCGTATACCTCCTTAATCTTATTGAAGTTGACAATCGAATTGCGCGTCTCTTTGAAAGCAGTCAGGACAGCCTTTTCATAGCTGTGCACTTCAGCTTCATAAGCGGCTTTCTTTGCTTTGAGAGCGGCACGATTTTTTCCCCAACCAAAAATAGGCGTAAGTAAAGCACCTTCCATAATGCTATAAGGCGATTTCAACAGTTCGGAGAGAGCGGTACTTTCCGCCCCTACCCTACCGGTAAGTGAAATACGTGGAAACATATTCGTATAAGCCACTCCTACCCGGGCATTGGCAGCAATCAATTTCTGTTCAGCCTGACGAATATCGGGGCGACGTTCCAATAATCCGGAAGGCAACCCGACAGGTAACTCTTGTGGAAAGTTAAACTCCTGCAACAAACGGCTACGGGTAATTTTGTTGGGATATTCACCGGCTAGAAAAGCTATATCGTTTTCTTTCAGAGATATTTTACGTTCCAAATCGGGCACCAGTGTTGCAGTACGTGCCAACTCAACCTGAGACTGACGATAAGAAGTTTCAGATGTCAAACCTCCTTCGAAACGGATGCGGGCAAGACGCATGCCTTCCTCACGTGCTTTCAATGTTTGGCGAACAATATCCAATTCCGTATCGAGAGCTACAAGTTCATAGTATGCCTGCGCTACTTCGGCTATGATAGTCATGCGAAGGGCACGTTGTGCCTCCACAGACTGAAGGTACTCGGCAATGCTGGCGGAACGTGCCCAACGAAGATTTCCCCACAGATCGAGTTCCCAAGAGAAAAGAAGCTGCGCTTCAAAAGTATCGCTACGCTTGAAAGCATCACCACCGTGGTTTTCATTTTCTCTCTCCGCAGTCACGGTACCTCTAATGTCAGGCAACAGATTTGCTGTTGAAATACGTTTTTGCGCAGCCATCTCCTTGACACGGGCAGCAGCTATCAGCATGTCTTTATTGTGTTCCAAGGCCCTGTCTATCAGACTCCGAAGGGTACTGTCAGTGTAAATCTGCCACCATTCCTTATCTCCGAAACTCAAGCTGTCCTGATGTTGCGCCAGACTATCGGGCAGATTCAGTTCCGGACGGACATAACTTTTTCCTATTTTACAGGAACCTAAAATTAATACAACTAATAAAAGAGTAATATATAAATAGCTTCTTTTCATAATTCAATCAGTTTTCTTTTTAGACTTGAACGGTAATTTCACGTTCACATTCGGTACATTTTTTAGTTTTGCCTTTGTCTTATAAACCAGCACAAAGAAGAATGGAACCAGAATAATGCCCACTACAATGGCAAAGATCATTCCGAAAAAGACTCCTGTACCAATAGCGGCACGGCTTGCCGAACCGGGACCGGTTGCCAGCACCATCGGAAGCATACCCAGCACAAAGGCGAGGGAAGTCATCAAGATGGGGCGAAAACGCAATTGGGCGGCATGGATGGCAGACTGTATTAAATCACCTCCACGGTCTACCTGCACTTTGGCAAACTCTACAATCAGGATGGCATTTTTTGCTGCCAACCCGACAAGCATCACCAGTCCGATCTGGAAATATACATCGTTTTCCAATCCGCAAACCCATACTCCCAGATAAGCCCCCAAGGCAGCCACCGGCAAAGAGAGTAACACAGCAATCGGTACCGTCCAACTTTCGTACTGTGCTGCCAGGAAAAGGAATACAAATAGGAACACCAGCGCCAATACCAATCCGGTCTGTCCTCCCGCCTTTTTCTCCTGATAGGAAAGCCCACTCCACTCCAGTCCGATATTATCGGGCAAATGATACCGGGCAATCTGCTCCATAATCTCCATAGCCTGTCCGGAACTATACCCCTGTGCCGCCTCACCGCGGAATACAGCAGTAGTAAACATATTGAAACGTTTAATGCTGCCGGGACCCGTAGTATATGATGCGTTTCCCAAAGAAGTCAGCGGAATCATAGCCCCGTTGGAAGCCTTCACGAAGAACAAGTTAATATTGTCCTTATGTTCCCGATAGGGTGCCTCAGCCTGAATGTATACCTTATAAATACGGTTGAACATATTGAAGTCATTTACATAAACCGAACCGGTATAAGCTTTCATTGTTGAAAAAACATCCGCCAAAGGCACACCTAGCATCTTCACTTTATCACGGTCCACATCGAAATAAAGCTGTGGAATATCCGACTGAAGTGAAGAAGAAAGTCCCGTCAACTCTTTGCGCTGAGAGGCATAATACATCAGCGTATCCGCCGCCTGCACCAAATTTTCGAAAGTAGCCTCGCCACGAGCCTCCAGTTGCATCTCAAAACCACCCGAGGTTCCCAAACCGGGAATAACAGGAGGAGTAGAAAGATAGACTTTACACTCCGGATACTCACTCAGGTCGTGACGGACGTTTGACATAATCTCATCAATTGACGTATCCTTGCGGTCTTCCCATGGCTTCAAGATAACAGTCAATTCACTACGAGCCTGATTGCTACCTACACGGGGACTGCTTCCGGTAACATTCTGTACATAGGCTATATACGGATTCTTTTCCAGATAAGTGATGGCACGATCCGTCACCTCCCGGGTACGTTCCAGCGTAGCACCTTCTGGCAATTCCAACTCTATCTTGAAGTATCCTTGGTCTTCCACCGGAAGGAAACTTGTCGGAATCAGCCGGTGAATCAACAAAATACCAATAAGCACCACTCCGAAACCGGCCAATACACGACGCGGATTACCGATTACCCTACGGATAGCGATTACATATTTATGATTGCCCACGTTCAACCAATGGTTGATTTTACGGAAAACAATGTTCTTCTTTTTGCCATTGTCCGGTTTCAGAATCAGCGAACACATGACCGGACTCAGAGTCAGCGCCACAACAGTCGAAATCAGTACGGATACAGCGATGGTAATAGTAAACTGGCGGTAAAGTTGGCCCGTAATTCCGCTGAGGAAGCTCACCGGCACAAATACGGCACAAAGTACCAGCGAGGTAGCAATCAACGCACCTGCCAATCCATTCATAGCTTTCTTGGTAGCTTCATACGGCGGCAACTTCTCTTCCTCCATAATACGCTCTACATTTTCCACCACTACAATAGCATCATCCACCACAATACCGATGGCAAGAATCAACCCGAGCAATGTCAATATGTTCAGCGAGAAACCGAAAATCAGCATGAAACCAAATGTGCCGATCAGTGAAATAGGAACGGCAACAATCGGAATCAACGTAGCCCGCCAACTCTGCAAAGAAAGATAAACGACGAGTACTACCAGGATCAATGCTTCAAACAAGGTCTTATAAACTTCATGAATAGACTCGGAAATATAAGTCGTCATATCGAACGGAACCTCATAGCTCAGCCCTTCAGGGAAGTTTTTACTGATTTCATCCATCGCCTCTTTTACACTTTTCGCTACTTCCATTGCGTTAGCGCCCGGAAGCATATAAATTCCCAGAACGGCAGCATTCTTACCATTGATGCCACTCTCTGTACTATATGATGAGGCTTCCAGTGAAACTCGTGCCACATCGCGCAGACGAATGATAGAGCCATTTGTATTGGCACGAATCACAATATTTTCGAATTGTTCTACAGTAGAAAGACGTCCCTGCGTAGTGATAGGGATTGTCACATCGAGCCCCTTCACCGGTTGCTGCCCAAGTACACCGGCAGCCGATTCACGATTCTGATCCTTCAAAGCATTCTGCAAATCCTGCACAGTCAGCCCGAAGTTAGCCAATTTATCCGGTTCTGCCCAGATTTGCATGGCATAATAACGGCTACCGATATTCGACACACGTCCTACTCCCGGAATACGGCGGATTACATCAAGTACATTAATCGTCGCAAAATTACTCAAATAGATTTCGTCAAATTTCGGATCGGACGACATCAATGTAAGGGTCATCAACTGGCTGGGCGCCTGCTTTTCAACTGAAATTCCGTTTTGAATAACTTCAGCCGGCAAACGGCTTTCCGCCAGCTTCACCCGGTTCTGAATTTCTACAGCGGCCAAGTCCGGATCGGCAGAAACATCAAAAGTAACCGTTGCCGAGAAGCCTCCGGAATTGGAACTGTTCGACTCCATATAAAGCATACCCGGTGTTCCGTTAATCTCCTGTTCGATGGGAGTTGCTACAGCCTGCGAAACCGTAAGCGCACTGGCTCCCGGATAAGAGGCACTGATCTTCACTACCGGAGGAGTGATCTGCGGATACTGGTCGACAGGCAACATGGTCAGTCCGATGATGCCGATGATGACTATCAGTATCGAGATAACGATCGAGAAAACAGGTCTATCTATAAAAAAACTAACTTTCATATTCAGTAAGGTCTCACCCCGCCCCTCTCCCAACGAGAGGGAGGAAGAGTTTCTTTTAAATTATACGTTTTTATCTATCTCAGGAAAAGGGAGTCACTCAGTCTCTTTATTCTCAGCTGACGGCTGGGGCAAGGTAGCTCTCACTTTCATTCCCGGTGTCAGCTTGTGATACCCTTCCACCACCACTTCTTCACCTGCACCCAGACCTCTCTCCACAACGAGTTTATTACCAAATTCAGGTCCCAACTCAATGAACCGTTTCTCTGCCGTAGAATCTCTGCGCATCACATAAATATATGCTCCGCCTTTCTCGATAGTCACTGCTTTATGCGGTACAACGATGGCTCCTTCACGTACATCCAAGAGCAGCTTTACCTTCGTAAACTGTCCCGGAAGCAATACCTGTTTCGGGTTCGGCATCTCCGCTCTTACCGAAAAAGTACCGGTCTGCGGATCTACCTGAGGTTCGGCAAAATCCACATATCCTTTATAAGGGTATACCGTATTATCCGCTAAGGTAATGGTGATGTTCGGCTGCCAGGAACGGGAAGAGTCCTGCTGACCGATATTAATATTACGTTCTTTGCTCTTCAGGTAATCCAGAGCAGTCATGCTGAAGTCCACCAGCACCGTATCACTCTTCACAACTGTAGCCAAAAGCGATTTTCCACCCGGTCCCACCAGTGTCCCCAAATCCACATTACGTTCGCTGATGTGTCCAGACAACGGCGAACGGACCAATGTATAACCCAACTCCAACTCTGCCTGCGCCAGGTCCGCCTCACTCATGGCAACGGTTGCCACCGCACTTTCATAGGCCGCCTCCGCATTGTCCAGATCTAACTGGCTGGCCGCATTCTGGGCATACAAAGGCTTGATACGCTCCAAATCCCGCTTTGCTTTCAATGCCTGTGCTTCATCTTTTTTCAGTTGTGCCCGTGCTTTATCTGCCTTTGCACGATATTGATCCTGATTGATCACAAAAAGCACCTGATTTTTATTCACATACGTTCCCTCGGCAAAGAGCATACTTTCCAGATACCCCTCCACACGGGCCCGCACTTCCACAAATTGTTGTGCACGTATGCGCCCCACATACTCACCGAAAATCTCTACATTATCCCTTTCTGCGGGCTCTACAATTACAGTCGGCACTTCCGGCTCTACTTTATGTGGTCGTGTCAGAATCCAGTAAATGCCTGCCACCAAAGCCAAACAGACGATGCCTGCAATTGTTCTTTTTCTCCTCAGTTTTAGCTCTTTTCTCGTAAAAAACAGTCTCATGCTTGTTTGTATTATTAAAATTAACTTATCCTTTATTAGCTACTTTACAAATCAGATACCAAATTATACCTGAACCGATCTTTTCAACTAAAAGCGCCTCCATACGTCTTACAAAGGCAATTTTAATGATTTACCGAACTTAGTTGCCATTCGTTAAAAGTGTGGAATTATGCCCATTAGTGTAGAATAATTCCACAAAAGGGCCGCAAAGATAATTCTTTTCTGCATAAGTTCCATAACTTTCACTTTTAATGGCATTCGCTACTTATTTATCAAATAATAGTATAAATTTGTAGTAACATTCATAATAACACTATAATGAAAAAACATTTGTCATTGATATTAGTTCTGTTACCGGTACTTTTTCTGGCACTCCCCGCTCTGGCACAAGAACGTAAAAAAGTCGGAGTGGTACTCAGTGGAGGAGGTGCAAAAGGGGTAGCACATATCCAGGCACTGAAAGTCATAGAAGAAGCCGGCATTCCGATCGATTATATAGTAGGTACCAGTATGGGATCCATTATCGGCGGATTATACTCTATCGGATATACTCCTCAGCAATTGGACAGCATGGTGCGCAAACAGGACTGGATGTTCTTACTGAGCGACCGGGTGAAACGTAGCGCCATGTCACTCAATGAACGTGAAAAGTCAGAAAAATATGTTTTTTCGTTTCCGTTTACCAAAAGTCCCAAAGATGCAGTTTCAGGTGGCATCATAAAAGGACAAAATCTGGCCAATCTTTTTACGGAACTGACAGTGGGATATCACGATTCCGTAGATTTCAACAAACTTCCCATCCCCTTTGCCTGCGTTTCACAAAATATCGTAAATGGCGAACAGATTGTGTTCCACAATGGAATACTTGCCACAGCTATGCGGGCCAGTATGGCTATTCCGGGAGTATTCACCCCGGTACGGAAGGATAGTATGATCCTGATTGACGGCGGCATGATCAACAACTACCCTGTAGATGTGGCCAGATCGATGGGTGCGGATATCATCATCGGGGTAGATGTACAAAACAATCTGAAAGGAATCGACAAACTAAACAGCGCTCCGGACATACTCTCTCAAATCATCGACCTGACAACTAAAAACAACCATCAAAGCAATGTCGGCCTGACCGATACTTATATAAAGGTAAATGTAGAAGGATATTCCTCGGCCAGTTTTACTCCCGCAGCCATCGACTCCCTGATGCACCGGGGAGAAGTAGCAGCCCGCAAGCAATGGGCTTCTCTGCTCGCTCTCAAAAAGAAAATCGGCATTGCAGACACGTTCGTACCCCAATCGCACGGCCCTTATACCATGTTCTCAAAGGACCGGACCCTGCATGTGAAAGAAATCACCTTCTCCGATGTAGAAGAAAACGATAAGAAATGGTTAATGAAGAAATGTAAACTGCAAGAAAACAGCAGAATCAGCATGCGTCAGATTGAGCAGGCACTGTTCATCCTGCGTGGAAACCAGTCTTACTCAAATGCCAGTTATACACTGACCGATACTCCCGAAGGTTACAAACTAAACTTCCTGCTAGAGAAAAAGTACGAGAAAACGATTAATGTAGGCATCCGGTTCGACTCGGAAGAGATAGCTTCATTATTAATAAACGCTACGGCACAGTTAAAGACTCATATTCCCTCCAAAGTCTCCGTCACCGGGCGATTGGGCAAACGATACATGGCACGGGTAGACTATACATTGGAGCCGATGCAACAACGAAACGTCAACTTTTCGTACATGTTCCAATACAATGACATCAACATTTACGATCATGGTGACCGTACCTATAACACTACTTACAAATATCATTCCGGTGAGTTTGGATTTTCGGATGTATGGTATAAAAACTTTCGGTTTGGGTTCGGAGCACGAATCGAGTATTTCAAATACAAAGATTTCCTCTTCAAGAAACCGGAATTTACGATGAATGTCAATTCCGAATATTTCATCAGCTATTTTGCACAATTACGTTACAACACTTTCGACAAAGGGTATTTTCCATCTAAGGGAAGTAACTTCTCCGGAGCTTATTCGCTGTACACAGACAACTTTGCCCGATATAACGGACATGCCCCCTTCTCTACACTCAGTGCTTCCTGGGAAAGTGTATTCTCCATAAGTAACCGCCTGACATTGATCCCGGCACTTTACGGCAGGGTATTGATCGGCCAAGAGATCCCTTATGCTTATGAAAATGCGTTAGGAGGCGATGTATTCGGCCGTTACCTTCCTCAACAACTCCCGTTTGCAGGAATTTACAATATAGAACTAACTCACAATTCCGTTGCCGTGGCTTCCTTGAAACTACGCCAACGCATGGGTAGCAAACATTATATCACGTTGGTCGGAAATTTCGCCTTGAGTGATGACAATTTTTTCAAAATCCTGAAAGGTAACCGGATTTACGGTTGCAGTATCGGATACGGCCTGGACAGTATGTTCGGTCCGTTGGAAGCTTCATTAGGATATTCCAATCAATCCAAAGACGTGGGATTCTACGTAAATTTAGGATTCTCTTTTTAAGAAACTTAACCCGTATCCCGATAGGGTGTAGCCTTATGAAGCAAAGGGTGTAGCCATCCGGACAATAGGGTGTAGCTCTGCCTTGCGGATGGCTACACCCTATTTCGGCCCCTTCCCAGACGACCGGACAACCGGACAGACAGAGCACGGATTTATTTAATTATTTCAAATTTATTACTCAGAACCAAAGAAAGTCATTATCTTTACCGAAAATATTTTCTATATACTCACATAAAACATTTGGAATAATGGCAAAGAGAAGAGAACTTAAAAAAAACGTAAATTATATCGCAGGTGAATTATTTTCGGAGTGTCTGATCAACAGTAAGTTTATACCGGGTACCGACAAAAAGAAAGCTGACGAGTTGATGGTGGAAATTATGAAAATGCAAGATGAATTCATCAGTCGAATCAGTCATACAGAACCGGGTAACGTGAAAGGATTCTACAAAAAATTCCGTTCGGACTTCAATGCAAAGGTAAATGAAATCATCGACGCTATCGCGAAACTGAATTAAGAATGAAGAAAGCAATATATAGCTTTATCTACTATCACCTGTTGGGGTGGAAAACCAATGTAACGGTACCGAACTATGATAAATGTGTAATCTGTGCGGCACCTCATACAACGAATATGGACCTCTTTATCGGTAAACTGTTTTATGGAGCGATAGGCCGTAAAACCAGTTTCATGATGAAAAAAGAGTGGTTTTTCTTTCCTTTAGGAATCTTGTTCAAGGCCGTAGGCGGCATCCCCGTAAATCGAGGACGCAAAAGCTCACTGGTAGAACAAATGGCAGAGGTCTTTGCCAAAAGACCTAAGTTTCATCTTGCAATCACTCCCGAAGGAACCCGTAAACGCAACCCCAACTGGAAAAAAGGATTCTACTACATCGCATTGAAAGCGCAAGTCCCTATCGTGCTGATCGGAATCGATTACAATACGAAAACAGTTACCTCCACCAAAGCAATCATGCCCAGCGGAGACATTGAAAAGGATATGCGTGAAATAAAACTTTATTTCAAAGATTTCAAGGGAAAACATCCCGAGAACTTCTCCATTGGAGACGTTGAATGATTATTCATGAAAATCTCGATTGTACAGACAGATATTATCTGGGAAAATAAACAGGAAAATCTCCGTTTGCTCCGCGAAAAGCTATCACCTCTTCGCGGAACAACGGAGATTGTTGTTTTACCGGAGATGTTTACAACAGGATTCAGCATGAACAGCCGGCTATTAGCCGAACCGGTTTCCGGTTCCACGCTCCGGAGTCTCAAAAATTATGCCATAGAATTTCATTTGTCATTGGCCGGGAGTTTCATTTGTGAAGAACAAGGTTCTTATTATAACCGGGCTTTCCTGATCACTCCCGATGGACAAGAATTTTACTATGACAAACGCCACCTCTTCCGCATGGGACACGAAGCGGAACATTTTTCGGCAGGCAGCCGGAAAGTGATCATTCCCTACAACGGTTGGAACATCTGCCTGCAGGTATGTTACGACCTCCGCTTTCCTGTCTGGAGCAGGAATGTGAACAATGAATATGACCTCCTTATATATGTAGCCAGTTGGCCGACTCCACGTATTCAGGCATGGAATACATTATTATGCGCACGTGCCATTGAAAATCAATGTTATGTATGCGGTGTGAACCGTATAGGACAGGACGGCAACGGGCTCTGTTATCCGGGGTATTCCGCTTTATATGGACCTAAAGGAGAAAACCTGGCAGGAACTCCCGATTCGGAAGAAAAAATACAAACCATTGAACTTAGCCTGGAAGCCCTCACTACTTTTCGTCATAAATTCCCTTGCTGGAAAGATGCAGACCCCTTTCTCCTTTACTAAATATCCAAGCCTAAATTTCCGTATTTACTAAAAATATCTCTTGAATTATAGTATATAAATGCAAAAAAGTATCTAATTTTGCCAGACAATCAATTTATTGTACCAAAAAACAAACCCTAATTTAACTCATAACACGAATGTTAACCCAATTAATTAATGCACGTATACTCACCCCCCAAGGATGGATGAAAGACGGTTCCGTGCTTATCAGAGACAATAAGATTTTAGAAGTCACAAACTGCGATCTGGCCGTTATCGGAGCTGAACTTATTGACGTCAAAGGTATGTATGTAGTCCCCGGTGGAGTAGAAATCCACGTGCATGGTGGTGGAGGCCGCGACTTTATGGAATGTACGGAAGATGCTTTCCGGGCAGCGGTCCATACTCACATGAAACATGGCACAACAAGTATCTTCCCCACACTGTCATCATCTACAGTCCCCATGATTCAACAAGCTGCAGAAACCTGTACCAAGTTGATGGAAGAGAAAAACAGCCCTATCCTGGGACTGCACCTCGAAGGTCATTACCTGAACATGAAAATGGCAGGAGGACAAATTCCGGAAAACATTAAAAATCCTGATCCGAATGAATACATTCCGATCGTAGAACAGTATCATTGCATCAAGCGTTGGGATGCTGCTCCGGAACTTCCGGGAGCCATGCAATTCGGTAAATATATTGCTGCCAAAGGCATACTGCCTTCCGTAGCACATACACAAGCCGAATTTGAAGATATCCGTACAGCTTATGAAGCCGGATACACTCATGCAACCCACTTCTATAATGCAATGCCCGGCTTCCACAAACGCAGAGAGTACAAGTACGAAGGTACAGTCGAAAGCATTTATCTGTTGGATGACATGACAGTAGAAGTAGTAGCCGACGGTATTCATGTCCCCCCTACGATCCTGAGACTCGTATATAAAATAAAAGGTGTGGAAAGAACCTGTCTGATCACCGATGCCCTTGCATGTGCCGATAGTGATAGCAAAGAGGCTTTCGACCCGCGCGTAATTATCGAAGACGGAGTCTGCAAACTGGCCGACCATTCTGCTTTGGCGGGAAGTGTCGCCACCATGGACCGCCTGATCCGCACCGTTGTGCAGAAAGCAGAGATCCCACTGGAAGATGCAGTTCGCATGGCTTCCGAAACTCCGGCACGCATCATGGGGGTATATGATCGCAAAGGTTCCTTGCAAAAAGGTAAGGATGCCGATATTCTGGTACTGGACGAAGACCTCAACGTAAGAGCCGTATGGGCCATGGGTAAGTTGGTACCTGAAACAAATACTCTGTTTTAAACGATAAACGTTTTTGAGCGATAACGATTAACAGGCTGTGCCGGTGCAGCCCGTTAATCGTTTATTATTTATCGCCTGTTACTTATCGCTCATTGTTCAAAACCGTTCATCGTTTATCTCCCATCATTTATCGTTCCCTCCTCCCTATTTATAGGTAAAAAAAGATTTTAATTTAATTTCCCTGTCAACCTTATCGCATAGTTGATTGTTTTTATATATATTTGTTCAGAGTTTCCAATAACGACAAAGACTCAGTCAAACTTAATTAATAACAAACTTATGAAGACAAATCTTAGTTCTCAGATTACTCTCAACAGGGTCTCCCCCAGGTATTACAGACCAGAGAATGCATTCGAGAGATCGGTATTGACCCGATTAGAGAAAATTCCTACAGACATCTATGAATCTGTAGAAGAAGGTGCAAATCATATCGCTTGCGAAATAGCACAGGTTATTCGTGATAAACAGAAAGCAGGACGTTTCTGCGTACTGGCATTGCCGGGTGGAAATTCTCCGCGCAGCGTATATGCCGAATTAATTCGCATGCACAAAGAAGAGGGACTCAGTTTCCGTAACGTAATTGTATTCAACATGTACGAATACTATCCGTTGTCTCAAGATGCAATCAACAGTAATTTCAATGCGTTGAAAGAGATGTTCCTCGATCATGTAGATATCGATAAACAGAATATCTTTACTCCGGACGGTACGATTGCCAAAGATACCATCTTTGAATACTGCCGCCTGTACGAACAGCGCATCGAAAGCTTCGGCGGTATCGATATCGCTCTGCTAGGCATCGGCCGTGTAGGTAATATAGCCTTCAACGAACCGGGGTCACGCCTGAACTCCACCACCCGACTGATTTTGCTGGATAGCGGTTCACGCAACGAAGCATCCAAGATATTCGGCACCATCGACAACACTCCTATCAGTTCTATTACGATGGGTGTAGCCACAATTCTTGCTGCTAAGAAAATCTATTTGTTGGCATGGGGTGAAGAAAAAGCCCACATGGTGAAAGAGTGTGTAGAAGGTAACGTAACAGATACCATTCCGGCATCTTACTTACAGACCCACAACAATGCACATGTAGCTATCGACCTGTCAGCAGCTTCCAACCTGACACGCATTCAACGTCCATGGCTGGTCACTTCCTGCGAATGGAATGACAAACTGATCCGTAGCGCAATCGTGTGGCTGTGCCAATTGACCGGCAAACCAATCCTGAAACTGACTAATAAAGATTACAACGAAAATGGCTTGAGCGAGCTGCTTGCCCTCTTCGGATCTGCTTATAACGTAAATATCAAGATATTCAACGACCTGCAGCACACCATTACCGGATGGCCGGGTGGTAAACCGAAAGCAGACGACACATATCGTCCGGAACGTGCAAAACCATATCCGAAACGAGTAGTCGTATTTTCTCCGCATCCCGATGACGATGTGATTTCTATGGGTGGTACGATCCGCCGTCTGGTAGAACAGAAACATGAAGTCCATGTAGCTTACCAAACTTCAGGAAACATTGCCGTAGGCGATGAAGAAGTAGTTCGCTTCATGCATTTCATCAACGGATTCAACCAAATCTTTATAAACAGTGAAGATCAGGTGATCAGTGAAAAGTACGCCGAAATTCGTAAATTCCTGAAAGACAAAAAAGACGGCGATATGGATACACGCGATATCCTGACCATCAAAGGTCTGATCCGCCGTGGCGAAGCGCGCACAGCTTGTACTTACAACAACATTCCGCTGGAACGTTGTCACTTCCTGGACCTCCCCTTCTACGAAACCGGTAAAATCCAGAAGAATCCGATCAGTGAAGCCGACGTAGAAATTGTCCGCAACCTGCTCCGTGAAGTGAAGCCTCATCAGATCTTTGTAGCCGGTGACCTTGCCGACCCGCACGGAACACACCGTGTATGTACAGATGCCGTATTTGCTGCCGTAGACCTTGAAAAGGAAGAAGGAGCCGAATGGTTGAAAGACTGCCGTATCTGGATGTATCGTGGCGCATGGGCCGAATGGGAAATTGAAAACATCGAAATGGCTGTACCTATCAGTCCTGAAGAATTGCGTGCAAAACGTAACTCTATCCTGAAGCATCAGTCACAGATGGAAAGTGCTCCATTCCTGGGCAACGACGAACGTTTGTTCTGGCAGCGTAGCGAGGATCGTAACCGAGGTA
>ENA-OROH01002425-OROH01002425.1-human-gut-metagenome-genome-assembly--contig:-NODE-2425-length-14344-cov-3.195185_pt1 | contig 14344 bp, 13 predicted proteins | sample MGYA00242125_ERZ509042 | MGnify/ENA primary metagenome ERZ509042 (study PRJEB26280, sample SAMEA2338738) | human gut metagenome | biome: human gut; feature: human-associated habitat; material: faeces... | reverse complement strand
TCTTCTGGAACGGATACCGGAAACCAACTGCTATGTGTTCCTCAACCCCAAGACCGGAGCACCGTATCAGCTCCACGAGTTCTACTACCTGCACAAGCGGATTCTGAAACAAGCGGGACTCCCGTGGGTGGCCTTTCGAAATCTGCAGCGGCAGTGCATGGAGGTAGGAATATGAAACTGAAAGACTATATTCTCCGCTGGCAGGAGGTCTACGACAAGAACCAGAGCAGGCCGACTACCTATGCGGCCCATAGTTACATCTTCAAGAACCACATTCTCCCCGGACTTGGGGAGATCCAGCTCTCTGAATTGACCGTGGAGCAGGTGGGAGATTTCCTGGAGGAACGAAGGCGCTTTGGCGGTCATCGCCCGGAAAGCCCTGAATACCCAGGGCTGGGGGAACATACCATGCGGCACATCCACCGGCTGCTCCAGCAATGTCTGGATCAGGCGATCCGAGATGGGCTGATAGCGAACAACCCCGCCCGAGCATTTCACTACCCAAAGCCCAAGAAGGTCAGCGCCAATGTGCTGACACCTTCAGAAGTGGAGGACTATCTGGACGCGGCTGAGCGGCTGGGTCACCTCCCCATGTTCCTGCTGGCGCTGACAGCAGGACTTAGGCAAGGTGAACTGATTGCCCTGAAGTGGAGCGACCTGGACACGAAGGAGCGGACGCTGACCATCACCGAGAAACGCTCAGTGGAACGGCGGGAACTGGTGGAGTACGAAGGTGGCACCAGGATAGTCAGCCTGACCCCGGAAGCGGTCGAACTCCTGCGCCTGGAACATGCCAAACACCCAGGAAGTTCTCTCATGTTCATGCACCCGGCTACGCAGAAGCCCTATTCACCTCAGATGGTGCGCCGGATGCATAATGAGATCATCAAAGAGGCTGGACTGGATCACATTCGGTTCGCAGATCTCCGGCACACCTGCGCCGTCCTGTCGCTGCAGAATGGAATGGGCACGAAAGAGGTTTCTCAGATGCTTGGCCACTTCAGAACCGCAATGACCCGGCAGAACTATGCACCATATCTGGCCCATACTGCCGCAAAAAGCGAAAGCAAGCCCAATGAAGCATCCACGGCAGATCTTAGGAAAGCGGCAAATATTCTGGATAATCTTCTGAAATTCTGATGGATATTCTGCGGAAGGTGTGGTATATGTTTGGGTCACAAGGAGATGATGACGATGGAAAACAAACTGCTCAAAGAGCTGTATGATTACTTTTATGTCCGCCCGGAGCTTGATGAACAGGAGAACGAAGTGGAGGAGTGCCACAAAGCATTGATCGAGGCGCTGGCAAAGCCGGAACGCAAGCTGGTGCTACGAATCATTGATGCCCAGAACTTGATCATAGAACAGACCTCCCTCGACAGTTTTACTGCCGGCTTTGAACTGGCGTGGAGGCTCTCAATAGAACTGCAAAATGAAGAAAACGAGCGCTCATTCTCCTGTCGGGCCAGGAGAACGGGCGCTCATTGTGTATGGGAAGACGAAATATAAAATGAGCCTGGAAAAGCTGCCCAGGCATTCTGCTTGTAGGCTTGGTTCAGCGTTCCCACAGAAGGACCGCATCCGCCACAGCCTGCTCAAATTCGGCCTGCGCCAGACCGGGGAGCTGCAGATAATCTCCCACCAAATAGTAGACCGCATCCACCTGCCGATCTACTTGATAGGTAGCTGTCTCAAAGTCGGTCAGCAGACCGTTGCCGATGCACAAATGTCCCTCACGATCCGGCATCACATCTGAGCGAAGAGTGCGGTCAAAATAGAGGAAAACAGCATTCCGTCCGTCTACCTCCCGGCAGAAGCCGTGGAACGAATCGTAGCTCCCGCCGTGGTAGTAAAGGTCGATCACCTCATCCACCGCAAGTTTTGCCGTCACCAGACCATCCGTATAGGATACCGGCTGCGGAACATCGGCCGCACCCGCCAGGACGATGGAGAAGATCAGCATGACCGATACCGCAAGCAGGACCGCCCGCCGGCGCCCACGGGAGAACTTCTTCTTCACGCCCTGAAGAACACGGGCTTCTGTTTCCGACTCCTGAGAGAGCGAGGGAACGGGAGTCTCCTCCTTCATTTCCGCCAAAAAGGCGCGGCACCCCTCGCATTGTGCCACATGGGCTTCAATCTCCTGCTTGCTGGCCTCGCTGCACAGCCCGTCGCAGTACAGGGGCAGCAGGTCGCGGATGATCTCACATTTCATCATAATCCCTCCTTGATTTTCTGTTTCGCACGGTAATAAGTCACTCTGGCCCAGTTTTCAGTTTTGCCGAACAATTCGCCGATCTGCGTATAGGGTAGTTCCGCAAAGACCCGCAGGGTAAACACCTCCCGGTATGGCTCTGGCAGAGCATGGAGCCGTCGATGGATCTGGCGAGCATTTTCCTGGACGAGTAGGTTCTCTTCTACATTCTGAGAGGAAGGCATCTGCTCCAGCGCCTCATCTCCCGTCTGCCGCTTTGCCTTTCTCAAATAGGAGAGCCAACAGTTCTTCCCGATTTGGCACAGCCATACGGATAGACGGCATTTTCCTTGAAAGGATGCACTGTGTTCAATGGCACGACAGAAGGTCTCCTGGGTCAATTCTTCCGCCAGCGCCTGATTTCCGCAGAGTCCTGTCAGATAGCGGTACACCACAGGAAACTGCTCCTTGTACAGTTGGTCAAAATCCATCCACACCACCTCGCTTTCTGCCTATATGACGCACATCGGTGCGAGTTGTTACAAAATTAATCTTGTCTTTTTATGAATCGAGCCAGAACACCCGGGATATGGAAAAATTATTTACAAGCTGTATTTGAGTTGGAATGATTGTCTGGAAACAAAAGAAAAAATCTTAAAAATAGATTTTTAATAGACAAAGCACTCTTTTTTTGCTAAAATTACTCAATAGTAAGTATAAACCCAGCGCATGAGGTGTTATTATGACCGTTTGCTACAATAAACTGTGGAAACTCTTGATTGATAAGAATATGAAAAAGAAGGATCTGCGCCTGGCTACAGGTATTTCTACCACTGCTCTTGCCAAGCTGGGCAAGAATGAGCATGTCAGCACAGAGATTCTCACTAAGATTTGCAAAGCACTGGACTGTGATTTCTGCGATATTATTGAGTTGGTGAAAGAGGAAAATGAGGATTGATTTTATTAAGATAGAGCTGTAGCAGGAAAACAACTGTATCGAAGCCGGCCCTCTGCGGTCTTCCAAATATCTTTCGTACTGGTGTGACCAGGGCTGAGTAATGCCTGCAGTTGCGGAACAGCTTGAGTTGGAGAGAACAGTTTTATCGCTCACTTTCTCAAAAGTGAGCGATAAAAAACAAGCGATGAAAGCAAGTAGCCCAGCCATTTATAGCAAATGAGAGTGATCAGTTATCCAATACTTGACCTGTGAGATTGGTGCGGATTACAAGTGTACTGCAGACTTACTCGAAATTCGGCTTTAGGGAAAATAATAGTAACCATCGGGTTACCTTTGGAGGATCAGTATGGGAAAAGAACTGTTCAAGAATATTCCAAGCAAGGTGGGAGACTTGGTTAAAGATGTTCGCAATGGGCGTATTGGCCTGCCTGACCTTCAGCGTCCATTTGTCTGGAAAGACAATAAAGTTCGTGAACTCTTCGACTCTATGCTCAAAGGGTATCCCATTGGCTACATTATGCTGTGGGAATCTCCCTCTGATTACGAAAGTAAAAAGAGCACCATCGGACAAAATGCAAAAACATATGAAGAACCCAAAGAACTTGTGATTGACGGTCAACAGCGTCTCACAGCTCTCGTGGCGGCAATGTTTGCAGTAAAGGTAAAAGATAAAAACTTTGCAGACCGTGAGATCAAAATTTCTTACAATCCATTGACTCGTGAATTTGCTGTGTGGTCTCAAGCATATGAACGGGACCCGGAATGGATCAGCCGTATTAGTGATGTGTTTCTTGCGAAAGAAGATAATTCCATTAGTTCTCTCCGGCGTCGTTTCATCAAAGAGGCCAATGAAGGACGCAGTAAAAAAGAACTCCCTCTGCTGACCGACGAGGAAGAAGATAGAATCGAAGATAATATCAATGCGCTTCTCAATCTCTCTGATTATTCTTTGCCCACGCTGGAAATCAGCTATACCGCAGACGAAGAAGATGTAGCAGACATTTTTGTTCGAGTCAATTCCGGCGGCCAGAGTCTGACAGAAAACAATTTTATACAAACCCTTATTTCCGTTTATGAGAATGAAACCAGTGATAAAATCAATGCCTTTGCAGCAGCATCCAGAGTACCGGCCGCCAATACCTCCTACAACACGCTTTTGGCAGTTGAGCCCTCTCATCTAATCCGTATGGCGGTTGGTGTAGGCTTTAAACGGGCTCGTCTGAAATATGCTTATATGCTTTTGAGAGGTAAAAATCTGGAAACTGGAAAGTTTTCTGACAAGGTTCGGTATGACAACCTTCAGATTTTCAAAGATGCTCTGGATAAGGTCATGAATCTGAACAACTGGCATGGATTTATCAATATCGTGGCCGAGGCCGGATATATCAGCGATAAGCTGATTGCGTCATCCAATGCGGTTGTTTTCAGCTATGTTCTCTACCTGATTGCAAAGTATGATTATAAGCTGGACGCTGCGCAATTGAAGAAATGTATCAGCAAGTGGTTCTTTATGAGTACCATTACCTACTTCTATACAGGTTCCACCGAGTCTGAAGTAGAAAAGCAATTTGCAGATCTGCGTGACATTCATACCGCGGCTGAGTTTATCGCCTACATCGACCGAGTCATTGAAACACACTTTACCGATGACTACTTCAGGCTGACCCTTCCCAATGAACTGAACAGTGCTGCAGCCATTTCTCCGGCATGGTATGGGTATGTGGCGGCACAGATTGTGCTGAATACCCCCATGTTGTTTAGCAATACCCCGGTATCAAAGTATTTTATTCTTGGTTCCAGCGGAACGAAAAACGCAATCGACAAACACCACATTTTCCCCAAAAACTATCTGACTGGTATTGGGTTCAGCAGTGACCGTGACAGAAACCAGATAGCTAACTTTACATATCTTGACTACGCCACAAACATCGAAATTTCGGATAAGGCTCCTCGAGAGTATGTTGCGTATTATCGCCAGAAACTCGGAGAAGAAGGATACCAGAAAGCCTGTGAAGATCATGCATTGCCCACTAACTTTGAGAACATGGAATATATGGAGTTTCTGAGCCAACGCCGAGTTCTCATGGCGCAGACGGTTCGGAATGCCTTTGAGCGTCTTTGTGAGTAATCACATAAATTAAATACTTGTTATATAATTGCTCATTGTAATTGGAGGAAATGTAATGCCTAATAAATTAGAGCTCACATGGTACGGCAAAGACGATCCAATCCGTGTTGAACCTCGGCTGCTGATTGAAAATGCCGCCCTTTCCAACACTGCCGCTGACCCGGACACCGAAAATATGTTGATTCATGGTGATAACCTACTGGCGTTAAAAGCTTTGGAGCCAATGTATGCTGGTCAAGTGAAGTGTATATATATTGATCCGCCATTTAATACTGGTCAAGCATTTGAACATTATGATGACAATCTTGAACATTCGATTTGGCTAAATTTAATGAATCAACGATTGAGAATTCTTCATACACTTCTCGAAACTAATGGAATGTTTTGGATACATTTAGATGATGTGGAGGTTCACTATTGTAAAGTCTTGTTAGATGAAATCTTTTCCAGGCAAAATTTTGTGGCCCACATAACATATGAGCGTTCTGCTGTTGCAGGATTAGGTCAAGGCGGATATCTTGTCAATACAACAGAACATATACTCCTATACAAAAAAGGGGCTTTGCCAGGAAAAACCAATCTCAGCTATGAAGAACTCGGATTTAATATAATAAAGCGGTACAACCGCTATATATCCAATTTCGGTGACCGCACACTAATTAGAGAATTCGTTGCGAAATCGAATGATGAAATAGTTCGAGTCTATGAGCATTCCGGTGTAGAGATTGAAAGCATCTCTTTGCGAGATGTGAAAAATCGCGAAACAGAAATTCGACAAGAATTTATTGTTCACTTAGATACCCTTTTTCGTGGGAATCGAGTTCAAAAAGAAAATGAGTTTCAAAACGCTATCATTGCATCGTTGGAAAAAAACAAGTTTTATTCCGTCGATTATATTCCGAGCAGAGGCAAGAATAAAGGAACTCAAACTACTTTGTACTACTATAATTGCGAGCTCTTATCCTGGCTTAAAGACACTACCACTCTCCAAAGTGGTATGCTTACAAAATCACAAAAGATGACCACTCTCTGGAAGCATGGTGAAATTCCCAAGGCTGATATCGCTAACGAGGGTGGCGTGCACTTCCCAAGAAGCAAAAAGCCTGAACAATTACTGCGCCGTATAATTGAGATGTCCACTGAACCTGGCGATATTGTTTTGGATAGTTTTTTGGGATCTGGTACTACTGCAGCTGTCGCGCATAAGCTTGGAAGGCGCTACATTGGTATTGAAATGGGTGATCACGCCTACACTCATTGCAAAGCCAGAATAGATGCGGTTATTGAGGGAAACGATCCACTTGGTATTACAAAAACTGTTAACTGGCAGGGTGGTGGCGGATATAGATTCTTCGAGTTAGCACCATCTCTTATTAATCGAGATGTTTTCGATGAATATGTCATCAATGAGGAATACGATGCAGATATGCTTGCTGCTGCGGTAGCTCTACACGAGGGGTTCAATTATCGACCAGATAATAGTTTGTTCTGGAAACAATCTATAGGGAACGAAAACAGTTATCTATTTGTGACTACGCGTCATCTCACCAGTATGTATCTGGATTCCATCAAAGACACAATGGAGGAAGACGAATACCTTATCATTGCCTGCCGCTCCTTTGATGCCGGGCTGGACAAGGCATATGACAAGATCACGATCAAGAAAATCCCTCAAATGTTGCTTAATCGCTGTGAGTTTGGCAAAACGGACTACAACTTAAATATCGTACATCCTCCGGTTTATGATGATGAATGGGATGAGGAGGATTGCAATGAATAATTATTTTCCTCAATATACCACGGATTATATTAGCGGCGTCATGTCTCTGCGCAAACCGCAAGAGCAATCTCTTAAAATTCTGGAGGAGATTGTAAACAGTGTTTCGCTCCGCAAAGGGATGAATTTGAAAGCTGCCTTAGGCGCAGTCAACGCGATGTACCCAATTTGCTCTGATTTTGAGCGTGATTTTATGTCCCTGACTTTTGCCTTGGCTACCGGTGTTGGAAAGACCCGGCTGATGGGTGCGTTTATTGCTTATCTGTATACCAAGCATGGTATCAAGAACTTTTTTGTCGTTGCACCCAATACTACCATCTATGAGAAACTGAAAAGAGATCTGAATGATACGAACAGCCCGAAGTATGTTTTCAAGGGACTCGGCTGTTTTAGTACCCCGCCGCAGATTATTACCGACGATGAATATAAGGAGAAAACGATTTCCCTCTATGAATCGGATATCCGTGTGTTCATCTATAACATTGACAAGTTCAACAAGGAAAGCGCCAATATGAAAAGGTTGAACGAGATGATTGGTGACTCGTTCTATGATTATCTGTCAAATCTGCCGGACTTGGTGCTTATTATGGATGAATCACACCACTACCGCGCAGAAAAAGGCGCACAGGCCCTAAATGATTTGAAGCCGCTGCTTGGTTTGGAATTAACAGCAACCCCTCTTGTGACAAAAGGTTCCAAACAGGTTCCTTTCAAGAATGTGGTATTTGAGTATCCCCTCTCCAAGGCCATTGAGGATGGATATACCCGTACCCCATTTGCTGTTACACGATCTGATATTGATTTTTATAATTTTGGCGATGAGCAGTTGGATAAGTTAATGTTGTTGGACGGTATCTCTTGTCACGAAAAAGCCAAACGCCAACTGGAACTGTATGCTGTCAATAATAGCACTCCAGAGCAACCTGTCCGTAAAGTGAAACCGTTTATGCTTGTTGTATGTAAAGATACCACACATGCGACTTGGGTTAAAAGCTATATCTGCTCGGAGGAGTTCCGAGAGGGGGCCTATCGAGACAAAACTATTGTTGTCCATTCTAAGCAAAAAGGAGCAGAAAGTGATTTCAATACCCGACTCCTGCTTGATGTTGAGAAACCGGACAACCCTGTTGAAATTGTCATACATGTTAATATGCTCAAGGAAGGTTGGGATGTGAACAACCTTTATACCATTGTTCCATTGCGGACGGCCGCTTCAAAGATTCTGCGTGAGCAAATGGTAGGTCGAGGTCTGCGCTTGCCCTATGGCGAGCGTACGGGAGATAAAGATGTAGACGCAGTTATGCTGACCGCACATGATAAATTTGCTGATATCATCGCGGAGGCGCAGAAAGGCGATTCTATCTTTAAGGCTGGCAATGTGATTAAAGCAGAGGAAATCGTACCGGAACAAGTCACATATACTCAGCTCACAATTGAAGTTGAAGCGGATAAGGCATTGGAGACTGCTTACCAGCAGACGGGAATTCAGAAAACAGATACAGCAGATGCGCTTTTGCAGAAGGCCACAGAACTAATCACAGAGGCTGTGACAGCGCATATCCAGACTTCTCCCGAGCACACGGTAACTCCAGCGCAAGTACAACAGATTGTGGCCGAAGTATCTGAAAAGGTATCCGAAGATAGGGATCTCGGAGATGTATTCAGAGAGAACGAAATGCCCATTGCTGCATGGATGTTGCATCAGACAACGGAAACGCATAGGGCGGCACAGGCAAAATTTATTCCCATTCCCCGCATCAAGGTGACTGATGCGGGCGTGGAAGAGTATGTTTTTGTGGATTTTGATCTGGATATGTCTGAGTTTACTCATGCACCTATCAAAAATGAGTTGCTTATTCAAAACTTGGAGGATATGCAGGACAGGCGACGCATCAAGGGGGATGCGATTGATTTTGAAGGCTACAACCCAAAGAAAGTCATATTGGAACAACTCCGTGCAAAACCCGAAATCGACTATGAAAAGTGCTCTGATCTTCTGTTTAAGCTAATTACACAGCTATGCGATCATTATGTAGTGCGATACGGCATAAACGGTATGCAAAATATTGTAATGATGCATAAACGCGATATTGGAAACAAGATCTACAAACAGATGATGCAACATTTTTATTGTGAGAACGGATTCTTGCAGGAAGAAGTAGTTGGAACCAGAAATTATAATTTGCAGCAATCCTACCATTACAAGGTAGAAGTTGGTCTGTTTGATGATTTTACAGAAGATATCCGATCGGTACTTTTTACAGGTATTAAGCGAGGCGTTTTTAGCACAGCTAAATTTGATAGCAAAGACGGAGAATTGACGCTGGCTCGCGTTCTGGAGACAGATGACGATGTCCAGAATTGGCTTCGTCCGCACCCGAAAGAGTTCAATATCACCTATAACCATGGCCGCAACTATGAGCCAGACTTTGTTGTGGAAACGGAAAGCACGATCTATCTGGTGGAGGTAAAGGGAGAAGACAAGCTCAACGATCCAGATGTTATTGCCAAGAAGAAGCGCGGTATCCAATACTGTGAAGTTGCTTCTCGATGGGGTAAAGCGAATGGCTATAAAGAATGGCGTTATCTGTTTATTCCCTCTAAGCAAGTTATGCCCAATTCCTCCTTTATGATATTGGCAAAAAGATTTCAGGAATACTAATTTGCCAAGAAAAATAAGACAGAACAGTTTTCCTATAGTAAGATAGTTGCAGGTGCAAATTGCGATTTAAGTGTTTCAATTTAGATACTTTAATAATAGAAATAGCCTTAAATTAAGAAATGGAGGAACAAAAAATGGCCGAGACCTTTAAACTCCCAAGCTCATCGTATGAAGAACTAATTAAACTGTTTCAAGCGTATGCAAATACCAAAGAAGGAACCGCGCTTTCCTTGGACGATATAACGCAAGCCACTGGTGTTCCTCGTACTGTTGTAAGTAAAAATAATGGCTTTATGGTACAAGTGGGTTTAATTACGGAGGGCAATAAAAAAGCAGCAACTGAAACAGGGCGCGCTTTAGGACGAGCATACACCTCAAAAATCACAGACGAAGTTGATCGGATTTGGAAAGAAATTATTGCCGAAGTCGATTTTCTAAATAGGATGTTGTCAGCCGTACGAATTCGCAATGGCATGGATCGTTCGAGTTTTATTAATCACATTATTTATTCTTCGGGGCTGAAAGATACCAAAGAATCTCGCGCAGGAGCTGGCGCACTAATTGAAATTTTTAAGAGCGTTGGGGTTCTATTAGAGGTTGACGGTAAGCTAACTGTCCCTGATGATTCAAGTTGTACCAAACCATCTGCGACATCAAATTCCGTTCCTGTTGAACAGTTGCATCCAGAGATTGTTGCACAACAAACACACCCTGCAACAATCTCTACCGGAAACTCCATTGTCATCAATATTAATATAAACTGTACACCTGCAGATCTTGATGGACTCGGAGATAAAATTAGCCAATTACTTCACGAGTTGGCTGAGTAATACTTTAGTCGTTTGCAGGAAAGAGAAAGTAGGTGCAGTATGAGTTATAACATAGTACTTACTACTGCTGAGGATATTGTTGCAGTTGTTGATGCTGTCATCGCAAAAGGCACTGAAGCAGAGAAAGAATTTATCGCAGAGTTCACGGGGATAGCAACTGACGATCAGGTAATTAAAGCACTTCAGATGGCGTGTGAACTTCAGCTAATTGTGTTTGATAGTTCACGAGGCTGTTATGGCACTCCATCATTTTTGGCCAAAAAGCTCGTTTCTGCATCATCTGATGAGCAAAAGGCTGTGTTTATGCGTTTGATTTTGGAGCAATATGCTCCATATACTACATTTAAGACACGATATGCATTTACAAAATCCATTGATCTTGCTTGTCGTCAAACGAAAACCCTGCATGCAATGACTTCTAATGAGCGGGATGTGAAAAATACACTTATCAGCATTGCTACTTATGCAAAGGCGCTTAGAAGCGAAGGTGCAAACTTATATAGCTTTGTTGAGGATATGGATGCAGTAGGTATAGGTATTATTGAAGCTGCGCTTTGTTCAGCTAATATTACTGAAAACTCCTTGCGTTCGTATTGGGGAGAAAGTTTATATACTTTTGTCAATACATCCAATGTGTTTGATCCTTTGGTTGAAGCATTACAGAAAACTCATTCTGCGACAATGGATGTTCGTTCTATTATTGTTTGTGCCGCAAATGCATTTGAATCATTTTTGGCTGATTATGCTGCCCAAAAAGGAATATCTTTAAGCGGTAGAAATGGTATACTACAAAAGCGGGATGCATTATCTGCACACATTTCGAAAAAACACAGAGGGATGATTGAATTTGTTGGACAAATTCGAAATGCAGCAGATCACGGTGCAGATCCAGATGAAAACAATCAAGTCTGGACAATTACAAATGAAACCGCAAGCATATATCCTTGTATTATAGCAGCATTAATTAAAGCAATCTTTTTGCGAGATGCGACAGGAAGTATTGAGGTATAAGTGAGATTTCCTCATGTGTGATGTATGGAATAATTAATAAACTAACCCTTATTACCACAATGTAAATTGTCGCTACATACTAAGAAGGAGTGAAATATTGAAACAACTCACCCCCTCTTTTGTTGTTATTCTTCCTCTGATCCGTTCAAACTGTCCCAATAATCGTGTAGCAGCCCTTCGTCCTCCCTGTCCAAGAGCTGGAAATAGAAGGAAGCGCCGGTTAATATCTAAATACCCTACCCCACATACTCCAACCAGTGGCAAAACAGCACAAGATATCTTCCCGTCAAGATGGTGACACCAGAAATGGACATATAGATGACCAGCACGATCAAGGACGTGTTCAGATAACCGCTGCCTTCTCGTCTGGTAATCTTGCTCCAGAGTTGCTGCAGAATACACTTACAGATGTCACAGATATTACGGGAGGCACATTGCTTGCCTCTGCCATGGATTTGGTGGATTCACCGTTGCTCACGGTATGAAACAGGATCTTTTGCTGTAGCTCAATCAACCCAAGCGTTCCATCATGAAGTCCCTTACGCAGGATACATCAGCGGATTTTCCTTAGAACCTTCTGGCGGACATGCCGCCCGGTTCAACCAGCGCATATCGTTACAGATCGCATTTCGCACTTTCTCTGGAAGAAACGCTTCTACATTGCGGAATAACAGCTTCGAAGTCCACAGAGTATATCCAGTTCAAATCGGTACGCAACTCCAAGGAATAGAAACTTCCGCTGTTTACAGAATTCCTATTATCATACTAAGAACAGAAAAATAAAATAGGAGGTGACCAGATGGCAGAAAGGAAAATCCGTGCCGGGTACTACCGGCGGTACGACAGGAAAGTGGTCTATGTGATCTCCTCGGCCACCGATGCCGACACCGGCGAGGAAAGTGTTATCTGGACCACCTACCCCTTTGCACCTGTCCCCAGATACTACACCTCCAGCAAAAAGTCCTTCTGCGCTTTTATCGAAGTGAACGGCGAGCGGAAAGCCAAGTATAAGCGGCTGTTCAACATGAAGATCTCAGGGGAAGCCATAGAGCGGCTGGAGGAAGAGGGCTTTCGGGGACCAGTTCGTAAACGGCAGCGACCACAGCCGGATGAAGCATATGACTCCCGCGAGTACCAGCAGTCTCTTACCTACTACGCATACGCAAAAGATCTCTGTGAGCACTACAATTTCGACCGGAACAAATATCGCCTCTGCGTGAAGGAAAAGAGATTTGCCGCCATCACCAAAAGTGACTTCGCCAAACTGAAAGAGGACCTGCATTTTCTGGACAATGTCCTGAAAACGGTACTGGTTACATACCAGGGCTATTTCCGGGAGCGGTTCGTGGATGGCCTGTCCATCCGCAAGTACGCGGAAGCCCATCAACTGAACCGTGGCAGCGTGGACTATCAGCAAAAGAAATTCTTCTCTGCTCTGGCCTCTCTGCTGAAAGAGCGGGACGAGGCGGAGGGAACATGCCGGCTGCTGAAACCAGCACAAAAGTAAATAATCCAACCTCAAACGGAGCGCCTGCGACAAAGCAGACGCTCCGTTTTTCTGTCAAATGTATGTCAGTGGGATGTGATTTCCCCAATACAAGTAGAGAGGCAACTCGGACACCATCCAAACATTATGTCAAATCTATGTCACACGCAAATGTTCGCGGCTAAAGAAGTAGAGGGAGTTTTGAGAAGGAGATGGTCAACATGAAAGAATCTGTCTACAAGAACTACGGCGAGGCAACGGTGCCGGGCACATCACCGTCCAGTGGGTATGAACTGATGCACGAACCGGATTTCCCGGTACTGCGTGTGGGCAGCTGCATGGTAGTGCCGAAAGAAAAGTACATTCAGTGGATGGAGGAGCATACGGGAGGTGCTATATGAAGTTCCAACAGTGGCCTAAACGAGATCCCGACAAAAACTATTTCAAGGTCCCCAATGAAGTATTTCACATCGGTCTCAGTTACCCGGAGATCTCCATCTACTGCTATCTGCTGAGCATCGAGGACAGAGAAACATACCAGTGCTACCCCAGCTACAAGACCATCGGCAAGGCGCTGGGTATGAGTGAGAACACCGTGAGCAAGTATGTGCGCAGCCTGGAGGAGAAAGGCCTCATCCGCACCGAGCCGACGATGGTGCGGAGCAAAGACGACAGCCCCCTCAACGGAAACCTGATCTACACTATCCGTCCGATCCAGGCGGCAGTCGAATTGTTCTACGAGCGGCACTTCCAGCAGTTGGAGGAGGATGCCGCCCGTCAGAGAGCGGCGGAACGCCTCGCAGAATTGGCCCGTGAAAGCCCCCAGAACGCCCTGTGTGCGCCTTTCGGAGCGGAAGCGAGTCCCAGTGCCGCCCCGGGGGTGGAGGCCCAATTTGGCCCACTTTCGGAGACGCTCCCGGGGACGAAAGAAAAAGCAGGATAAACGACGGGGTCGCAAGCGCCCCTCGCCGGGTCACAACTGCCCGCAGTGCGGGCAGTTACGGGGGCCGAGGAACGGGGTCAAATCCAGAGGAAGAAACGGGTTCTGCGGTCGTTCTGCCGGAGGCCCTACGGACACGAGGAAAAAACGGGGGTCAGCCCCGGGAAAGGAGCCTGTTTATGAGCAAGAAGGAGAAATTCGCCCTCTATCTGACGCCGGAGAAGAAGGCCCTTCTGGAGCGGCGCTATCAGGAGGATGGAAGCCGGAGCCTCACTGGCTTTATCGAGCGGGCGATTGATTTCTATCTGGACTATCTCAGCGCCGGCGACGCCGGGCTGTTGCTACCGGCGTCCATCAA
>ENA-OROH01002407-OROH01002407.1-human-gut-metagenome-genome-assembly--contig:-NODE-2407-length-14426-cov-3.324125_pt1 | contig 14426 bp, 15 predicted proteins | sample MGYA00242125_ERZ509042 | MGnify/ENA primary metagenome ERZ509042 (study PRJEB26280, sample SAMEA2338738) | human gut metagenome | biome: human gut; feature: human-associated habitat; material: faeces... | reverse complement strand
TTTTGCTAATAAAATTTCAGTATTTTTTAGTGAAATTTTCAAAAAATATTGACATGTTATGTAAATATTAAATGTTGCTAATCAAAGGTAACCTAGGATTGCCAAACTCAAAGCCCATTTTATTTAAAGCAGCTTTAACAGGAATAGGATTTACTTCTTCAAATAATTTATTTATTAAAGGAATACTTTCTAATTGCATATTTTTAGCCATTTCAATATCACCATTTAAAAAGTTCCAAACCATATCATGTGTGAATTTTGGCTTTATATTTGACAAAACAGAAATAACACCAAAACCACCTAAAGAACAAATAGGAATTGCTTGGTCATCATTACCAGAGTAAATATGCAAATTATCACCGCACAAGTGAGCAATTTTGGCAACCTGTGAGATGTTACCGACTTGCTTCTTTTATAGCAACAATATTATCAATTTTTGAAAGTTCTAAACAGGTTTCTGGTTCAATATTCATTCCGGTTCTACTAGGTACATTATATAAAATAATTGGAATATTAATGCTTTCTGCAATGGCTTTGTAATGTGCAATTAACCCCTCTTGAGTTGTTTTATTATAATAAGGAGTAACAACTAAAACACCATCAACACCTAAAGATTCAGCAACTTTTGACATCTCAATTGCTTCTTTTGTATTATTTGATCCAGTTCCAGCAATTATAGGTATTTTTCGTACAGAAGTTTCATTTTTATATGCAACTTCAACAGCACATTTTATGACATCAATTTTTTCTTCTTTTGTCATTGTTGCACTTTCACCTGTTGTACCACAAACAATTAAAGCATCAATATCATTATCAATTTGAAATTGTAAAAATCTTTCAAATTCTTTTAAGTTTATACCATTTTCTTCAAATGGTGTTGGTACAGCAGAACCTGCACCTTTAAACAAAATTTTTTTCATAAAATTATTTTCCTTTCATTTTTATGTATGTTATAATATTAAATATATTTTGAAAAATGGAAAAATTGCATAAAAATTTAAGGAAACAACATATTTTATTTGAAATTTTAACCAAAATATGGTATAATTTCAACATCAATGCCTAGATATGGCAGAAAAGTTTTTGAATGATGATGAACAAACGAAGGGATGAAAATAAAGATGAATAAAAAAAGAGTATTAACAGGAGACAGACCAACAGGAAAATTACACATAGGACACTATTTTGGATCACTAAAGACAAGAGTAGAACTGCAAGACAATCCAGAATATGATCCATATATATTAATAGCAGATGTACAAGCACTTACGGACAATTTCAATAACCCAGAAAAAGTTAGAAAAAATGTAAGAGAAGTAGCAATGGATTACTTATCAGTAGGAATAGATCCTAAAAAAACAACAATTTATATACAATCAATGATACCAGAAACAGCAGAATTAACAGTATTCTACTCAAATTTGGTTACAATAGCTAGGCTAGAAAGAAACCCAACAGTAAAAACAGAAATAGCACAAAAAAGAGATATATTTGGAGAAAGTGTAACATATGGATTCTTAGGATATCCGGTAAGCCAAGCTGCAGATATAACAACATTTGAGGGTGAACTAGTACCAGTTGGAGAGGACCAATTACCACTAATAGAACAATGTAGAGAAATAGTTAGAAAATTCAATAGTATATATGGTGAAGGTGTATTAAAAGAACCAAAAGCAGTACTATCAAACTCAAAAAGAATAAAAGGACTAGACGGAAATGAAAAAATGGGTAAATCATTAGGAAATGCAATTTACTTATCAGATAGTGAAGAAGAAATAACAAAAAAAGTCATGAGCGCAGTAACAGACCCAGCAAGAATAAAAAAAGATGATCTAGGAAATCCTGATATATGTATGGTTGCATATTATCACAATTTATTTACACCAAAAGAAGATGTAAAAACTGTATGTGAAGAATGTAAAGCTGGAAAACGTGGTTGTGTAGCTTGTAAAAAACAACTTGCCAAAAACATAATTGAAGAATTAAGACCAATTAGAGAAAAAAGAGCATATTACGAAGCACATCCGGAAGAAGTTGATAAAATTCTAATGGAAGGTACTGAAAAAGCAAGAACTGTAGCAAAAGAAACAATGAAAAAAGTAAAAAAGGCAATGATGCTAGATTATTAAAATTAAAAATGTCCTTTTGGGGACGGTTCTTTTTGGGACATTTTTTCTTATATGGGATATCGGCTAAATATATAGAAACTGAAAGAATATATTAAATGGTATTTTTTACCAAAATGTCCCAAAAAGAACCGTCCCCAAAAGGACACGATGTGAATGAAGGGAGAGATAAATGTTTACAGATTATACAAAAATAATGATTAAATCAGGAAACGGCGGAAACGGTGCAGCAACATTTAGAAGAGAAAAATATGTAGCAGCAGGTGGACCTGATGGCGGAGACGGCGGAAATGGTGGAAACATCTATTTTCAAGTCGACAAAGACAAAAATACATTAATTGATTTTAGATATAACAGAAAATTCAAAGCAAAAGACGGTGAAAATGGAAGCGGAAACCGTTGCAATGGTAAATATGGAGAAGATTTATATATCAAAGTCCCAATAGGAACTGTTGTAAAAGATGCAGAAACAGGAAAAGTGGTTGCAGACTTATCTAAGCCAAATCAAAAAGAACTAATATTAAAAGGTGGTAGAGGTGGAAGAGGAAATTCACACTTTGCAACACCTACAAGACAAGCCCCTAGATTCTCGGAAGACGGAGAAAAAGGAGAAGAAAAAGAATTAATATTAGAATTAAAATTATTGGCAGATGTAGGTTTATTGGGATTTCCAAATGTAGGAAAATCAACTTTTTTATCAACAGTAACAGATGCAAGACCTAAAATTGCAAACTATCATTTTACAACAATAAATCCAAATTTAGGAGTTGTAAAAACAAAAAATGGTGATGGATTTGTAATAGCAGATATACCTGGAATTATAGAAGGCGCAAGTGAAGGTGTAGGACTTGGAATTCAATTCTTAAGACATGTTGAAAGAACAAGATTACTATTACATTTTATTGATGTTTCTGGACAAGAAGGCAGAGACCCTATTGAAGATTACAAAACAATAAATGAAGAACTTGCAAAATATAGTGAAAAGTTGGTAAAACGAAAACAGATATTAGTTGCAACTAAAATAGACAGTATGCAAGACGATACAAATTTGAAAAAGTTAGAAGAATTAGCTAAAAAAGAAAAATTAGAATTATTCAAAATTTCATCAGTTACAGGTGAAGGAGTTGAACAACTAATAGACCACGTTACAGAAGTTCTAAAAACTTTACCAAAAGAAGAATTGGTTGAAATCGAAGATAGAGTTGTATATACATTGCAAGACAAGGATCAAGAATGGGAAGCATACGAAGAAGATGGTGTTTTCTATGTTAAAGGTAGAGCGGTTGATAGACTTATGGGTAGAATTAATATTGAAGATAATGAGTCTATGTATTATTTCCAAAAATGTTTGAAAAATATGGGAATTGAAGATAAGCTCAAAGAACTTGGTGTGTGCGAAGGTGATACCGTTAAGATTAGTGACTGGGAACTTGAATGGAGGGATTAAGGGACGTTCCTTTTTTTCCCTTTTTGAAGGGAATGAGGGACATTCCTTGCACTCCCAAATATTGATGAATAAATTTTTTTTTCAAAAAACAAAAATATGAACTTTTATAAAAATGTACTTATAAAATAAAATGCAAAATCAAAATGAGAAAACAAAATAAAAAAATAAAAGAGGATGACAAGGAGTGTCCCACATTCCCTTCAAAAAGGGAAAAAAAGGAACGTCCCTTAATCCCTCGGAAGGAGAAAGTAAAATGAGCGAAAATAAGAATAACAATAATAACGAAGTAGAAGAATTAGATATAAATCATCTAATGCAAATAAGAAGAGACAAATTAAAGGAATTACAAGAAGAAGGAAAAGACCCATTTGAAATAACAAAATTTAATAGAACAAATTCAGCAGGAGAAATAAAAGCAAATTACGAACAATTTGAACAAAAAGATGTAACAGTTGCTGGTAGAATAATTGCAAAAAGAATAATGGGAAAAGCATCATTCTGTACAATACAAGACAGTGATGAAAAAATCCAAAGTTATGTAAGTATAAATGATTTAGGAGAAGAAAGCTATAAAGCATTTAAAACATATGATATTGGTGATATCATTGGAATTACAGGCTTTGTATTTAAAACAAGAACTGAAGAAATTTCTGTACATGCAAAAGAAGTAACATTACTTTCAAAATCATTAAGACCATTACCAGAAAAATTCCATGGATTAAAAGACCCAGATTTAAGATATAGACAAAGATATGTTGATTTAATAATGAATCCAGAAGTAAAGAAAACATTTGAAACAAGAAGCAAAATAATAACAGAAATAAGAAGAATATTAGACGAAAAAGGTTACCTAGAAGTTGAAACACCAATATTAAACACAATATCAGGTGGAGCAACAGCAAAACCATTTATAACACATCACAATGCATTAGATTTACCAATGTATTTAAGAATTGCAACAGAATTAAACTTAAAAAGATTAATAGTTGGTGGATATGATAAAGTATATGAAATGGGTAGAATATTCAGAAATGAAGGTATGGATATTAGACACAACCCAGAATTTACATCAATAGAATTATATGCTGCATATCAAGATTACAATGATATGATGGATATAACAGAAGAAATATTCACAAAATGTGCTATGAAAGTTTTGGGAACAACAAAAATAACATATCAAGGACAAGATATTGACTTAACACCAGGATGGAAAAGAATTACTATGATAGATAGCATAAAAGAAGCTTGCGGAGTTGACTTCAACGAAATCAATTCAGACGAAGAAGCAGTTGCATTAGCAAAAGAAAGAGGATTAGAAATTCCAGACTCAACAAAAGAAACAAGAGGAGATGTAATCAGCTTATTCTTTGACGAGTATGTAGAAAAAACATTAATACAACCAACATTTATATATGATTATCCAGTAGAAATTTCACCACTTGCAAAAAGAAGTCCAAAAGATCCAAGATTAACAGAAAGATTTGAAATATTTATTGGTGGTAGAGAATATGGAAATGCGTTCTCAGAATTAAATGACCCAATTGACCAATATGAAAGATTTAAAAAACAAGTTGAAGCTAGAAATGCTGGAGACGAAGAAGCAGGTATGATGGATGAAGACTTTATTCAAGCTCTTGAATATGGTATGCCTCCAACAGGTGGTTTAGGAATTGGTGTTGATAGATTAGTAATGTTATTAACAGATGCTGCATCAATTAGAGATGTATTACTATTCCCAACAATGAAGCCTTTAAACTAAAAGTTGGCATGTAAAAAAATGCCACAGTCAACATATTTGAAAGGTATAGATAGTAGTTATCTATATGAATGCTATTTAGCATTTAAAACTGAAGAATTATAAATAAAAACAGTATCAAGTAAAATCTAAAGTTACTAGATACTGTTTATTTTTCTTATAAATTGTAAAAAACCAGAATTAAGATTTTGTACGCAGTGCAAACTGCTACAAAATCTAATTTCTGCCATATTTATCTTCTACAGAAAGTTATCATACTATGATAACTTTCCTAGAATATAAAAAAGTGTAACCTTTCACTAATTAAACTACACTATATAAGTGTAAGATATCTTATAAAGGAGTTTTTAAAATTGAAACAAGTAACACAAATAGAAAAATATTATAAAAATAATGAAATTGATATGGATCAAATAATAGAAGATTTTACACCATATATTACTACAATAATAAACAAAGGAACAAATAATAAACTATCATTTGAAGACAAAGAAGAAATCTATTCTGACACATTCTTTATATTATGGAAAAATAGAAATAGATTAAATATAAATGTATCATTAAATTCATATTTAGCAGGAATAACCAAAAATTTGATAAAAGAAAAATATAGAAAATTGAAAATAGTCTATGATATTAGTAATTTTGAAAATGATGCATTAAATAGTGTAAATATGTATGAAAATGATAGAGAATTAATATGGGATATAGAACAAAAAATAAAAGGACTAAAAGATATTGATATAAAAATTGTAAATTTATTTTATTATTCATCTGTATCAATTAAAGATATAGCAAAAAAATTAAATATTTCTGAATTAAATGTAAAGACAAGACTGCATAGAATACGAAAGAAAATAAAGAAAGAATTGAATAACGGAGGAATTTAGAGATGGAATTTAACAAAAATAAAATAAAAACCAAAATTGCTATATCGAAAATAAAAGAGGAGAATGATATAGTTATGGAAAAGAAAAAAACAAGAAATATATTAAAAACAGTTGTGACAGCGATAGCAGGAATAATTTTAAGTGCAGGATTTGTATTTGCAGGGACAGCAGTATATGAAAGAGTATGGAAAACACCAGAAAAAATCCAATTATCTTCTGGAAATTATGAAGAAATAACAAAGGTAACTGAAGAAAGTAAAAAAGAAAATATATCAGAAGAAGATGCGAAAAAAGTTGCAATAGAAAAATTAAATCAAATTGGATTTAATTCTAATATAGTAAGTACAAATCATTTTAAAGAAATAGATTCAACTAAAATATTGTATAGTTTCGATACAGAAGACAATTATGAAATAACCATTGATGGACAAACTGGAGAATTTTCAGAAATATGGGATAATAATAAAAATATTCAAGATACAAGTAAATATATGACAGAAGAACAAGCAAAAGAATTAGCCAACAAATATTATAAATTATTTGGATACAAAGAGGGAGAATATGAAATAACAAAAGTTCTATCCGTAAACAATGAAGGAAAAGACAGAGGACCAGGATTTAGAATATATGTAACATATAATAAAAAATATGGTGATGTATATAATCCATATGAAGATATTACAGTAACATTAGAATCCAAAAACATGAAAATGGCCATGTTTAGAGTAAGTAATATTCCATTTGACAACAATGAAACAGTAGTCACAGAACAAGATGCAATAAATATTGCCTTAAAAGAAGATAAAAAAGTAGCAAAAAATAAAGTAAAAAACACAAAAACAAAATTAATGGTAGTAAAAATGAATGCGGATGCCTATGATAGAATAAACAATACAGATAAACATTACGAAGCAATGCAAACACCTAATTATCCGGTTGAAGAAAGAACATATTATAAAGTAGATGATAAAATAAGAAAAGCGTGGGTAGTTGTTATAAATTATGAAGATAATTTTGGAGACAATGTAACAAAAAGATACACAGAGGGAGCATATAGTTATTTTGTTGATGCGACAACTGGCGAAATAATAGGTGGACATACAATGGATTATATTTATAGTGAAAGTAGATAAATTATAGTATTAGTTTTATAAAAAAATTTGAATAATTATAAAAATCTATTGACAAAAATAATACCTAGATATACAATGTATAAAAATGCATAGAATATCTAGGTATATTTATTTTAAAGGAGGGGATAAAAATGAAAATTAGTAAAGAATTACTAAAAGGAAGCACAACAATGCTAGTATTGGACTTATTAAAAAATCAAAATATGTATGGATATGAGATGATAAAAAAATTAAAAGAAAAATCAGAGAATGTATTTGAACTTAAAGAAGGAACACTATATCCAATATTACATGGACTAGAAGAAAACGGATTTATAACATCATATTGGGACGAAACAACAGCAAAGAAAAGAAAATATTACGCAATAACTGAAAAAGGAAGAAAACAATTAAAAGAGAAAAAAGAAGAATGGAAAATTTTTTGTAATGGGATAAATCAAGTATTAGGAGGTGTTTCATTTGCAAACTAAAGAATTTTTAAATAATGTATGTGAACAAATAAAATATAAACCAATAAGAAATAGCATATCAGAAGAATTAGAAAATCATATAGAAGAATCAAAAGAAAATTATATTCGAGATGGATTAGAAGAAAAAAATTTGAATTTAATAATTGAAGCTAATTTTAATTTACCTTTTGTTTCTTATGGCAGATTAAATCTTATTGTTAATATGATGTGTTTGACTTTGGTATTAGCCATTTGTAGAAGAAAAGATATACTTGTTAAGCAGAATAATTTAGAAATGGAAAAAATTAAGTAAATGTGATTTATTAAATTTTGTAAAAACTAATACATAAGAATTGAAATTTTAATAAAAATATGATAAAGTATGAAATATAATAACAAGAAAAAATCAAAAGATAAACCAAAAGGGAGAAAAGTTATGAACACACATTCAATAATCATAATAAAAAACGAAAAAAATGAATATTTACAATATTATGACAAAAAATGGAACTGCTATTTATTCTTAAACAGTAAAATGAAAAACAAAGAAGACATGGAATCAATTTATAACAAAATAAAAGAAATGTTAAACATTGAAAAGGAAGATGTTGAGATATCATTTGTTAGTGAAAAGATACATAAAAAATTCTCAGAGAGTGATAAAATAGAAAAAGAATATCAACATTTCTTTTATAAAGTAAACATACTAAAAAATATTGAAGAATTTAATAAAAAAGAATTTCAGTGTTTTAATATTAAATACAAGTGGTTTTCTTTTAAAGAATTTGAAAATGATGAAAGAATACAAAAAGTGAATAGTGATATTATACAATTTGTAAAATCATTTGATATCTAAAAACAATAATTGAAATTATAATGTGGATAAGTAAACGAAGGGAGAAATTTATGTTTAATTTTAATTTTGACAAAAAAACAATGTATATAATAATAGGAATAATGCTATTATTTTTAGTAATGCAATATGCAACAAATCCAGGTCAATTATTAGGTTTATTACTAAGTGCACCAGGAGTACTTATAGCAATAACATTCCATGAATTTGCACATGGATATGCGGCATATAAACTAGGGGATGACACAGCAAAAAGGCAAGGAAGACTAAGTCTAAATCCATTTGCACACTTGGACCCAATAGGAACACTAATGCTATTAGTAGCAGGATTTGGATGGGGAAAACCAGTAGAAGTAGACCCAAGAAATTATACAAGAAAAATTTCGATGGAAAAAGGAGAAGCAATAGTTTCACTTGCAGGACCATTAATGAACTTTATACTTGCAATAATATTTACATTAATATATTGTGCAATATACAAATTTGCAGGAATTGCTTTTATGACATCAACTGTAGGAATGGTAATATTAATGTTATTATCAAGTACAATTTCAATAAACATTGGACTTGGTGTATTTAACTTGATACCATTACCACCACTAGATGGCTCAAAAATAATAATGCCATTTTTATCATACAAGGCAAAAGAATTTTTTGTGAACAATGAGCAAATATTCTATATTGTATTTGTATTGATTTGGATAACGGGAATTGCAGGAACAATTATAACACCAGCAATAAACTGGGTTTCAAAAGGAGTTTTAGCATTAGGAAAATTAATATTTGGATTATAAAAAAACGGGATTGGGGGACAGGACAAAAATCCCTCTATTTTTTTCAAAGTTTTAAAGTAGATATTTAGGCACATATATTATATTTTTAATACAAAATGAAAGGAAGCATAAAAAATGAAAAAAGACATATTAACATTAGGGATAGAATCAAGTTGTGACGAAACATCAGTATCAGTAGTCAAAAACGGAAGAGAAATTTTATCAAACATAATAGACACACAGATACCAATACACGAAAAATATGGAGGCGTAGTTCCAGAAATAGCATCAAGAAACCATATTGAAGCAATATCAAGAGTAACAAAAAAAGCATTAGAAGAAGCAAATGTGAAATTTGAAGATATAGATGCAATTACTCCGACATATGGACCAGGACTTGTAGGAGCGCTGTTAGTAGGATTATCATATGCAAAAGCATTAAGTTTTGCAATAAATAAACCGTTAGTTGGAGTAAATCACATTCAAGGACATATTGCAGCAAATTATATTACATATCCAGAATTAAAACCACCATTTTTGTGTGTTATGACTTCAGGGGGAAATACACAATTAGTACATGTAAAAGATTATACAGAATTTGAAGTTTTAGGAAAAACAAGAGATGATGCAATTGGTGAAGCATTTGACAAGGTTGCAAGAGTTGTTGGGCTTGGATATCCAGGAGGACCAAAGGTTGATAAACTCGCAAAAGAAGGAAATCCAAATGCAATAGAATTACCAAAAACACATTTTGATAATTTAGATTTTAGCTTTAGTGGAATAAAAACAGCAGTAATAAATTTACATCATAAAACACCAGATATAAACAAGGCTGATTTATGTGCAAGCTTTGAAAAAACGGTTACAGAAATTTTGTTAGAAAATGCAGAAAAAGCATTAGAACAAACTGGATTAAAAACAGTTGCATTAGCAGGTGGAGTTTCTGCAAATAGTTATATAAGAAAAGAATTTTTGAATTTGGAGAAAAAAGGCATAAAAGTATATATGCCAGATTTAAAAATATGTACAGACAATGCTGCAATGATAGCATCAGCAGGATATTATAATTTTATTAAAGGAAAAAGAAGTGAATTAAACTTAAATGCAATTCCAAATTTGAAATTAAATTAAAAGGCAACCTTATTAAGGTTGCCTTTTGACGTGCAAATTTCATGAAATATTTAACTCTATTACTGATACTGGATCACTTCCAATTTCTACAAGACGTATATCAATTTTTTCAGGCATGTATGATCTTTTCCAGTGTGAATCAGAGTATAAGAAAAAAATTACTCCACATTCATTTGCATTTTTCCACCAGCTTTTTGACTTTTTATTAACAAGAAGAGCAAAAAATTTTCTCCGGATTTTTTTATTTGTTAAAATTATTAGAGTGAACTTTTCCCAGTTTAAATATTGTTCTTCTTCAAGATATGGTAGAATTTGTATATCATACCGTTTAATTTTTGAAAATTTCCGAAGAATCATTGCACGTTTAATTATTGAGTTAAAACATAAACTCAACAAATCATCATATAACATTTTTGTTTCCTTCATAGTGTATAATACCTCCTTAAGCTTTTTATAATTAAAGTATAACATTTTTTAATAAAAAAATCAAATTTATGAAAACCAATTATAGACAATTAATGAAAAATATTGTAAACTATAAAAAGAATAAAAACGGACAATTAATTAAATAGAACAAATTTGAAAATCAAAGATTACAGTTCAGTAAGAATATTTCAAGAAATATTCTTACTGAACTGTAAAAACAAAAGATTTTTTAAGTAAATTTGTTACAATTCACAGTTTATAAATTATAAAAAATGAAATATATTTCATAGAAAAAGGAAGTGAAAAAATGGCAATATATGTAATAGGAGATTTGCACTTATCATTCAACACAAACAAACCAATGGACATATTCGGAAAAAATTGGCAAAACTATGAAGAAAAAATAAAACAAGACTGGCTATCAAAAGTAAAACCAGAAGATGCAGTAATATTGCCAGGCGATTTTTCATGGGCAATGTATTTGGATGAAACAGACAAAGACTTTGAATTTATAAATGATTTACCAGGAAAAAAAATTTTATTAAAAGGAAACCATGACTATTGGTGGACAACAGTAACAAGTATGAGAAGATATATACAAGAACAAGGATTTGAAAATATAGATTTTTTGTATAATAACAGTTATGAATTTGAAAATAAAATAATAGCAGGAACAAAGGGATGGAATATCTCAGAAGACCAAGAGGATATTAAATTAACAAAAAGAGAAGTTGCAAGATTAGAATTATCAATAAAAGATGGAATATCAAAATATGGAGAAAATAAAGAAATAGTAGTGTTTATGCACTATCCTCCATTAACTAAAAATTATATGAATACAGATTATACTAGTCTTATGAAAAAATATAATATTAAAAGATGTTATTATGGGCACCTACACGCAAATTCAATTTTGGATGCAGTAGAGGGAAATATTGATGGAATTGAATACAAATTAGTTAGTAGTGATGGATTGGATTTTAAATTATTAGAAATTTAAAAATTAGGGACTCGTTAATCCCTCGAAAGTGAGAATAAAATGAATTTAACAGAAGATGTAAAATATATAAAAGGAGTAGGTCCAAAAAAGGTAAAACTCTTAAACAAAATAGGAATATTCAATGTAAAAGACCTAATTACATATTATCCAAGAGGATATGAAGACAGAAGCAAACCAAAGAATATATGTGAATGTGCAAATGGAGAAGTTGCATTAATAGAAGCAGTAGCAATGTCAAGATTAATAGATACAAGAATAAGTAAAGGAAGAACAATGCAAAAATTGCCTATTGTAGATGAAACAGGCCAAGCAGTAATAACATGGTTTAATCAACCATACTTGAAATCAAAATTTCAAATGGGAAAGAGATATAGATTTTATGGGAAAGTTGAGTTTCAATATGGTAAAATATGCATGAATTCACCTGTATTTGATGAAAAAGAAAATTCAAATAATACTGGAAAAATAATACCAATTTATCCATTAACATATAGTTTAACGCAAAATACTTTGAGAAAAATAATTGAAAATGGACTGGAAAAAGTTAAAGAGCAAGGAGGTTTGCCAGAAACTTTACCAGAATATATATTAAATGAGTATAAATTGGAAAATGCAAATAAAGCAAATTATGATATACATTTTCCAAAGGATTTTGATGATTTCAAAAAAGCAAGAAGAAGATTGGTTTTTGAAGAATTACTATCAACTCAATTGGCACTACTTCAATTAAAAAACAGTAATTTAACAGACAAAAAAGGAATAAAATTTGATGAAAATGTAAAAATGTCAGATGTAATAAACACATTACCATTTAAATTAACAAAAGCTCAATTACGAGTATTGCAAGAAATTGACGAAAATATGGAATCAGAAAAATCAATGAACAGACTTTTACAAGGTGATGTTGGTTCTGGAAAAACAGTTGTTGCAATGATTACAGCATATAAAGCCGTAAAATCTGGATATCAAGTAGCAATTCTAGCACCAACTGCAATACTTGCGACACAACATATGGTTAACTTTGAAAAATTGCTAAATCAATTTGATATAAAATGTGAATTATTAATATCAGGTATTAGCAAAAAGAAAAAAGAAGATATTTTGGAACGATTAAAAAAAGGTGAAATTGATATATTAATTGGAACACATGCAATGTTAGAAGAAAATGTAGAATTTAAAAATTTGGGGCTAGTTGTTACAGATGAGCAACATAGATTTGGTGTAAAGCAAAGAACCAAAATTGCACAAAAAGGTCAAAATCCAGATGTATTAGTAATGTCAGCAACACCAATTCCAAGAACACTTGCATTAATTTTATATGGAGACTTGGACATATCAATAATCGATGAACTTCCACCAAACAGAAAAACAATAGAGACATTTGCAGTTACAAATAGAATGGAAGAAAGAATCAATAATTTTATAAAAAAACAAATTGACGAAGGTAGACAGGCCTATATTGTATGTCCATTGGTCGAAGAAAGCGATGAAGAGGACACAGACTTAAAGGCAGTTACAACTTTATATGAAAAATGCAAAGAAGAAACATTTTCTAATTATAGAGTTGAATATATTCATGGTAAAATGAGACCAAAAGAAAAAGACGAAATAATGGAAAAATTTAAAAACAAGGAAATAGATATACTTATTTCAACAACTGTAATTGAAGTAGGTGTTGACGTTCCAAATGCAAATATAATGGTAATTGAAGATGCAGAAAGATTTGGGTTAGCGCAATTACATCAATTGCGTGGAAGAGTTGGCCGTGGAGAGTACAAATCATATTGTGTTTTAAAATTTAAGGGAAAAGGACAAAACACGAAGGAAAGAATGAAAATTATGTGTGAAACCAATGATGGCTTTCTTATTTCACAAAAAGATTTGGAATTAAGGGGCTCAGGTGATTTCTTTGGTACAATGCAACATGGTATTCCAGATTTTAAAATTGCTAATTTGTTTACAGATATGGACATTTTAAAGTTGGCTCAAGAAGCGGCTGTGAAGATTGTAAGCGATGATCCTAAATTGGAAAAAGAAGAAAATAAATTGTTAAAAATGTCTGTTAAAAATAAATTTACAGATAGAATTGAAATATAGAACTTGTCAAAAGGGACGCCCTTTTTTGACAGAAAAAATGTGATAAAAAACAAATAAAAAAATTTTATGAATTTTTTAGTGAATCTGTCAAAAAGGGGCGTCCCTTTTGACAAGAAACGGAGTAGAAAAAATGATGATATTTGGAATAGATATAAGAGTATATTTTTTGCTATTTTTAACATATTCAGTTGCTGGATGGGTTATGGAAGTAGTAGGAAAACTAATAGAAAAAAAGAAATTTATAAATAGAGGATTTTTAATAGGACCATATTGTCCAATATATGGAACAGGAGCAATATTAATAACATTTTTACTAAAAAAATATGTACCAGATCCGTTTGC
>ENA-OROH01002400-OROH01002400.1-human-gut-metagenome-genome-assembly--contig:-NODE-2400-length-14445-cov-2.630229_pt1 | contig 14445 bp, 17 predicted proteins | sample MGYA00242125_ERZ509042 | MGnify/ENA primary metagenome ERZ509042 (study PRJEB26280, sample SAMEA2338738) | human gut metagenome | biome: human gut; feature: human-associated habitat; material: faeces... | reverse complement strand
CTTGACTTGGGGAGCACTTTAGAAAGGAAATAACGGACACAAGAGTGCCGGACGGGAAGATTTGCCTTCCCGTCCGGCATTTTTCTCTCTGTCTTACATGACCTGTTCCATGAAGCTGCCCATGGTCTGGGTTGCCTCATCCTGCTTTTGCCTTGTTGCGTGGGTGTAGGTGCGGAGGGTGAAACCGGCGTCAAAGTGCCCTAGCATGGAGGACACTGTTTTCACGTCCACGCCATTCTGGAGAGCTGTGGTGGCGAAGGTGTGCCGGAGATCGTGGAATCTGAGATGTTCCAATCCGGCGTCCTTCAGGATCTTTTTGTGGAGGTTTACCACGCTGTCCGGGTGATACATCTCTCCGGCTAATGGAGAGGGGAACATGTATGGATTATCCGGATGGTGGTCATGCTCCTGGAGCAGCAGGTCCACCGCTGCCTGTGGGATAGACACCAGACGTACTGAGTTTTCGGTTTTGGGCCTTGTGAGCTCCAGACTTCCATCCGGGTTTCGGACATACTGTCTGCTTACCGAGATAGTTTTGCTTTGGACATCCAGGTCGTCCCACCGCAGGGCCACCAGTTCTCCCTTCCGCAATCCGCTGACCAGTTCCAGATAAAACATAGAGAGCAGATCTCGCCGCTGTGCGGCTTCCAAAATAGCCCCCCATCTGCTCTGGAGATAAGACTTTCATGTCCAGTTTTCGGGGCTTTGGGACGATGCAGTTCTCGCAGGGGTTTCGGGGAATGAGCCGTTCTTTTACTGCCCGGTCCAGAGCGGCGTGGAGCATCAGGTGGACGCTGCGGACCGTGGTGGTGCTGAGCCCTTTGCTCTGGTTCTTTCCAACATGGATTCTACCGTTTTCTAATAACTCCTTGTAGAGCTTCTGCAGATGCCGGGTGGTCATCTTCTTCAATTTGATATTCCCGATGCGGGGGACGGTGTAGGTATCGATGATGAGCTGGTAGCGGTTGGCGGTGGCTGTGCGGACGTTGGGCTTGGCATAGAGTTCATACCACATTTTCAGCCAGGTGGCTACTGTGTGTTCATCGGCTTCTCTGCTGACGTCCAGCCCCTGACACTCCGCCATGGCTGTTTTCGGTTTTTCCCGAACCTCCGCCTGCGTCTTACCCAACACATTTTTGTTGATGCGTTTGCCGGTCTTTGGATCGTACCCGGCAGTGTATCGTCCCTCCCAGCGGCCGTTCTTGCGTTTGCGGATGTTCCCCTCGCCGTTGGCTCGTTTCTTTGACATATCGATCGCCTCCTATCAGCAACACAACATACTGCAACTTCTATAAAATAGCCACGCTATTTGATCGGAGTTATCAAAGACTTTACAATTTCCTTTTTTCAAAAGTTGAACTGCACCCAAAATATTGGACAACTACGACTGACTCAAGCAGCGCCAAAGGCTTTACATCTATGAACGGCTGGAGGCAGACCGCCCGGGCTCAATTTGATTCTTCGGTTGTTGTAGTATTCAAGATAGGAGACCAGTTCTGTTTTAAACTGCTCTATGGATGCAAACTTTTGCAGATAAAGCAGCTCCGATTTGAGGAGCCCAAAGAAATTTTCCACGACAGCATTATCCAGGCAATTCCCCTTTCGGCTCATGCTTTGCCGAATGTCCTTGCCTTTCAGCATGTCCCGATACTTTCTATGCTGGTAATGCCAGCCTTGGTCCGAGTGAAGAATCAGATTTGTCCCATCCGGAATTTTATGAAACGCTTTCTCCAGCATGGAGGTCACCATCTTTAGGTCCGGACGATCTGAAATCGTGTAGCTTACAATGTCCCGGCTTACAGATCAAGCAGGATGGATAAGTAGAGTTTTTGCCCGAAAAGATGAAATTCTGTGACGTCTGTTACCATTTTTTCGTTTGGCTGTTCTGCCTCAAAGTTTCTCTCCAACAGATTTGGCGCAATTTGTCCCATCTCGCCCTTGTAAGAACGATATTTCTTCATCCGAACTCGGCACACCAACCCAAGCTCCTTCATCAGTCTGGAGACTACCTTGTGATTACAATGAATCTTCCTGTTTTCCAGCTCCGCTGTGATTCGCCTGTAACCGTATCTGCCCCGGTGTTCTTTAAAAATTGCTTGGATTTCTCTTTTTACGGATGCGCACTTGTTCCCCTTCTTCATCCGCTTTATCTCATCATAAAATGTGGGCCTTGACAGGTGAGCAACGGACAGCAGCATCTTCAAAGGGATTTCTGGCCTCAGTTCTTGAATCACCCGCGCTTTTTGCGCTGGCGCTGCTCGTCTTCCAAAACCGAGGCCCGCAATTTTTTAGGTATCGATTTTCTGCCTCTAATCGCTGTACTTGAGCCAGCAACTCTTTCTCACGGTCCTGGCTTACCCGTTTCAGAGGACGGCCCGATCCGCTGTGCCCTCGTCGTTCAACAGAGAAACCTTCCGGCCCTTCCGCCAAGTAAATCCACTCCCATATCTGAAGCAGTGTATGAGACTCAATCCCAAACCGCCGGCCTGCTTCACTGTGGTTCAGGCCTTCCGCCCGCATGATTTCGATTACCTTTACTTTGAATTCCGCACTGTATCTTCGATTTGGCGTAAGCGTCAAAGCTGGGGGCGGATTAAAAAGTTGAAGAGGATATGAGATACTAATTCTCGAGAAGTCTAAAGACTTCTCGAGAATTCTCATTTTAGAAGGTGGCGGGGAAGATGGGCGCGTGTGAATTGAAACGGCAGGCAAAGCTGGAACAATGGAAGACACAGGTCATAGACTGCCGCAGCAGCGGCATGAGCGTAAGGGGATGGTGTGCGGAACACAATATTTCGGCAAAGACGTACTACCGCCGGGAAAAGGAAATCCTTTCATCGGCAGCCACAGAACTTGTGCCCGCAGTTTCAGCACCGCAGCCACCGGCAGCCTTTGTAGAGCTCTCGCCGTTGCCTGAGCGGCAGACAGCGGGACCGCATCAAGGGCCTCTATTGGGAGCGGGATGGATTTATCCTGTTGTATAAGCGGTTGGAACAGGGTGCATACCAATGGCCGCGAACGGAAAACGAGGTACGGCAATTGACGCCGCAGCAATACCGCTGGCTGATGGAGGGGCTGAAGGTGGAGCAGCTAAAGGCCCACCGTCCGGTGGACGGCCTGCGTATCATTTAGGCGGTAGAATAGCTGAAAACCCTGGAAATACTGGACTTTCCAGTTCAAATATAGTATAATTTACCCATGAAAAATGAAAGAAATCATGGGACAAGCACCCCGGAGATGGTAACCATTTCACGGGCGGAATATGCGTCTCTGAAAGCGGAAAGAGACGAGCTGAACCAGAAATTGGACTGGCTTCTGGAGCAAGTGCGCCTGAACAGGAAGAAACTCTACGGAGTGTCCTCGGAGCGGCTGGAAGAAGAACTGATAGGCCCCAGTTGAGCCTCATGTTTGACGAGACGGAAGCCTGGTTGTCCAGGCGGAGAGCCAAAGAGACGGAGGTGGCCGCCCATACCCGGCGTTCTTCCAGGCCGGAGGAGGTCCTGCCGGACAATGTACCGGTTGAGGTGGTGGAACACCGGATTCCAGAGAAGGAACCAGACTGCCCTGTGTGCGGCACAGCCAAGATGGAGATTGGAAGGGACGTCCGGCGCACATTGGTGATGATCCCGGCCCAGGTGATGATCCGGGAAAACATTTATTTCACCTACGCCTGCCCCAAATGCAAGGAGGAAGGGACAGAGACGCCGATCCGCAAGGCGGAAAGGCTCCCTGCCCTGACTCCCGGCAGCTATGCCTCGGCGGAGGCGGTCGCCCATATCATGGTGCAGAAATTTGTGATGTACGCACCGTTGTACCGGCAGGAACAGGAGTGGAACCGGGCAGGCGTGCAGTTGAGCCGGCAGACCATGAGCAACTGGGTGCTGCGGGTGGCGGAGGACTGGCTGAAACCGGTATATGAGGAACTGCACAGGCGGCTCCTCCAACGACAGGTGCTCCACGCGGATGAAACCACGCTGCAGGTGCTGAAACTGGAGGGCCGGGCAGCCCGGAGCAAGTGCTATATGTGGCTGTACCGCACCAGTGGGGACGCGAAGTCCCCCGTTGTGCTGTATGAGTACCGGCCTACCCGGAAGGCGGAGAACGCGGCTGCCTTTCTGGAGAGTTTCTCCGGGTGGCTCCATGCAGATGGCTACTCCGGTTACCACCGGTTGCCTAAAAACATCCGGGTGGTTGGTTGCTGGGCGTACCTGCGGCGAAAATTCGATGAGGCGGTGGATGCCCTGCCGAAGGACCAACGCGCAGGTTGTGCGGCACCGGAGGGGCTGGATAATGCCTCTTCGGGATTGAGCAGGAATTGGCAGGGCTGCCGCCGGAAGAACGGTGTGAACAGCGTCTGGCCCGGTCCAAGCCGGTGATGGACGCTTTATTGACATGGGCTGAAACGAAGAGCGCCGCTGTGCCGAAGTCCGCGCTGGGCAAGGCACTGTACTATCTGCGGGAACAGTGGCCATACCTGATCCGGTTTCTGGGGGATGGGCAGCTGGAGATCTTCAATAACCGTGCGGAACGCAGTGTGAAACCCTTTGTAATGAGCCGGAAGAACTAGCTGTTTGCAAATACGGAAGGCGGGGCTCAGAGCAGTGCAATTGTTTATAGCATGATTGAGACTGCCAAGGAGAATCCTCTCTCCCCATACCAGTATCTGACCTGGCTTCTGAGAGATGCTCCGAAACTCGCGGCAGAGGAAAAGAATTTGGCAGAGAAATTATTGCCGGAGAACGCCCCGCAAAGCAGTTGGGATATCCCTGTGAAAATATGACTGTACGCTAAAGAGTCTGCTGATACGCAGGCTCTTTTTCCTTTTAGGTTTCTGAATTTTCTGGTGTCTCTTTTTGTCTCAAAACGGCGAATTTGCGAACTACAGATTTAACGTCAAATTTTTTACCGGAGGTATTTTCTATGGAGGACACACAAGACCTGATTTTTGAAATTGAAGGAAACGTCGGTTCGGTAGGTAGCAGCGATCTGCTGGGTGTTGTCTCTCTGGTCATGACCGGTGGGACAGAAGCCTTGCATCTGGGTAAGACATCGGATTCTTTCGAGCAACAGACTGGAAAGAAAGCAAAAACTGTATCCAGGTCCTTAGCACGTACAACAACTAACATTTGGGAGACTGGAAACAAAAAGATCCTGCGGCAAGTCTATAGCAACCATCTTCCGGTTGAACGTCCTACACCCAAAAATTTCATTATACGGCTTGCGGAATATTTAAAGCGCCAGACCATACGTAAGCAAGACACCCCTTTGAATGGTCTTGAGCGTAATGAAACTATCCCCAAAGAACCAAATGTTCACCAAATGTTCTTTACAAATATTTTTTCCACGAGATACATCCATCCCGCACTTCCTCCTATGGCATTCTAGTACAAGGTCATTTTCCAGATGGCTGGGCCACAATTTCTGTGGTTTCTCCCCCTATCCCACGGCAAAAACGCTGTGGCCTTGCTCGTTAAAAAAGATTCTCGTCTCCAACTTCCCCCTGAGCACCTTTTGGATGTGGTACATGATTTTCTTTCGCAAGAAGTGATCCTCTCTTAATCCTGCGAATCCTATTCAGCAAAAAGGCGGCCATGCGGCCGCCCTTTTGTTGATGCTTCCCGCTGTTTTACGCTTACGATTTGGCACTCCTTTTGGCATATTTACCCCCCTTTTTTTATTTTATCACTTTTGTCTATCTCTGGGGGTGCAGTTCAATGGTATCACATTTTGATACCATCCTCCGGTCCTATCAATATCCTGTCATACCTCCCATGCCGCCTTGTGTTAGCTCGAGATCTTCATGGTCACCCGGCTTGTGGCCCATGACGATCTTCTTCGCCCTGATCTTTCGGAGCAGCTTTCGGTCCACACCATGTCCCGCCGGTGCGGCAGGCGGCACGGAGTTGTCCTGGAATATCTGCCCCAGGTGGTGAAGCAGCTTGGTGGCGGCCAGAAGCATATGAGGACTGTGTGTCATTGAAGTGCGCCAGGAAGAACTGGGCGTACTTGTTTCCCTGTTCCGCCATCGCAGAGAACCAGTCCCAGGATTGATCCGGGTCCCGCGGAACCTCCCGTCCGTCGAGATACAGCCTGCCCAGAGCATACTGGGCGAACTGGTTGCCCTGTTCGGCGGAGGCGGTGAGGTGGTCCACCGCCCCGGGTACATCCTTTGAGACCGCTTTTCCTTCGAAGTACAGCTTTCCCAGCCAGCAGTCGGCGTAGGAATTGTCCTGTGCCGCCGCTTTTTCATACCGAGACACCGCCTCATCCATTCGCTTTTGACTTTGCAGCAGTTTACCAAGGGCGTACTGGGAGAAGTCATGACCAGCTTCAGCGGCACGGCGGAACCACAGCTCCGCCTGTTCGTCATCCGGAAGCACGCCCATGCTGTCCCGCCAGCACTTGTTCAGCAGATGAGCCGCTACGGTGAAGCCGGCATTCCAGAGCTGCTCCAGCATCCGCACCTGTACTGCTTTTTCTTTCTCTGTATTTTCATACTCTGACAGGATTTCCTTGGCAGCCTGGTATGCCTAAGACATCTGCCGGCGGGAGTTCCAGATGTTGTACACCGCCTCCTGATCCTCATCCACTTCGTCTTTCATGGTCGTATCTTCGAAGGTAAAGGCACCTAAGCGCAATTCCTCTGCTTCCCGGATGACCATATTCTTGATGGCTTTGAACTCCTTTTGCTGTGAGAATGGTTTGTGCTCTCTCGGCGCGTCCTTGTAGTAGCGCTCTAGTTCATCCCGAAGTTCGTTCCATTGTCCATAGCACTCCGCCACCTCTGGGAGCCTGGCCAGTTCATCCACGATGGGCGTCTGCTTGGGCTTTTACCGGCTTTCTCAGGTAGCCGTAGACTTTCTTGCCCTTGTAGTTTTCCAGCATTCCGGCCAGCGTTTCCATTTGCGTTTCGATGACCGGACTGTGGCACAGACCTGTTTCCATCCTCCGAATGAGCCGCCCCATGGCCTCTATCGCGGTGTCCCGCACCTGCTGATAGGATAGATCTTTTTGCTGGTAGAGGGACAGCATCTCGTCATGGAAGATCTCATTGGACAGCTTCGAACGCATCTGCTCGATGCCTTTTTCCGTGAGATAGCCTTGCTTGGGGGCTGACGATTAGGCCATCATGTGGATGTGCGGATGGTGCTTTTCGTCATGAAAGGCGGCCCGCCAGCGGAAATTTTGCGGAGAGATTTTCATGGCCTGGGCCAGTTCTGTCTGATGAGCCAACAACAGCTTCCGCCAGCTCTCCGCGGAGTCATACCCCAGCCGGACGGCATCCTCCCGCTTCAGGGAGTAGATGAGGGTCCACACCGGGCCGGTATGCCCATTGATCTCATCCGTAGTTTTCTCCAGGTCGGCGGGACTATCGGCGGAGAACAGTCCGTGGGACCGGGGGGGCGCTCCGCTATATACTCCAGGTAGCCGCCGGGCTTCAACTCCTCCGCACCCTCCCGGGTGGCGATGTATTCAGCGTAGTGTCCGCCGCCGCTTCCCGACTTGATATAGCCCGACTTCTGAATCAGTCCCTCCATTCCTACACCCCTTTCTGGTAGGCGAGGGCGTCATCCATGTCGATCTCACCGTTGGTTTCTCTGACCTCCTTCACGCACCGGACCCGTGTCTTACGCAGTGTGTCCAGAGCCACGTCCATCCCGGCGGCCACCAGATTTCCCATGAGGGCCTCCTCCACCGCCAGCTTGAACAGCAGGTGTCCCATCCGTTTGCCCAGGGCCCCCAGCTTGCCATCCAGTATGTCGGACAGTACTCTGGGCAGATACTCATCGGCCCGCTCCGCGTCCAGGTAGCCGGAGTAGAACTGAATCGCCTTTTCGATATACTCATTTTTGGTGGAGCAGTTGTCTTTCTGGTAGTGGGACTCCACCTGATCCCACACGGCATCGTCCATCCAGACGGTGTGCCGGTGTCTGTTTTCACCCATTGTCAAATACCTCCCAAATCCGTGATAGCGTCAGCGAATGTCCCGCAATGGCGGGGATATTCGTCTGCTTCTCTGGAAACAGCGTCAATCGTAGTTTGGGCGTTCCGGAAAAGCGTCAGCCCATGTCCCCGAAAACCACCCGCACTGCGGGCGGAAGTGACTGCCTGGGCGCCATAAAAGCGCCAGGGCTTTCTCCTGTTTTTTCGTCCTCCGCAGAGCCTCAAAATCGGCCCAAATCCGTCCAAAATCCCCGGGAGGAGCTGGGATCTTACTGGGGCCCAAACCGCTCTACAAAGGGCTTTGCTGGGCTCACGGGCTTTCCCTTGCTATCCTTTGTTTTGCTGATACACTTCCTCCACAACATCTCCTGTGGTGGATTTCCTGCTTGCACGATGCCCTGCGGTGGAAAGCGCAGGCAGCGGCAGGATGTAGTAGTGGTTGTTGCTCTGCCGCCAACTTCCGTCGCGGCGCATCAGCTTGTTGGTTGCCGCCTTGCGGATGAATCCGCGATCCACTAATTGCCTGACTGCGTCCCTCGCAACGTTTTCCGAACAGCTGCAGTGCGATGGTCTTGATGCTGGGCCAGCAAAGTTCTTTCTGCCCGGCGCAGCAGACCAGATAGCTGTATACCGCCAGCGGGATCGGTTTCAGGTCATAGCAGAAGATGGCATTGCTTATTTGATAGAATCGTTCACCGAGAATCGGCATAGAGTACCTCCGTGTTCTTTTCGAAATTCAGAGAACAAAATCTTGCGTTCCGGAAGCCTCTCTGTTAGACTGTCTGCAGATGGAATCTGCGTTTTTCGGAACGCGGCGTGCCGGCGGACTGTTGCAGCAGTTTCGGCGGCTTTCCTTTTGCTGCGGACCTTGTACGCTGATCACACGCACCTCCTTTACAAAAATTCGTGGGCCGCACGCCGTACCGGTTCCTACTCTGCGGCCTTGTTTGTCACGCACGGCGTTTCCTTTCGCCTTAGTGGGCGCGCCTGTTGCTTGACAGCAGAGTTCTGGCGGCACTCTTTCCGGCAAGTATCGGCTTTGGTGGTGGGTATGCAGTTATCGAGGTACAATCGCGGCCAGATAGAATTCTTGATTTTTCTAACTGTCTAATCCAGACTTGGTTTTAAAGGCATTATTCTATTGCTCGCCTAACCCGGGCGTAACAAACCACACTCTTTGCGTCAAGACCAATTAATGAACAGTTTGTAAATTAGTCTGGGGTGGGGCACATTGCTTTGATGAGGTACACATTCAAAACCTATATCGCCCATGAGCAGGAGCACTATCTTTACAGCGAGTAGACACTTGGCGAAGCGGTCACGTTTTCTGAGACAGTCCCGTTCCCGGAAAGCTTGATGTCGCTGCTCTATATGGACCTGGACCCCATAGACGCCATTATTCAAAAGTTGAATGACGAGTTCTGGAAACTGGCAGCAACGAAAGAAGAGCAACATCACCAGAACGCGCTTGCGCTGCTGGATGACTTGGCTTCGCGCCACATCTATTTTCAGCAGTTTCGGCTGGATATGAATTGCCGTCTTACCCATGCCAAGCTATTCAATAGCTATACAGAGGACGTGCTGCCCCGGGCGTATCTGTATCATCTGCCGGAGAAGCTTCGGCAGATGCAAGCTCAGATCCTGGAGCTGATCCAACATGTATTGGATACGGATCAGGAGTCCGAGGAAACGGTACCGCAGAAAATGGTCTCCTACTACAAGGCAGCAGGAGACCGTGCCTTTCGGTTCTGTGTGCAGCCGGTTGGCTTTGAGCTCATCGACGATGAAGTGTTTGCATAGGTTTTGGAGCCGGAGGTGGTCTATGACCTCATTGACTACCACCTCCGGGAGTGCATCAAGCGGGAAGTGAAGATGCGGGTGTGCAAAAACTGCGGGAGATACTTTGCCCTGACGGGCCGTACCAACACCGAATATTGTAGCCGGCCTTTTGACGAGAAAGGCCGCACCTGCCGGGAAGTGGGCGCCATTGCCCTGTGGACGAAACGGAAGAGCAGGGATGCCTTGTTTCAGGACTATCGCAGAGAATACAAGAATCGCTTTGCTCGCATGAAGGCGGGAAAGCTGGAGCCGGAGGAGCTCTACGCGTGGGACGAACGTGCCAGAGAGAAAAAAGCGGAGTGCGAAGCGGGGAGGCTGTCCCCGGAAGACTACGCTGCCTGGCTGCGGGAATCATGATAAAGAAGGAAAAATTAAGCGGCGCAGACTGTATGCAGTCTACGCCGTTTAGTTTTAGGTATGAACCAATTTTTTTACAGAAGATGGGGTATAAACGCACTTCAAGTCAAGGCATACGGCCCGACGTGGAAATGCTCGGAGCCGATACAGCCATAGAAGCCAAAAGCATTCATGACGGAGTTTTGCAGAATTTTTACGATTCCATTTTTTGTGCTTCCCCTTGCCCTTCCTTTTGTTGGAGAAGTTTTCCTTGTCACGATTCGTTGTGTTAAATACTTTTTGCTCGTTATGAGGATGTTGCTCCATGAAGACAATTCTTTTCTCCTGAAAAACATGAAATGTGAGATATAAAGGCAAGCACTTTACAGAGAACCCCGCATTTGATAAAATAGCAATAAATATATCATGGAAATTTTGCGGAATTGGGCATTTTTGCCATATTATAATGATTTGTCGGTAGAACCGATGCAGCTGCGAGTATATAAAAGGAGATACGCCGTGATTGATAGCAATGCCTTGATTGAAATGATGGAATCCTCTTTTGATGGTGTTTGGATTACCGATGGAGAAGGCAAAGTGCTCTTTGCAAATTCAGCCAATGCCTCGCTCCTGGGGGTCAGCAAAGCGGAACTGGAGGGCAGAACGACGCAACAGCTTCTGGATGAAAAGATTTTTTCCAATTCTGTCATTCTGGAGGTTATCCGGCAAAAAAAGCAGATTTCAAAAATCAGCTACAATTATCACACGCGGCTGACGGTTCTGGCTACGGCCACACCCATTTTCGATGATGTCGGAAATGTCAAATATGTATTTAACAATGTCCGGGATATCACAGCCCTCAATGAACTCCAGAACAGTCTGAAGAGCAAGGATACGATTATCCAGCAGCAGTCCCGCCAACTGGAGAGCATGCGGATCCGCCTGGGTGAGGGGACCATTATTGCAAACAGCAAGGCGTTCAACGAAGTTATTACATTGGCACAGCGGGTGGCCGCATTTGATGGAGCCACCGTACTGATTCTGGGTGAATCCGGAACGGGAAAGGAAATTATTTCTGAACTGATTGTAAACAACAGCCCCCGGAAAGACTGGCCGTATCTGCAGGTAAACTGTGGGGCCATTCCAGAAAATCTCATAGAGTCTGAGCTGTTTGGCTATGAGAAGGGGGCATTTACCGGGGCGGACAACAAGGGACACAAGGGCCTGTTTGAGGCCGCCAACGGAGGGACGGTCTTTTTGGACGAGATCGGCGATCTGCCCCTGCATATGCAGGTAAAGCTTCTGCGTGTCTTACAGCAAAAAAAAGTGACCCGTGTGGGCGGGACAGAACCCATTGCCTTGGATGTAAGAGTGATTGCGGCGACAAATCGCAATCTGGAACAGATGGTCAGAGAGGGAACGTTCCGGGAGGATCTATATTACCGACTGAATGTGGTTTCAATTTTCATTCCGCCGCTGCGGGAGCGCCGGGAGGATATCATTCCGCTGATTAACCATTTCCTCATGGTGGAAAACCAGAAATACCACACCAATAAATCTATCTATTCAGACACGATCGATGCGTTTGAAGGATATTGCTGGCCGGGAAATGTCCGGGAGTTGGAAAATCTGCTGGAAAATTTGGTGATTACCACTCCGGGCGACATTATTCGGCGGGAGAACTTGCCACTGAAGCTTCGGCGGCCTCAGCAAGTATCTGCGGAGGAAGAAGAGGAAACGGTTTCATTGAAAAGCGTAGTAGAACGGGCGGAATATGCGGCAATTGAACGCGCCATCGAAAAATACGGATCCATTCGCAAGGCCGCTGCAGCGCTGGATGTCAATCCGTCCACTATTACCCGGAAAATGCAGCTTTATAAGGACATGTCTTCCAGAAAACAAAATAAGTAAATGGTTCGAAAGAGAGATGACGGGGAGAGGGAAACCTTTCTCCGTCATCTCGTATGCAAAATAGCAACGCTGATGCAATTTTGCGCACATGAAGAGTGCGGTTGTCTGTAATATGCATTGTTTTTGCACGAATATATGCGGCATTTATAGCCAATATGCACAATTTCGTCCCAGACTTTTGTGTGAACCTCACGAAAAAATTCGTTTTCGGCAGAATTATCACTTTGGCATAAATATTGCTTAATAACAGGGCGGACAGCAACCGCAGGAGGCGGGAGAAACTTAGACAAGGTGGCTGACAGAAAACGGATGCACTGCTGCGCGACAGCAATGTCCCTATTCAGCAGAATCTTTTTCTGGTGAAGGCGGCGGCTTTTCTAGAGTAAGACACCGAACGCGCTGCCCCGAAATCCGGCCTCGCCCCGGAACCTGTAATTTACACAAAAGGAAGTCATACAAATGCGCAAGAATATGCTCAAGGAGAAGATTCGCAATGGCGAGAGTGCCATCGGCACCTTTGTGAAGCTGACGGACCCTGCGGTTCCGGAGCTGCTGGCCCTGGCGGGGTTCGACTTCTTCGTACTGGATACAGAGCATGTGGCGGTGGACCGGGAACAGCTGACCAACATCGTCCGGGCAGCGGACGCGGCCGGCATCACGCCCATTGTGCGGGTTCGGGAGAACCAGCAGGTGGAGATCCTGCAGAATCTGGACCTGGGATATGCGGGCGTGCAGGTGCCCAATGTGGATACCCCGGAGCAGGCCCGGAACCTGGTGTCCTATGTGAAGTATACCCCCCTGGGCGTGCGGGGCCTGTCCCCCAGCGTGCGGGCTTGTGACTACGGCACCTGCGGCGTGCAGGAGTATATCGACACCGCCAATGCCAACACGATGATCGTCTCCCACTGTGAGAGCAAGACCTGTGTGGAGAATCTGGACGAGGTCCTGAAGGTGGACGGCATCGATGTCATCTTCATCGGACCCATGGACCTGTCCCAGTCCTACGGTGTACCCGGCAAGACCACGGACCCAGAGGTGAAGGCAGCCATCGACACCATCACCGCCAAGACGCTGGCAGCCGGCAAGGCAGTGGGCACCACGGCGGCTTCCGCCGAGGCGGCCAAGGCGCTGATGGCCAAGGGCGTGCAGTATATTCTGCTCTCCTCTGACGAAGGGATCATCGTCAAGTGGGGCAAGGAGACCATCAGCCGGATCCGCGGCTGAGAAGGAGCGTACATAAACATGGAAAAGGTATTTCTGACCGAGCATATCCACCCGGATGCGGTGGCGTATCTCCGGGAGAATTTCGAGGTCGTGCAGGGCACTTCCACGGAGAGCGGCGAGATCATCCGGCAGGCGCAGGGATGCTCCGCGATCCTGATCCGTTCGGCGAAGATCACGGCGGAGATCATGGACGCCATCCCGACGTTGAAGGTAGTCGCCAAGCACGGCATGGGCGTGGACAATATCGCGGTGGATCACGCCACGGAAAAGGGGATCCTGGTGGTCAACGCCCCCTACTCCAACCTGAACGCCGTGGCGGAGCATATCGTGATGCTGCTGCTGGCACTGTCCAAGCGGACGGTGCAGATGGATCAGCTGACCCGGGCCGGCCAGTTCAAAGAGCGCAACACCTACAAGACCATCGAGCTGAAGGGCGCCACGGTGGGCATCATCGGCATGGGCAAGATCTCCCGGCTGGTGGTGAAGAAGCTCTCCGGCTTTGAGATGAACATTCTGGCCACGGATCCCTATGTGAAGCAGGCGGATGTCGAGGGACTGGGGATCACCATGGCGACGCCGGAGGAGCTGTATGCAAAGTCCGATTTCGTCATCGTCCACACCTCTCTGTTCCCCTCTACCTTCCATCTGGTGGGTGCGGAGCAGTTCAAGGCTATGAAGAACACCGCCTTCATCATCAACGCCGCCCGGGGTGCCGTGATCGACGAGGCCGCCATGATCGAGGCCCTGAAGTCCGGCGAGATCGCCGGGGCCGGCCTGGACGTGCAGGAGGAGGAGCCGCCCCGGGAGGACAGCCCCCTCTACACCATGGACAACGTGGTTCTCACTCCCCACATGGGCTGGCGGGGACTGGAGACCAGGCAGCGCCTGATCAACCTGACGGCGGAAAATATCCGGGCTTATATGGACGGAAAGCCGAAAAATGTGATTGTGGGATAAATATTTTTATTCATCATTGACAAAAACCCTCCGCCCATGTATCATATGATTAAGCACATTAACTATTAAGTACGTTTAAAAAATAGAAGAGGAGGAATTGTCATGACAGAGTTACAGAGGCATTTTCAGGAAAAGGCAGAAAGCTATAAGGATTACACCGTCGACTGCCGCAGGAAGATCCACGAGATGGCGGAGCTGAGCAACGAGGAAGTAAACACCAGCGCCTTCGTGGAG
>ENA-OROH01002364-OROH01002364.1-human-gut-metagenome-genome-assembly--contig:-NODE-2364-length-14674-cov-2.802996_pt1 | contig 14674 bp, 10 predicted proteins | sample MGYA00242125_ERZ509042 | MGnify/ENA primary metagenome ERZ509042 (study PRJEB26280, sample SAMEA2338738) | human gut metagenome | biome: human gut; feature: human-associated habitat; material: faeces... | reverse complement strand
TCGAACGCGTGATGGAGGCGGCCCGCACGGGCCGGATGTTCGATCATGAGGCTTTCGACCGCGAAATCCGCGACTTCGAATGCCGATGGGCCGACGCCTCCCACCCGCTTACTTTCCCCGAAGCGGGAGACGCCGTGCGGACGGCGCGCGAACTGGCCTCGAAATACAAACCGCTGTTCGACGCCGAGCGGTAGGGCGTCGTACCTATTTATATAAAACCCCGGACTTTTTCGTTCAGTCCGGGAGTTTTCCGTTCGCAGAGGGCCGCTTCTCAGAACAGCCCCAGCGACTTGCTGCGCGCCAGTATGCAGGCGCCCATCACTCCAGCGCGTTCGCCCAGGGTCGAGAGGCGTATCTGCGTATCCTTGTTGACCAGCATCAGCGAGTATTTGTTGATGGCGTTGCGCACGGGCAGCATCAGGTACTCCTTGGCCACCGAAAGCGTACCGCCGATAACGATCACCTCCGGATTGAACATGTTGATAAGCCCCGCGATGGCCTTGCCGAGCGTGTGCCCCACCGACTCCAGAATCTCGATGGCCAGCACATCCTCCTTCAGCAGCGCGGCCAGAATATCATTCAGCGTGATCTCCTCGCCTTTTTTGTATTTCTCGGAAAGCATCGACACGCGTCCCTCCTTGAGTTTCTCCAGAAAAATCCGGTGCATGGCCGAACCGGAAGCCCCCGTCTCAAGACAGCCGCGTTTGCCGCAGCGGCAGATGATCTCGTTGTCGAGCAGCGGAAAATGGCCGAATTCGCCCGAAAAGCCCGACTTGCCGTAAAATATCTTGCCGTCGATGATCATCCCCAACCCCAGTCCCCAGCTGGCGTTAATGTAGAGCATCGTCTTCTCGGAGTGGGCGTCGCCGTACATATATTCGCCGTAAGTGGCGGCACGGGTGTCGTTCTCGATGTAGACCGTCGTGCCGAGACGCTCTTCGAGCAGCATCGTCAGCGGCTGTTCCTCGACGAAGAAATAGCTGTAACTGTATCCGGTCTGCGAATTGACGCGGCCCGAAATATTCACCCCGACGGCCAGCACCTTGTCGCGGGCGATCTTGCGCGCACGGATGAAATTCTGAATCACGTCGCAAAGATGGTCCAGCGAACGGGGATCGTTGTCCATCAGAAAATCGACCGTCGTTTCATCGATCAGCTGTCCCTTGAAATTGATGGCGGCCATCATGACCGAATCCTTGCGCAGATCGACGCCGACGAAATATCCGGCATAGGGATTCAGGCCGTAGATATTCGGCCGTCGTCCGCCGGCCGTCCCCTGCTCGCCGAAATTGTGCACGAAGCCCTCGTCGATCAGCTCCCCGATGAGTTTGGTCACGGTCGGCACGCTCAGATTCACGGCCTTGCTCAGATCGGTGATGCTCGAATCGCCGCCGAGAATGTACTGACAGATAATCTGCTGTTTGAGAATAGCGGCCTTGTTGCCTTCCGTGGCCAGTTTGAGGAACGAATTGGTCATTTCGTCGGGGTGTTTGATTTACGTCTTTACGATTGGGTAAAGATAAAAATAAATAGCGAGTCGGGCAAACATTCTGCGGAAAATGCGCCCCGAGCCGCGAATTTATAACGAATGTCGCCATGCGGACCGTTCATTCGCAGAAATTTTACGATCGTACCCCGATCGGCCGCCGCCCTTCCTGCGAACGATCTCCACCTGCAAAATAAACATATTTGTAACAAAACCGCTGTTGAATAAATTTTATCACCAAAACCGCTTGTGATAATAATTTTTATTATTACATTTGCTCGTGATTTAACGCCACCTTTATTATAACCAAACCGCCATGCAGATCAAAGGAACCTTTCTGGACGAAATCAGCCACGACATTCCCCACCAGAACTGGGGCGAAAAGGAGTGGGACGCCGATTTCGGACACATGCACCGGGCCGGTATCGAGCACGTGATACTCATCCGCTGCGGCTACCGCCGCTGGCAGACCTTCTCCTCGCAGGTGCTCACCTCGGAGGAACGCTGTTACGAACCGCCCGCGGACCTGGTCGGGATGTTCCTGCGCCTGAGCGAAAAGTGGGGCATGAAATTCTGGTTCGGGCTCTACGACTCGGGCAAATACTGGGCATCCGGGGATTATCTGCACGAGGTGGAGCTCAACTGCCGCCTGATCGACGAGGTGTGGGCCCGTTACGGGCATCACGCCGCTTTTGGCGGATGGTACATCTCGCAGGAGTGCAGCCGCAACACGGGCAAAATCATCGACCTCTACGCCCGGCTGGGCCGTCACTGCAAAGCCGTCTCGGGCGGACTGCCGACGCTGATTTCCCCCTACATCGACGGCAGCAAGAACATCAGCCAGTACACCGACCGGACCACGCGCACGGGCGGCGTCACGGCCGAGAGCCACGAGGCGGAGTGGGACGCCATTTTCCGGGGGATTCAGGGCGCGGTGGACATCGTGGCCTTTCAGGACGGGCACGTCGAATACGACGAGCTTCCGGAATTCCTCCGCATCAACAAGCGGCTGGCCGACCGCTACGGCCTGGAGTGCTGGACCAACACCGAGACCTTCGACCGCGACATGCCGATCAAGTTCCTGCCGATCAAGTGGGAGAAGCTGCGTCTGAAGTTGCGGATGGCCGAGGAGGCGGGTATCGATCAGGCCATCACCTTCGAATTCTCGCATTTCATGTCCCCGCAGTCGGCCTACCTGCAGGCGGGGCACCTCTACGACCGATACCTCGAATACTTAAATACTTCGAAGAAATGAAAAAAAACGCTGTTCCGCGGCCTGCTCGGCGCCGCACTGACGATACTTGTCTGCCTGCCCGCCGCATCGCGCGGCAAAGGTCCGAAGAAGACGCGCGAATTCACGGATGCGGATTTCCGCACCGAAAAGATCCTCGAAGCCCTCCCCATCCGCGCCACGTTCCTCGACGAGGTGAGCTGGGACATTCCCCATCAGAACTGGGGCGTGAAGGAGTGGGACGCCGACTTCAAGGCCATGAAGCAGATGGGAATCAACACCGTCGTGCTGATCCGCGCCGGGCTCGGCAGCTGGATCGCGGCGCCGTTCGATTGCCTGCTCCGGACCGGAAAGGTCAAGTATCCGCCCGTGGATCTGGTGGAGATGTTCCTCGCGCTGTCCGACAAGTACGGAATGGATTTCTGGTTCGGGACCTACGACTCGTGCTACCACTGGCACGTGGGAGAGTATGAGAAGGAGATCGAACTGAACATGCAGCTCATCGACGAGGTGTGGGCCAAATACGGCCACCACAAATCGTTCCGGGGCTGGTATCTCTCGCAGGAGATCAGCCGCCGCACCCGCAACGTATCGAAGATATACGCCGCAATGGGCCGGCACGCCAAGGAGATATCGGGCGGGCTGAAGACGATGATCTCGCCCTACATCCACGGCGTCAAGACCGATCAGGTGATGGCCGGCGACAAGGCGATCACCGTCGAGGAGCACCGCCGCGAGTGGGACGCGATTCTGAGCGACATCGCCGGAGCCGTGGACATCCTCGCTTTCCAGGACGGACAGGTCGATTACGACGAACTCTACGACTACCTGGTGGTCAACCGCGAGCTGGCCGAACGCTACGGCATGGAGTGCTGGACCAACGTCGAATCGTTCGACCGCGACATGCCCATCCGTTTCCTGCCGATCAAATGGGAGAAACTCCTCTTCAAGCTCGACGCCGCACGGCGCGCCGGGATGCAGAATGTCATCACGTTCGAATTCTCGCACTTCATGAGCCCCAATTCGTCCTACACCCAAGCGGGACACCTCTACAACCGCTATATGGAATACATGAACTATCTCCAACACAAAAAATAAAGAACCTCCCATGATCGATTTCAAACAACTGGCGTGTCTGAACCGGGACGAACTGCTCGAAAACGTGGTTCCGTTCTGGCTCACCCACTCGCAGGACGAACGATACGGCGGCTACTTCACCTGCCTCGACCGCGGGGGCGACGTCTACGACACCGACAAATTCGTCTGGCTGCAGGGACGGCAGGTGTGGCTGTTTTCGATGCTCTACAACCAGGTCGAGAAGCGTCCCGAATGGCTCGAATGCGCCGTACAGGGGGCGGAGTTCCTCCGTAAACACGGCCACGACGGCAATTACAACTGGTACTTCTCGCTCACGCGCGAAGGCCGGCCGCTCGTGGCTCCCTACAACATCTTTTCCTACACGTTCGCCACGATGGCCTTCGCGCAGGCGGCTCTCGCCACGGGCAGCGACCAATATGCCGAAATCGCCAAGCGCACCTTCGCGCGGATTCTCGAAAAACGCGACAACCCCAAGGGACCGTGGTGCAAGACCGTCCCGGGCACGCGCGACCTGAAGGATTTCGCCCTGCCGATGATCCTCTGCAACATGGCGCTCGAAGCGGAGCAGATGATCGACCCCGCGCTGCTCGACGCGACGATCCGGGATTGTATCCACCAGGTCATGGAGGTCTTCTACCGCGGGGAGCTGGGGCTGATCGTCGAGAACGTCGCAGCGGACGGCGAGCTCTCCGACTCGTTCGAAGGCCGGCAGATCAATCCCGGCCACACGCTCGAAGCTATGTGGTTCATCATGAACCTCGGCGTGCGGCTCAACGACCGGGCGCTGATCGACAAGGCCGTAAAGATCGCGCTCGACACGGCTGAATATGGCTGGGACAAGGAGTACGGCGGCCTGTTCTATTTCATGGACCGGCTCGGACACCCGCAGCAGCAGCTCGAATGGGACCAGAAACTGTGGTGGGTGCATATCGAAGCGATGATCGCGATGATCAAGGGATACCGCCTCACCGGTTCGCAGGCGTGTCTCGACTGGTTCCTCCGGCTGCACGACTACACCTGGTCGCATTTCAAGGACCCCGAATACCCCGAATGGTTCGGCTATCTGAACCGCCGCGGCGAGGTGCTGCTCCCGCTCAAGGGCGGCAAATGGAAAGGCTGTTTCCATGTACCTCGCGGTCTGTACCAGTGCTGGAAAATACTCGACGAGTGCCAATAACCCAAACATAAAACTATGCGAAAAATGCCTTAATCAACCATTTCGAGCGGAGCACGTCTCCCGTCACAAAAATCTAAACCTATTGCAACCCTAATTTTATGAGAAACGTTTACAAAATGAAACCTTCAGGCATTCGCTGCCTATTGAGCAGCGTATTAGCCGTGGTCTCCATGGCGATCACAGGCACCAATGTGGCTGAGGCGCAAGGACTTTCAGTCTCCGGAAGAGTGACCGACGCAAGGGGGGGGGAAATTTCGGGTGCTACGGTCATCGTAAAAGGTGACAACACCCGGGGAACTACCACCGATGCACAGGGACAGTATGCTATCGAGGTCTTGTCCTCCGACGATGTGCTGGTCTTCAGTTTCCTCGGTTACAAAACTGCAGAAGTGGCCGTCCGCGGCCGCAAAACCCTGAACGTCCAACTGGAAGAGGACGCCACGCTGGTGGATGAAGTGGTCGTAGTGGGATACGGCACACAGAAACGACAGTTTCTCGTAGGCTCCGTGTCCCAGGTCTCCAGCAAGGAGTTGCTGAAGGCCCCGATGACCAACGTATCGAACATGATGACCGGCAAATTGCCGGGAGTGACGAGTATTCAGCGTTCGGGACAGCCCGGCAGCGACGGCACCACGATCTTCGTCCGTGGAGTCTCCTCGTTCAACAATTCCAGCCCGCTTTGCATCGTCGACGGGGTGGAGCGTATGATTAATACGGTCAACCCCAACGACATCGAATCGATCTCCATCCTCAAGGATGCCGCCACCTCGGCCATCTACGGCGTACGCGGAGCCAACGGCGTTATTCTGATCACCACCAAAACCGGCTCGAAGGGCGCTGCTACTATTTCATACGACGGCTCGGCGACTTTCACCACCAATGTCGCCATGCCCGAGATGCTTAACGCCCAGGACTACATCGGCTGGCACAACAAGGCTCGCGAGATGGACGGATTGAATCCGCTGTGGACGGATGAGGTGATCGCCGGTATGAAGGAAAAAGGGATATACGGTGAAACGGACTGGATGGATCTGCTCTTCAAGAACTACGGTTTCACACACCAGCACAACATCTCCGCTACGGGAGGTACCGACCGCGTAAAATACTATACGAGCATCGGTATGATGAATCAGGACGGTATCCTGCCCAATACCTCTTACCAGCGTTTCAACGTGCGCGCCAACATCGACACGAAGATCGCCAAGAATTTCAATCTGAACGTCAATATCGCCGCATTCCGCGAAGACACCCACGCACCCGGATACTCTCTTGGCACGCAGGGTGAGTTCAACCCCATCTCGCAGGCGCTCTTCTCGTTGCCGATCATCGCTCCGACCTATAATGACCTGCCGCAAGGTTATATGAGCGGCGTATACACGCAGCAGCCCATTGCCGCGGTCAACAAGAGCGGTTTTCAGGATACGAAGCGCTGGCAGTTCGAGGGAAACGCCAAATTGGAATACGATTTCGGCAGCATCAAGGCGCTTGAAGGACTCAAGGCCGCCGTACACGTTGCATACGACTATTCGAATACGGGCAACCGCAATATGCTGCAATCGTACCAGCTGATGTCATTCTCGCCCACGACGATGAATTCCACAGTCGTGAATGCATCGGGAGTCAATGTCAACAGCAGCTTCAACAAATCGTCGTCGTTCGGAGACGGATTCACCGTTCGCCCGACGCTGACCTACAACCGCGAATTCGGGCGTCACAGCGTAGGCGGCCTGTTCTTCTACGAGCAGAAAAAAACCTACTCGGACACAATGACCGGCTATAAGGCGGGGTATTTCGCCCCCTATCCGGTCGATCTTTCGATCGGCACCACGTGGGAAGGCATCACAACCCCCGTAACCGGTTCGTTCAGCGAAACGAGTATCGCCAGCTACGCCGGCCGTTTCAACTACGCATTTGACAAGAAATATCTGGTCGAATTTACATTCCGCGTGGACGGTTCCTACAAGTTCGCCCCCGAAAACCGCTGGGGATTCTTCCCGTCCGCAGCCGTCGGCTGGGTCATGTCCGAAGAGAAGTTCTTCAAGCAGGCACTCCCGAAAATCGACTTCTTCAAGCTGCGCGCCTCTTACGGCGAACTGGGTATGGACGATACGAGCCCTTATCTCTATGTGCAATCCTACAGATCGACCGCACCCTCCTACAGCTATATCATAGGCGGCAAGGGTCAGACGGCCTATTACACCAGCAACTATGTCTACAAGGACCTTACCTGGTCGCGTTCGCGCAGTTTCAACGTGGGCCTGGACCTGAACGCTTGGGGCGGAAAACTGGGCATCGAATTCGATTGGTTCTACAAGGTTACCGACAATATCCTCGAACAGGTCGGCGGTTCCTACGCACCCTCCCTGGGAGGCAACGTACCGTCATACAAAAACTCCGGCAAGGTAGATAACCGCGGCTTCGAGCTGGTGCTAAAACACAACAATCACTTTGCCAGCGGTTGGCGGTATTCGCTGACGGGTAGTCTCTCGTGGGCCCGCAACCGGGTTCTCGCCAAACAAATTTCCGACAACCATCCGATGTACCGTGCCATCCTGGGCAAACCGATGGGTACGCTCTACGGGTACAAGGCGATCGGACTCTATCAGACCGAAGAGCAGATCGCCAATTCGCCGACGGCTCCTTCGGGAGAGAAGCGTCTGGGTGACCTGATGTATGCCGACGGCAACGGCGACGGCAAGATCGAGCAGTCGCAGGACTTCATCAAAATCGGCCGCGGCTATACCCCCGAGATGAACTTCTCGCTCAATATGGAGGTGGCATGGAAAAACCTCTATCTTACAGCCCTCTGGCAGGGTGTAGCCATCTGCGATTATCAGCTCAGCGCGGCATACTATTCGGGCGTTTTCGACAACACGATGTACACCCGTCCTTTCTACGGCAACGGCAACGCACCCTATTATCTCGTGGAGAGCGCCTGGCGTGAAGACAACCGCAATGCCGACTATCCGCGTCTGAGCACCGTAGCCAACGGCAACAACGCATGGCCTTCGTCCTGGTGGGTGAAAAACGGGGCATATCTTCGTCTGAAGAACCTCCAGATCGGCTACTCGCTCCCCGAACACATTCTGAAAAATACCGGTATCGGCCGGGTAAATATCTACGTGGCAGGAACCAATCTGCTGACTTTCAGTGCATTCAAATACGTGGACCCCGAAATGCCGTCGGTCAACAACGGTTACTACCCGCAACAGCGGACCTACAGTATCGGAGTCAATTTATCCTTCTAACCGCTAAAGCAACTGAACCTATGAAAAAGATCATATTCATACTCGGTCTGGCGGCCGTCGTATTGGGCACCTCCTGTTCCGACGTGCTGGACCTGAATCCGGCGGACCGGTTTTCGCCGGCGACCGTCTGGTCCACCACCACTACGGCTGATAAATACGTCATCGGACTCTACTCCATCTTCGGGGCAAACACCGAGATGCGCGGCGGCGATGCCTATGCGTCGCCCCGATTATCGGATGCCTATTCCGACATCCTGAAAAGCACCTCCTGGAATCAGTACAACCACAACTTCAACGCCACGCTCCTCCAGGAAACGGCTTTCAACAGCAACTCCGCCGGTGCGTTCGAGTGCTGGTCGAGTCATTATGACCGCATCCGCCACGAAAACGAATTCCTGCGCGACGCGGCCGAATTCGGCAGCAAATTCGGTGAGGACTGGCTCAAGATTCGTATCGCCGAAGTGCGTTTCTGCCGTGCCTACGCCTATTTCATGCTGTGCCGGGTTTACGGCGGGGTGATTCTTCGCACCGAAGTCGACGGCCCTGAGCAGAACGACAAAGCCCGTTCGACGGAGGAAGAGTGCTGGGGCTTCATCATTAACGAACTGAAGGAACTGGCTCCCGACCTGCCCTTGAAATGGGACAGCGACAACTCGGGCCGCGCCACTCAAAAAGCCGCATACGGTCTGTTGAGCCGCGTAGCGCTCTACGCTGAAAAATGGGATGTCGCCGCACAGGCCGCACGCGATTGCGCCACGGCAGAGGGTAATCTGGACCTGTCGGAGAACGGCTATGCCAAAATCTTCGAACTCGGCATCAACAGTCCCGAAGTACTCTTTGCCGTAGAATTCAAATCCAGCGTGATCGACCATGCCTACGACGCCTACGTGCGGCCCTCGGGCGATACAAAGGAGTTAGGCAAGCAGGTTTATTCGGGATTCGTTCCCACCAGCGAATTGGTCGACAGCTATGAAATGGCAGGCGACGGCGGCAATTTCTCCTGGGAGAAACACGGTAAGGATCCCTATGCGAACCGTGAACCGCGCTTCTACGCCACGATTCTCTATAACGGAGCCGATTGGATGGGGCGGAAGATCGAAAGCTTCGTTGGCGGCAAGGACGGATACAAGGCCTATGAAAACGCCGGAGCCGCCGGAACGACCGTAACGGGTTATTACCTGCGCAAATACCTCATAGACGGAGACAAGACGTGGGTCACGAGCGGCTCGGGACAGGACTGGATCGTACTGCGCTATGCCGAGGTCCTCCTGAACAAGGCTGAGGCACTTGCCATGGAGAACTGGAACAAGAACAGCGCCGAAGCGCTGCAGGCGCTCAACGATGTCCGCGCCCGCGTCGGACTGCCCGCGCGTGCCACCGCCGACAAGGAGACCTTCCTGGAATACGTGCGTCACGAACGCAAGGTGGAGTTGGCCGGCGAAGGTTTCCGCTACTGGGACCTGCGCCGCTGGCGGCTGGCCGAAAAAGTCATCGACGGGCAGAACGTGCACGGCGTTAAGATCTCCAAACAGTCCGACGGTTCATTTACCTACGAGCAGGTCGATGCCGACGGCGGACACAAGCGCATCTTCTACGACCGTTATTACCGATTCGCCATTCCGCTTTCGGAGCGTTCGAACAATTCGCTCTGTACGAACAACGACGGATGGATCTAATGATTAACCGCAAAAACAGAACGACTATGAAACTCCGTAAATATCTTGCAGTACTGGCCGTAGCGGCATTCGCATCGCTTGCGACATCATGCGCCGAAGCGGAAGACGAATTCATCCACACGGACAGTACGATTAATTCCATCGAAATCCAGCCCGCCGAAGGCGGAGCCGGTATCGCAGGAATCATCGACGAAACGACGGGCGAGATTTTCTTCCCCATTCCCAAACAACTTCGTGAAAAATACGACGTGAAAAAGCTGATGGTACGCGCAAACGTGGCTTATGACACCTATATCTATCCGTCACTGTCGGGATTGAAAGACCTCTCCGATCCGATGGAGATCAAGGTTCGGGCAGGCGACAATGGATCGCGAACCTATACGCTGTGGGCTTTCTACACGCGCAGATAACGAATTACAACGAATGAATAAATCTAAAATTAACTCGACCAATATGAAAAAGTTCAATTTATTCGCTTACGCCACCCTGGCAGGTCTCGCGCTGTCGTTTGCAGCCTGTACGGACGACGATCCGGAAATCAGCAAACCCGGCCCGCAGATCGACCGCGGCGAAAAATGCCGTATCGAATCTTTCGTTCTGAATCTCCCCGAAGGGGAAACGCTTTCAGGCGATGTCTACGACTACGACAAATCGATCGACCTTGCCTATACCACGCCGCAGCTGGAAGCCATGAAGACGGCCACCGCCACGGTGAAACTCTCCGAAGGCGCAACCATCACGCCCGATCCCTCCGTGGCGGCCGACTATACGCAGCCGATTTCATTCACGGTGACGGGAGCCGACGGCAAGACCACCCGCATTTATACAACAAAGCCCGTTGAAAAAGTTGTCGTTTCCTATACCAAGATCGGTGCTCTGGCAGAGAAAACGGCCACTCAGATGGACATCACCGATCACACGAAATACCTGCAAATCGGCGTCAGCGGCGACAAGATCGTCATCGGCACCAAGGTATTCGACGGCAAGACGCTCGCTGCCGCAGGCAATCTGAACATGACCGGTTACGACGGATTGCAGGTCACCTCGCTGGCTAACGACGAGGCAGGACATCTGATCGCTTCACTGACCGCTGACGGCACGAGTGGATCGGCTCCTGTTACGTACGCCTGCTGGAAGAACGGATGCGACCAGCCCGCCGAAACGATCCTCGGTCCGTCGGACAGCGCCATCGCAGCGTTCCTCTCCGTGGGCGGCAACCTCGTCGAAGGCAAAGCGCTCATTACGGCATTGGGCGCACGCGTAGCCACTGGCCCGAGTTTCTGCTGGGGTTTCGCCGACGGCGTGCGTGGCGACTACTACAACCTGCTTACCGGACAGCCCTCGAACGACGGCTCGTGGAGCCAGATGGTTTCGGCCTGCTCGGGAGAGGTTTCGGGCACCTGGTTCATGTGGGATGCCGTGGCCGGCGGTCACAACGTATTGACCTGGGAAGGCTGGGACGGCACATCCTCGCTCAATCTGAAGCAGATTCCGGGAGCAGCGCCCAACGGTCCGAACAACTGGGGTAACTACACCAAAGGTTCGATCCGCGCTTTCATGTTCAACGAAAAGGCTTATGCCGCCGTCTTCACCACCGGCTGGCCCTGCACCTACGTCTCGATCGTGGACTCGAACGGCGAATTCCTGCTCAACCCCGCCGAGGCGACGCTCAATTACGCGATCTCGGACGCCAACCCCTACTGCCCCGTCGGAACATTCGTGTATAACGAAAAGGAAAACTGCGGTTACGTATACGTACTGGTTCCCGGGCACGCAGTCAAGAGCTGGAAACTGGAGATCACTTACGATTAACAAACCTTACACCTGTCACGACAGGTCTTGACGAAACCGTATCAATCCGCATTCTTCCCGGTCCGGGCCCGTTCTCGGGCCGGAGGAATGTGGTTCTTTTAACACGACCCATGAAAATAAGCACCTTTTTTACAGTCATCCTCTTCGTTGCAGCGACATCGATATCCTGTGGCGGAAACTCCGCCCGGACGCTTCGCGCCGCCGACGGTGGAAAACCCAAAATGCTCTGGTTCGACGCAGAGGCCAATTTCAAGCGCTTCGCTTCGCAGGATTCGATCCGCTACTATTTGGACCGCACCGTCGAGTGCGGATTCAACCACATCGTCGTGGACGTGCGCCCCATTTCGGGCACCGTGCTCTACGAAAGCGATATGCTGGAACCGCTCACCGTCGTTGGTCCGGACACCGTCCGCCGCGATTGGGACTACCTGCAATGCTTCCTCGACGAAGCGCGTAAAAGGGAACTAAAAGTGACCGTCTCGACGATGATTTTCCCTGCGGGATTCACCACGTTCCGCCAGGGAGCGGCCTACTCCGACCCGGAACTGGCGGGCCGAACCTGTGTCGAATACACGCCCGAAGGGAGGAAAGACATCAAGGACGACCCGACGAAAGTCGCGGCGTTCCTCAATCCCGTACTGCCCGAAAATCAGGAGTACGTGCTGCGTTTCGCACACGAACTGCTCACAAAATACAAGTTCGACGGCTATGCCCTCGACTATTGCCGCTTCCCCGATGCTGAGAGCGATTTCTCGCCCGCTTCGCGCGAAGCGTTCGAAACCTACCTCGGACACGGCATCGACCGTTTCCCGGAGGATATATTCACCTACGACGCCAACGGAGCCCGCGTGGCTGGCCCCTACTATAAACAGTGGTGGGAGTTCCGCTCGGGCGTCATCCGCGACTTCATCGCCGAAGTGCGCACGCTTATCGAACGGACCCAGCCCGGCGTGAAACTGGAGTATTGGGCCGCCTCGTGGCTGCACGCCATCTACACACAGGGCCAGAACTGGGCCAGCCCGCGTTCGCGCTTCCACGAAGCCTATCTCGACGATTGGGCCACGCCGACCTACAACCGCACCGGATTCGCCGATCTGCTCGATGTCTTCATCACGGGAACCTACCTCGAAAAGGTATGGGGCATGGATGACCCCGAATCGATCGAATACGGTCTCGCCCGCTCGCTGAAGGATGTCGACGGCGACTGTGCGGTCTACGGTTCGCTCTACGCCCAGAACCATGTCGATCAGTTCGAAGACGCCGTATACCTGTGTCTTTCGCGCACGGACGGAGTGATGGTCTTCGACATCATTCAGGTCATCGAAAACGATCTATGGGATGACATCAAACGTGGTATCGACCGGGCTGAAAAAGAACAGAAAACTCAAAAATGACAAGATGAAAAAATCCATCCTGATACTTTGTGTCCTGCTGATGGCGGCGATTCCGTCCGCCTGCACGGAATCGCATAAAACCCCTCCGGAACTCGACAAGCCGCAACCCGGGCCGAACCCCGATCCGAAACCGGAACCCTCAGAGGGAAAGGAAAAAATGCTCTGGTTCGATGCCGAGGCCAACTTCCAGCGATTCTCGACACAGGCCGGTATCATCGCCATGCTCGACAAAACACAGGAAGCGGGATTCAACAAGATCGTCGTGGATGTGAAGCCCGTCGAGGGGGACGTACTCTACAAAAGCGAGTTCATGACCCAAGCGACGACTATCGGTTCAGTTAACGTTGCCGACAGAGGTTGGGACTACCTCCAGTTTTTCCTCGACGAGGCACATAAACGGAACCTGAAAGTGACCGTCTCGACCACCGTATTCCCCATGGGCATGCCCAGCACCAGACAGGGACCCGCCTACCGGGGCACGACATGGAAGGGGAAAACCTGCATGCAATACAAGCCCGAGGGCATGGTCGACATCAAGGATGACCCCACGAAGGTCGCAGCGTTCCTCAATCCCGTCCTGCCCGAAGTTCAGGAGTTCGCCCTGCGTTTCATTCGTGAAATAGTCACCAACTACGATTTCGATGCCTACGCGCTCGACTACTGCCGTTTTCCGGACTATCAGAGCGATTTCTCGGAAGCATCCAAAGAGGCGTTCGAAAAGTACATTGGCGGACTCGTCGAGACGTGGCCGGGCGATGTCTTCACCTACAACGCTTCCGGCGAAAGAGTCCCCGGCAAATACTACAAAGAGTGGTGGGAGTTCCGCTCGATGATAATCCACGACTTCGTAGCCCGCGTTCGCAAGGAGATCAAGGCAATCAAACCGGACGTAAAATTGGAATATTGGGCCGCTTCGTGGTGGGGCGCACTCTATGCCAACGGACAGAACTGGGCCAGCAAGGCGTTCCGTCCGCTAACGGATCAGGATGCGTGGTCGTTCAACTCTTGGTGTTCGATCAATTACCATCAGACCGGTTTCGCCGATCAGCTCGACACGTTCCTGCTGGGGACCTACCTGCCCCGCGTGTACGGACCCGACGACGGCGAGTCGATCGAATACGGTATCAACCGTGCCGAGCGCTTCCTGCTCAACGCCTGTACCTATTACGCGACGGTGGATTGCTCGCAGAAGACATTCGACATCGAGGAAGCCTGCTATTACTGCCTCAAACGCACGGCCGGGCTGATGGTCTTCGACATCGTTCATGTCATCAACAACGATATGTGGGCCGCCATCAAGCGGGGCATCGACCGTTACGAAGCGGAGGCGGCAACCGAATAAGTAAAACAGTTGCACCATGAAAAAACTCCTTCTTATCGCCGCAGCCGTGCTGGCCGGGGCTTCGGGGCTCCGGGCCGAAGAGTACACGGCGATATCTCCCGACGGAAAAATCACGGTGACGGTATCGACCGCGCCCGAACTGCGCTGGAGCGTCACGCGCGAGGGCGAACGGCTGCTCGACGCAAGCCGCATCGGCATGAAGATCGCCGG
>ENA-OROH01002355-OROH01002355.1-human-gut-metagenome-genome-assembly--contig:-NODE-2355-length-14732-cov-35.204129_pt1 | contig 14732 bp, 10 predicted proteins | sample MGYA00242125_ERZ509042 | MGnify/ENA primary metagenome ERZ509042 (study PRJEB26280, sample SAMEA2338738) | human gut metagenome | biome: human gut; feature: human-associated habitat; material: faeces... | reverse complement strand
GGCGTGCCCGTCTCGACGACGGACTTCAGGATCAGGCGGACGATCTCCTTGACCGAGATTGCCCAGCTCACCGACGCCCCGCTCGCCATCGACACGAGCGATCCTGCCGCACTCGAAGCCGGCCTGCGCGCCTATCCGGGCCGCGCCCTCATCAACTCCGTCTCCGCAGAAAACGACCGCATCCGCGACTTCCTGCCGCTCGCCAAGAAGTACGGTGCCGCCATCCTCTGCCTGCCGATCACAGAAGACGGCGTACCCAAGACGGCCGCCGAGCGCCTGAAAGCGATTACCTATATCATCGATAACGCCAAGAAAGCCGGCCTCGATGACGGCGACTTCCTGCTTGACGCCCTCGTCATGACCGTCTCCGCCGACAAGAACGCCTGCCGCGAGGTACTCAAGACCTTGCAGCTCTACCGTCAGCACCTCGGCTATCCCTCGACGATGGGCCTCTCGAACATCTCGTTCGGCCTGCCAAACCGCCCGCTGATCAACAGCACCTTCTTCACCATGTGCCTCGCGGCCGGCCTCGACGCCCCGATCATGAACCCGTACGACGAGTCGATGCAGAAAGCCCTCAAGGCCAGCGCCGCCCTTCTAGGCGACGACCCATGTGGCCTCGCCTTCAGCCAGGACGAGGCGAACCTCGCCGTGCCGAAGAAGGCAGCCGTCATGAAGACGACCGACCTGCCGATCCTCGATGCCATCAAGCAGGCCGTCATCGAGGGCGAGAAGGACATCATCGTCGGCCTCGTCGTCCAGGCCCTGCAGGAAGGCAAGACGGGCAACGAGATCACCGAGAAGGGCCTGACGGCTGCCATGACCGAGATCGGCGAGGACTTCGGCTCCGGCCGCATGTTCCTGCCGCAGGTCCTGCTGTCCGCCGAGACGATGCGCGCGGCCTTCGACAAGCTCAAGGAGCTCATCCCCGCGAGCGCCGAGGCCGACAAGGGCACCTTTGTCATCGCGACCGTCAAGGGCGACGTCCACGACCTCGGCAAGAATATCACCGGCGCCCTGCTCGCCAACTCCGGCTTCAAGGTCATCGATCTCGGCAAGGATGTCGAGGCCGACACCATTGTCGAGACAGCCATCCAGCAGGATGCCGATGTCGTCGGCCTCGCCGCCCTGATGACGACGACCATGCCGCAGATCGACAAGGTCATCGACAAGCTCCAAGCGGCCGGCGCCCGCGCCAAAGTCATGATCGGCGGCGCCGCCGTCACCCAGGACTACGCCGACAGCTGCGGCGCCGACGCCTATGCGGCCGATGGCGTCAAGGCGGTCAAGCTTGCAAAGCAGATTGTTGGTGTGGAGTAAAATAGCTGGCAATAGAGGCTTGGTCTGGCGGGAAACAGATCTACCGGTGGAGGGGAAAGACATTTCGGCTTTGTCGCTCCGCTAAATGAGCCCTATGGTACGATATCCTCTCGATGACGCCCCGCCGCCTGCCGCGGCGTTCTCACATCGCAGCTCTATGCCCCAAATGATCAGGGCTCAGCCCTGCGGGCTATCGCTGCGCTCCTGCAGGCGAAATGTCTTTCCCCTCCTGAAGTTACTTCCTGCACCTTCGCTGCGCTCCTGAAGATAAAAACCTGCCCCCGCCTACTAGACAAGCCAAGCTCGCATGCTAAGGTCCCCATTGTTCACGGTAGTCCCCTTGAGTGAGCAAGGTTGCCAGATAACACCTTCGGGCAAGCAGGGCTGCGCAAAAGCGCAGCGTTGGCAGGTTGCGTCAAGAATCGATTTTTTCCTCACCAGAATCCTGACGAAAGAGCGTCGTCCAAGCGAAGCGCGTTTAGCTCTTTCATCAGGCTGCCTTAAAAGGGAAAAAATCGATTCAGCAACATGCCATAGCGGAGCGTTGCACAGCCCTGCTCGCCCGTTGCCATACTGCATCAAAAAAGGAGCCCGTTTCCCATCCGAATGGATGAAGAAACGGGCTCCTTTGTCGTTATCCGATTATCGTCAATCAGAACAGTACCTTTGCAAGGTGCAGGTAGTCCGGGTCGAGGATCTTCTTGTTGTTGACCGCATCGTGCAGGTCAATCGAGACAACACGGCCCTTGCTGTAGCCGAAGACGATGTCCGACAGACCCGAGATCAGCGCAAGAGCAGCCTGCTCACCGAGCTGGCTGGCGCGGACGCGGTCGATGACCGACGGCGAACCACCGCGCTGGATGTGCCCGAGAACCGAGACGCGCGTGTCGAGCTGCGTCTTCTCCGCGATGTACTGGCCAATCTCCTGGCCGCTGCCAGCACCCTCTGCCACGACGACGAGGATGTAGCGCTTGCCCTTCTTGTAGGCTTCCGTCATGTTGTCGCAGATCTCATCGAGGTTGTACTCCTCTTCCGGCACGAGGATGTACTCCGCGCCGCCCGAGATGCCCGAGACGAGAGCGAGCCAGCCGCAGTTGCGGCCCATGACCTCGAGGACGATGACGCGGCGATGGGCCGAAGCCGTATCGCGCAGCTTGTTGATTGCATCGATGATCGTATTCGCAGCCGTATCGCAGCCAATCGTGTAGTCAGAGCCCCAGACATCGTTATCGATCGTGCCCGGCAGGCCGACGATAGGGATACCCGTCTCCTTCGAGAGCAGCGAAGCGCCGCGCAGGGAGCCGTCACCGCCGATGACGCAGAGACCCTCGATGCCGCGGTCCGTCAGGTGCTTGTAGCCCATCATGCGGCCTTCCGGCGTCTTCCAACGTTTGCAGCGTGCCGTGCCGAGGAACGTACCACCGCGCTGGATGATATCACTGACATCCCTGGACTTCATCTCAAACATATCCTCTTCCAGCAGACCGTGATAGCCGCCGCGGATGCCCCATACCTTGACACCCTCGTACAGAGCCGTGCGGACGACAGCGCGAGCTGCTGCGTTCATGCCTGGGCTGTCGCCGCCGCTCGTCAAGACTGCAATACTTTTCAACATAATGGAAGTCCCCCTTGAATTGAGAATTGCTAGCATAATTGACTGAATCAAAATCATAGAATGACATTTATCATCCTTAATCATACCATAAAAAGTCCGAAGAAAACAGGGATGACGGTTATTTTTTCGGACCAGGACAGACCTTGACAAAATGCCCTCATAATGGTAGATTTTAACTAGATGCTGTGCAACTGACGGAAGTGGATGACCACAGGGAGCACAGGGAAGAAGAGCCGACCGTCTGGGCACAGCCTGGATTTGTGTCGGCTTTTTTGTATGTGAAAAGGAAGGAATCGCAAAATGAAAGAACTGGAACTCAAATACGGATGCAACCCGAACCAGAAGCCAGCCCGCGTCTTCATGGAGAATGAGGCTGAGCTGCCGTTCACCGTCCTCAACGGCCGCCCGGGCTACATCAACCTGCTCGACGCGATGAACAGCTGGCAGCTCGTCCGCGAGCTGCGCGAAGCCACCGGCCTTCCGGCTGCCGCTTCTTTCAAGCACGTCAGCCCGGCCGGTGCTGCCGTCGCCGTTCCCCTCTCCCCCGTCCTCGAGAAAGTCTACTTCGTCGAAGGCGTAGAGCTCTCCCCGATCGCCACGGCCTACATCCGCGCGCGCGGCGCCGACCGCATGAGCTCCTACGGCGACTTCGTCGCCCTTTCGGATGAGTGCGATGCCCAGACGGCTTCCTTCCTCAAGCGCGAGGTCTCCGACGGCATCATCGCACCCGCGTATTCGCCGGAAGCACTCGAGATCCTCAAATCGAAGCGCAAGGGCACGTACCTGATCCTGCAGATGGATCCTTCCTATCAGCCGGAAGAGCTCGAGCGCAAGCAGGTCTTCGGCATCACCTTCGAGCAGAAGCGCAACAACGTCGCCATCACGGAAGACTGCCTCAAGGACATCGTGACGAAGAACCACGACCTGCCAGAAAGTGCAAAGCGCGACCTACTGATTGCCCTGATCACGCTGAAGTACACGCAGTCCAACTCCGTCTGCTACACGAAGGACGGCCAGGCCATCGGCATCGGCGCCGGCCAGCAGAGCCGCGTCCACTGCACGCGCCTCGCTGGCACGAAGGCCGACAACTGGTTCCTGCGCCAGAGCCCGCAGGTCCTCAATCTGCCGTTCAAGCCGGAAGTCCGCCGCCCGGACCGCGACAACGCCATCGATGTCTACATCGGCGAGGAGTGGGAAGACCTCCTCGAGACGGACGACTGGAAGCGCGTCTTTACCGAAAAGCCGCCTGTCTTCACGCGTGAGGAGAAAAAGGCATGGCTCCAGAAGGAGACCGGCGTCTCCCTCGGCTCCGACGCCTTCTTCCCGTTCGGCGACAACATCGAGCGCGCCCACAAGAGCGGCGTGACCTATGTCGCCCAGACCGGCGGTTCCATCCGCGATGACAATGTCATCGAGACGGCCGACAAATACAACATGACCATGGCCATGACGCACATCCGCCTGTTCCATCACTGATATTTCACGGATATTTCACGAGAAGAACACGAGCCCCGGTCCAGCAGGCCGGGGCTCTTTTATATGCCGGGATTTTTGTCGCCATGAGCCAGAGCTGAGCGATATGCAAAATCCGAATAAGTCTTTTACCATTGCCCCCACTTGCGCTACAATAGGGAGTAGAATATATGAGTGTACTGCGGCAACACATGCCGTAACCTGCGCGATGAGAAATGAGGCGATTGTATGTTTTTTCAGAAATTCGGAGCACTGGCCATGATGCCCGTGCTCGTAGCAGCAGCGCCTGCCTATGCCGAATGGCACGGCAATGCCCATATCGAGACTGTCGAGGTGACGGGCAGCTATCTGACGGATGACATCTCGGAGGCGGGGCTCAAGAAGGCCCGCGAAGAAGCGCACAAGGACGCCCTGCGCCTGGCAACCGAGAAGGCCGGCGTCTTTGTCCAGAGTTATTCCAAGACACACAATCAGGTTCTTACTGAAGATGAGATTCAATCCATCTCTGGCAACATCCTCGCCGTCCAGAACGAGTCGTATGCAATGAGCAAGACAAACGACGGCTACACGCTCGTCACCTGCCATCTGACGGCCTACATCCAGCTCGACCAGGTCGACCTCAACCAGGCCATCCAGCAGATCAACATCGAGGGCGAGAACAGGGAGCTCAAGGCCGTCATCGAAGGCCTCAAGCACAGCCAGGGCAAGGCAGGCGAGCTGCCATACGGCACGGCTTACTTCCAGAAATTTGCCCAAAACAGCTCCCTGCTCAAGAAGGTCTGTGACGTAGGCTACGATGTCGACAGCGTGAGCTACGACAAGGCGACGGGCCTGATCCGCTACAACCGGTTCACAAGAGCCGTGGACGATGATCAGCTCTATGCGTTCCACGTCGAGCTCTCCTATCCGGATAATACCGAACGCATCTACAAGATCACGAAGATCACCGAGAAACCGTTCCAGACCGTCGAATTGAAGTTCAAAAACGCGCGCACGACCATGCTGCCGATTGCTACCTATTCCACTGACGACTACTATCGCCGCCTGGTCTGCAAGCAGCTGCAGCTGCCCGAGTACGCTCATCTCAAGCAGCCGGGCTGGGGCCCAATCCCTCTGCTCGACCCGCCGCTCTACACCGATAAGCTCAACATGAAGCGCATCGATGGCATGCTCTACTGCTCGCTGGCCGATACCGAGGACGGCCTCGCCAACTTGCTCTTCCCGAGTTTCGCCGTCCGCTACGACCCACAGCGCAAAGTCCTCGAAGAGGCCGATATCCTCTACACCGACAGCTGGATCCCCGCCAGAACGGAATATCTCCCCGCCATCCCCTACCTTGACTTCCTCTACCACGACGGAAATCTGGAAAACCCTTGATGCCCTGCCCTTTACTATAAATATCAGCCATTTACAGATTTGGAAGCCTGCTAAAACCACATCTTTACTGAAGGGCAAATTTTTCACCGAGAAAAGCTTGACACATACACATCTCTCTAGAACATTGCATCTGATTCCGTAGTATGGTATACTAAAGATGATCAAGAAAACGTCTATGGAAGTAGACGAAGGCCCTAGGGTGGCACACCCCTAGGGTCTTTTTTTGCGCAATAAAACAGCCAGCTCAGATAAACTAAGCTGGCTGCATAGAGGCTAGAACGTATTGCTGCTACCGCTCTAACCATTTCTGAATGCCGTACCAAATGGCACACGATACGACACCAGCAAGAACGGACATCAAGAAAACGTCCATGCTCATGAAGCAGACCTCCTTTCCGTTTCCGGCATAGAGGCAGCAACGCAGCTAGTATAACATAGAAAACCGAATACAGTATATAGGGATAGATGCAGGTGACGATTTCTCGAAATACACTACACAATATGATTCATGATAAAGAATATCAATATGCTATATATCATAAATTTTTAGTATTTTATATTTCTGAAAAATAAGTGTATAATATAGTTAAACAATAATAGATAGTGAAATGAAGTGAATATCAAAATGTGATAAACGTCACACAGGCGTTTTGGTGGATTCCACTACACAAGCATATTCCTTTCATCTTTGAACGGAAAGGCGGGATTGGACATGAAAGAACGGCCACGTGTCGTCATCCTCGGCGGGGGTATCGGCGGCATCAAAGCAGCGCAGAAACTGGCCAACCAGCCGGTAGATGTGCTGATCATCGATCACAACAACTATCAGGTCTTCCAGCCGCTCCTTTATCAGGTAGCGACGTCGATGCTCTCGACGGATGAGGTCGTCTACCCCATTCGTGGTTTCTTCAAAAAAGCAGCTAACGTGGATTTCCTTTTAGCAGAAGTCCGCGGCATCCAGCCAAACGAAAAAATCGTTAAGACGAGTCACGGGAATGTTCCCTACGACTATCTCATCATCGCTCTTGGCTCGACGCCGAATTTCTTCGGCAACAAAGAAGTAGAACGAAACTCGTTCCCATTGAAGACCCTGCAGGATGCCATCCGCATCCGCAGCCATCTCTTAAGTGTCTTTGAAGAAGCTTCTGCTGAACCAGACCCTGAAAAGCGCAAGGCTCTGCTGACCTTTGTCTTTGTCGGCGCTGGCCCAATCGGTGTCGAAGGTGCAGGCGGCGTATCCGAGCTCGTTTACGATGTCCTGCAGAAAGAGTTTCACCATATTGACTTCGAGGAAGTCAGCATCCATCTGATTGGCGCCGACCCATGCGTGCTCAGCATGATGTCCGAAAAGCTCCGTATAGAGACGCTCAAGGTCCTGCAGAAAAAACGCATTGACGTACAGTGCTCTATGCTCGTGACGGGCTACGACGGGGAGACGCTTTCCTACCGTCCGATGAATGCGCCAAAAGATGCGCCATGCTCCACGCTCAAGGCGAAAACGGTTGTCTGGTCGGCAGGTGTACGCCCTGTGGACTGCCTCAATAGCTTTGCCTGCGAAAAAGACCGCGGCAAGCGCCTGCTCATCGATGATACGATTCGCGTTCCGGGCACACAGGATATCTTTGCTATCGGGGACTGCTCAAGCTACACGCCTCCCGGTGAACAGCGTCCTCTGCCGACGCTTGCGCCTGTTGCACTGGCTGAAGGAGAGCTCGCCGCCAAGAACATCCTGCACGATGTACGCGGAGAAGAGATGGAACATCTCCATTACAAGAGCAAAGGCGTCATGGCCATCATCGGCAACAGTGAAGCCGTCATGGAAGCAGGCCCTCTGCGCGGCCGTGGTTTTCTCGCCTGGGCGGCCTGGCTCTGGATTCATCTGCTCACGAAAGCGGGGTTCCATGCCAATATCTCCGTCACGTTTAAATGGATTTTCAATTATCTTTTCGGGACACGCCTTGGCCGCCTGATCACGCGTCCTGAATTGCAAGGCCTGCCCGAATCCATAAAGAATGCTCCGGAAGCAAAAGATGCCGGAGCTGAGAAACAAGCGTCGTAGTGCATGTAAAGCCCAAGGCTTTTACATAAAGAAGATTTACTTTTCAATCCAGATATATAGGAGGGATTCGCATGATTCCAGTTACGAAACTGAACAGTCAGTATGGCCTTTTCATCGACGGAGCTTGGCGTCCGTCAGCCGATGGCAAGACATTTGATTCTTTTTGCCCTGCGACTGGTGACAAGCTTGCCAGCTGTGCAGAAGCCACGTCGCAGGATGTCGATGCTGCCGTAGACGCAGCCTGGAAAGCCTTTGCCACGTGGAAAAAGACCACGGTCAAGGAGCGTGCCACCCTTCTCAACAAGATTGCCGACATCATCGATGCGCATACAGACGAACTGGCTCTCATCGAGACGCTCGACAATGGCAAGCCCATCCGCGAGACAAAGAATATCGATGTGCCGCTTTCCGCTGCTCATTTCCGTTACTTTGCCGGCTGCATCCTCGCCGAGGAAGGCTCCGCCACGATGCTAGACAATACGACCATGAGCATCATCCTGCGTGAGCCGATCGGCGTGGTCGGCCAGATTGTACCGTGGAACTTCCCGTTCCTCATGGCAGCGTGGAAACTCGCACCGGTACTCGCAAGCGGCTGCTGCACGGTCCTGAAACCGTCAAAGACGACCTCCCTTTCCGTGCTGTACTTTGCCGATCTCATCAAGGATATCCTGCCGCCAGGTGTCTTCAATGTCATCACGGGCGCAGGCTCGAAGGCCGGTCAGTACATGCTCGACCACAAGGGCTTCTGCAAACTGGCATTCACAGGCTCAACAGAAGTCGGTCTTTCCGTTGCCAAAGCGGCAGCCGAAAAACTCATTCCGGCCACGCTCGAGCTCGGCGGCAAATCCGCGAACATCTTCTTCGCGGACTGCAACCTCGAGCAAGCATATGATGGTGCCCAGCTCGGCATCCTCTTCAATCAGGGACAGGTCTGCTGCGCTGGTTCGCGCATCTTCGTTCAGGAGGACATCTATGACGAATTCGTAGCAGAACTCGTCAACCGCTTCAATAAAGTCAAGATCGGCCTGCCGTGGAAGGAAGACACGCAGCTCGGCGCGACGATCTATAAAGCACAGCTCGATAAGGTCCTCTCCTATGTCGAACTCGCCAAAAAAGAAGGTGCGACCATCGCCTGCGGCGGTGAGCGGGCAACTGACGGTGCGCTCAAAAACGGCATCTTCATGAAGCCGACACTGATCACCAATGCTACGAACGATATGCGCGTTGCCCGCGAAGAGATCTTCGGCCCCGTCGCCGTTGTCATCAAATTCAAGACAGAAGAAGAAGTGATCAAGATGGCCAATGACAGCGATTACGGCCTTGGCGGCGCTGTCTGGACACAGGATATAAACCGCGCATTCCGTGTCGCCAACGCCATCGAGACGGGCCGCGTCTGGGTCAACACCTACAACCAGATCCCTGAGGGCTCGCCGTTCGGCGGCTACAAGCAGTCCGGTATCGGACGCGAGACGCACAAAGTCATCCTTGAGCACTACACGCAGATGAAGAACATCCTCGTCAATCTCTCGGGACAGCCATCCGGCTTCTACTCGCAGAAGTAACACGCCGCCGCTCCCCGGCTTACCACACTCCCATCCTGCTTCTTCCTCATATACAGCAAAAGGCTGCCGCAAATCCGGCAGCCTTTTGCATGTTCAGGAGCAGTGCCCGATCCGGACAGGCGAGGACATTCCTCCCGTAAAAAATTTAAAAACACTATTGATATTCATTCTCATGTATGCTATATTATCTATAGGCTTTCGTTAGCAGCTTCTTTCAAGAAGCGCAAAGCTCTCCTAAGATATAATACACAGCAAAAATCCCGGCGTACTGCTCATGCGCCGGGATTTTTGTCTGTGCTAAAGAAAACCTCTCTCCGCACCTTGCGGACAAAATTATCGCGAAATATGTCTTTGTAAATTTTGTTCATTTTCATCTTTACATTTGTTCTAACAAGTGGTATGATAAATCATGTCAGAACAATAACAATTGATTTACAGGAGGATAAAAATGGAACTCGCTAAATTCATTGATCACACATATCTCCAGCCAGATGCTCAAAAGAAAGATATCGACAAGATTCTCTCTGAGGCAAAACAGTATCACTTCGCTTCTGTCTGCATCAGCCCAATCTGGGTTTCCTATGCCCACAAAGAACTCGCTGACTCTGATGTCAACGTCGTCACGGTCATCGGCTTCCCAGAAGGAGCTACACCGACTTCTGTCAAAGCCTTTGAGACGAAACAGGCTATCGCTGACGGTGCTGATGAAGTTGATATGGTCATCCCAATTGGCTTCCTTAAGGATGGAGAATATGATTATGTAGAAAATGACATTCGTGCAGTTGTAGAGGCAGCACAGGGTAAAACAACGAAAGTTATTATCGAAGCCTGCCTGTTGACGGATGCAGAGAAAGTGAAGGCTTGTGAACTCGCCAAGAAGGCAGGCGCTGACTTTGTCAAGACCTCGACGGGCTTCTCCAAGGGTGGCGCTACAATTGAAGATGTCAAGCTCATGCGCAAGACCGTCGGTCCTGATATGGGTGTCAAGGCATCTGGCGGCGTCCGCGACCGCAAAGAAGCCGAAGCCATGGTAGCCGCCGGTGCCAACCGTATCGGCACCAGCCACGGTGTCGATATTATGCAGGGCTAATCCCCGGAATCCATCATGAAATCAGAATAGGAGGAAAGAGAACATGGCAAAATGGATCCAATATGATAATGGCTATCTCAACAAGACCCCAATTTTTCAGTTCATTCTTCTTTCCTGCCTGTTCCCCTTGTGGGGAGCAGCAGCAAGCTTGAACGATGTATTGATTACGCAGTTCAAGAGTGTCTTTGATTTAAGCGACTTCGCCAGTGCATTGGTACAGAGTGCCTTCTATGGCGGATATTTCTTGATTTCCATTCCAGCGTCGATGGTCATCAAGAAGACTACCTATAAAACAGCTATTCTATGCGGCTTGATTTTCTATATCGTCGGCTGCTCACTCTTCTTCCCTGCATCCCACATGGCCACTTACACGATGTTCCTTGCAGCTGTATTTGCCATCGCTATCGGCCTTGGCTTCCTAGAAACTGCTTCGAATACTTACAGCACCATGCTTGGACCTGAGAAATATTCAACCTTGCGTCTGAACATCAGTCAGACATTCTACCCCATCGGTGCGGCCGCAGGCATCCTGCTTGGCAAGTATCTGATTTTTGAAGATGGACAGAGCATGGCTGCGCAGATTGCCAGCATGACGGCAGAAGAAGCTCATGCTTACCGTCTCGACATGCTGATGAATACCCTGGAACCATATCGTGTCCTAATCATCGTGCTCTTAGCTGTTCTTCTTCTCTTTGCCTTGACAAAATACCCATCTTGCAAACCAGTTGCACCTAAAGATGCACCAAAGGCAGAAGATCCCAGCATCGGCGAAACGTTGCGTTATCTTGTTGGCAACCACAAATTCAAGAAAGGTATCGCGGCAGAATTCCTTTATGTCGGCATGCAAGTAGCAGTTTGGTCCTTCACCATCCGCCTGGCTCTGACAATGGATGCCTCCATCAATGAGCGCATGGCCGCCAATTTCATGGTCATCAGCTACGCTTGCTTCTTTGTCGGCAAATTCATCGCCAACTTCCTTCTCGCACGTTTCTCCACGAATAAAGTACTCGTTGCCTACTCCGTCATCGGCTGCCTTCTGGTACTCTATGTTTCCTTTATCCCAAGCTTCACGGCGGTCTATGCCGCTGTCGCGATCAGCATCCTGATGGGTCCCTGCTGGGCTACCATTTACGGTGAGACGCTCAAAACGGTCGACAAAAAGTACACGGCTACGGCCGGCGCTGTCTTGGTCATGTCCATCATCGGTGGTGCCATCGTTCCGGCAATCCAGGGATATGTCTCTGATATAACTGGATCCATGCAGTTCTCGTTCATTGTCAACTTCTTCTGCTTCCTCTATGTCGGCTTCTACTTCTATCAGAAGTACCGTGCTGAATCAAAAGTCGGTCAAGATGCCAATACGATGCTCGCACAAAAATAATTTCATGGTTGTCAATCGATTTGTATAGGAGGTCTTTTCCATGTCTATTGCTACCAAAATTTGTCTGAATAAATCGTATTTCAAGGAAAATATAACAACGATCCTAGAGAATGATGATTTCAAGGTGACCTTGTTCCGTTATCCTTCCGGCATTGAATCCGTGAAGATAGCGAATGCAAAGGGATATGTGGAATTACTCCCCTACATGGGACAGATTATCTGGGATGCTGAATTCAATGGCATCAGCCTGCGCCTCAAGAACATCTTCAAGGAACCAAAACCAGCAACATGCATCGTTGACACATACGGTTGCTTCGCTTTCCATTCCGGGTTACTGGCCAACGGCTGCCCTGGCCCTGAAGATACACATCCCATGCATGGCGAGTTCTCCTGTGCCAAGATGGATGAAGCGTGGCTTGAGATCAGTGAGGACACGGTATCGCTCGTCAGCAAGTACGAATATTGCCAGGGCTTCGGCTATCATTACATCGCACAGCCAAGTGTCTCCCTGAAAAAAGATGCCACCCGTTTCACCATCCACATGGAAGTCACGAATCTCACCTGCACAGAGATGCCTCTGCAGTACATGTGCCATATGAACTATGCTTATGTTGATCAGGGACGCATTTCCTCCAACATCCCTGCCACGGCATTCAAACTGCGCGAATCCATCCCGTCGCATGTCCATCCAACTGAAAAATGGCTTGCTTACAATGAAGAGATCAAGAAACTGCAAAAGGAAGGGCGCAGCTTAGAGGTTCTCGACCAGCCTGATATGTACGATCCTGAAATCGTCTTCATGGCAGACCATATCGACCAGTATGCCCCGAATGTCACGGTGGAGATTGATTCTCCGAAAGGCTATGGCTTCCGCACAGATTTCTCCACAAAAGACTTCACCAGCGCTACCCGCTGGATCATGAAGAACGACGACCTTCAGGTAGCCGCTTTTGTCCTGCCTGCCACCTGCCGTCCGGAAGGCTTCCTCGCAGCCAAGAAAGCTGGCACGCTTCTCTACTTGAAGCCCAATGAAAAGAAAACCTTCACGGTACTGACCGGACTGAAATGACACCATCAAGAAAGGAAGCATTCCCATGAAAATAGCAGTAATCGGGTCCAATATGGTCGACCTGACCTCATATATCACACGCATGCCTGTGCTCGGCGAAACGCTGGAAGCTCCTGACTTCTCAATGGGCTGCGGAGGCAAAGGCGCGAATCAGGCCGTTGCAGCCGCAAAATACGGCGCCGATGTCCTGATGATGACAAAAGTCGGTGATGATGCCTTTGCAGATAATACCATCGCTAACTTCCAGAAAGCTGGTATCGACACAAAATATGTGCAGAAAGTTCCTGGTGTATCCAGTGGCGTTGCACCAATCTTTGTTGACAAAAGCGGACAGAACAGCATCTTGATCATCAAGGGTGCCAATCAATACCTGTTGCCCAAAGACATCGATGACGCAGAAGAAGATCTCAAGAACTGCCAGCTAATCATCCTACAGTTAGAGATTTCTCTGGAAACCGTATATTACGCCATCGACTTCGGTAAAAAACACGGAATCCCAGTATTGTTAAATCCTGCACCAGCAACAAAGGAGTTACTCATAGACAAGGCTTGCCAATGTGACTTCTTCATGCCGAACGAAACAGAGTTAGCCATCTTGACAGAGATGCCAGTCTCGACACTAGATGAAGTGGAAGCCGCGGCTAAGAGTCTTGTCGATCGAGGCCTGAAAAATGTCATCGTCACCATGGGGTCTCATGGATCCATGTGGATCAGCAAAGAAGGAAAGCATCTCGTAAAGCCATTCAAAGTCAATGCCATCGATACGTCTGGTGCTGGAGATGCCTATATCGGCTGCTTTGCTTGCTGCTACGTGCAGACTGGCGACATCCTCTCCTCGATGAAGACAGCCAGTGCCTTTGCTGCACTCAGCGTCACGAAGCGCGGTACGCAGAAGTCCTATCCTGAAAAAGAAGATGTGCTGAAATTGCTCAAAGAGTAAGTCCTATCTACATCTGAAAAATGGCTCTCCTCATTTCATCAAGGAGAGCCATTTTTCTATGCCCATTATTTGAACCATCAGCAACATCCGATATATAATAGGTGGTAGTGTCAAGATTCTTTCGCAAATTCATTTCATCCGCCAGTAAATATCGGCATCAGATGTATGGATTTTCCTCGTCAGCTGGCTGCTCAATTTCCATCTTGAATAGATGCTCCATGTCCATATAGCGTTTTGAGCCCCATTCTGAGGCGGCAACATGGCGAAGTCTGGCACAGACGAGCATCAGCGCACTGTTGCCATCAGGAAATGCACCAATGGCCCTTGTACGGCGGCGTATCTCGCGATTTACTCGTTCCGTCAAGTTATTCGTGCGGATCCGACTCCAATGCTCAGTAGGAAAATCCATGTAAGTCAAAGTTTCGCCAACGCTTTCCTCAACCTTCTTGGCTGCGGACAAGAGCTTCATTTCGCGGAGCTTGGCTGCAATGGACGCCGCCTTTTCCTGAGCTGCTTCTTTGCTCTCCTGCGCATGGATTGCTTTGAGCATCAAGGTAACCTGCTTCATCTTAGTCTTTGGCGTCACCGTGAAGACGTTCCGGTAAAAATGGACCGTGCATCGTTGGTATTTGGCCTCAGGAAAGACCACAGGGATGCTTTCCAGCATGCCCAAGCATTTATCGCCGACAATAAGGCGCACGCCCGCAAGGCCGCGGCCCTTAAGCCAGGTGAAAAAGTTCAGCCAGCTTTCTTTGTCCTCTTTCATGCCCTCTGACGCGCCGAGAATCTCACGGAATCCGTCTTTGTTGACGCCAATAGCGACCAAAACGGATACATTCTGAATCT
>ENA-OROH01002349-OROH01002349.1-human-gut-metagenome-genome-assembly--contig:-NODE-2349-length-14758-cov-3.100864_pt1 | contig 14758 bp, 12 predicted proteins | sample MGYA00242125_ERZ509042 | MGnify/ENA primary metagenome ERZ509042 (study PRJEB26280, sample SAMEA2338738) | human gut metagenome | biome: human gut; feature: human-associated habitat; material: faeces... | reverse complement strand
AAACAGTCCTTCAAAGTCTCCCTGCTGTACTGGAAGGATCTTCTCAAGCGCTGCTTCTCTTTCTTCTACTGTATCAGAACAGATCATCTCACGGAATGCATCGATTCTGTCACCTTCGAAGAACATATGCTCAGTACGGCAAAGACCAATACCCTGTGCACCAAACTTACGAGCGAGTTCAGCATCTTCAGGATTGTCGGCATTAGCACGAATACCCATGGTGCGGAACTCGTCTGCCCACTCAAGGATAGTATCAAGATCGCCCGCGAGTTCAGGCTGAACGAGCTCAACAGCACCAAGAACAACAATACCCGTCGTACCATCGAGCGAAATCATATCGCCCTCTTTGATAACAATATCGGTACCAGCGATTGCGGCCTGCTTTGCTTCTGCATCAATCTTCAAAGCATCAACACCACATACGCAAGGAGCACCCATGCCACGAGCAATAACAGCAGCGTGGGAAGTCTTACCACCATGTGAGGTCAAAATGCCTTCTGCAGCAATCATGCCAGCGAGGTCATCCGGCGTAGTTTCCCAACGAACCAAAACAGTCTTGCGACCTTCTTCAGCAGCAGCAACCGCAGCTTCAGCAGAAAATACTGCTTCACCAACAGCAGCACCAGGAGAAGCATTCAAGCCCGTAGCTACTACATCGTAGTCAGCGTCGGCATCAAACTGTGGGTGCAAGAGCTGGTCGAGCTGATCAGGATCAACACGCTGAACAGCCTCTTCCTTAGTGATAAGGCCCTCTTTTTCCATTTCGATAGCAATATGCAAAGCAGCAGCAGCGGTACGCTTGCCAACGCGAGTTTGAAGCATCCAAAGCTTGCCCTGCTCAATCGTAAATTCAATGTCACACATATCACGGAAGTGGTTCTCTAAGATAGTGAATACCTCTTCGAGCTCACGGCCAGCCTCTTCAAGACCTTCAACAGTTTTGAGGTCAGCGATTGGAGAAGTGTTACGAATACCAGCAACAACATCTTCGCCCTGAGCGTTAACAAGATAGTCGCCGTAGAATTCCTTCTCGCCATTTGCGGGGTTACGAGTAAAGGCAACGCCCGTAGCAGATGTTTCACCTTTATTACCGAAGATCATGGACTGAACATTTACTGCGGTACCAAGATCGTCAGAAATCTTGTTCTGCTTACGATAAAGGATTGCGCGAGGGTTGTTCCAACTACCAAAAACAGCCTCAATAGCAAGCTGAAGCTGAACATCAGGATCTTGAGGGAAGCAAACGGCTCCGTCAACAACCAAAGAAGGATATGCTTCTGCGCTTACGTTTTCGGAGAAAATCTGCTTGAACTGAGCTACGAGCTCCTCAAGGTCTGCAGCGGAAAGATCGGTGTCGCTTTCAACATTGCGATCGCGTTTCATGGTGGTAATTGCATTCTCGAACAAATCACCATCAAGATTCATTACAACGTTAGAGAACATTTGAATAAAACGACGATAAGAATCCCAAGCAAAACGAGGGTTTTCAGTCTGCTTAATCAAGCCATGAATTGACTCGTCGTTCAAACCGAGATTCAAAACGGTATCCATCATGCCAGGCATACTCATTGGAGCGCCAGAACGAACCGATACCAACAGAGGATCTTCAGCATCACCAATTTTCTTACCGATACGAGCTTCAAGATCTTCACGATACTCTTGGATAGTATCGAGTACCCCTTCAGGCCACGTGTTGTCAGCATTTGCATATTCCATGCAGGTCTGACAAGAAATTGTAAATCCCGGAGGTACGGGGAGGCCGATGTTAGCCATCTCTGCAAGGTTAGCGCCCTTGCCGCCGAGGGTAGCTTTCATGTTGGTGTTACCCTCAGTAACATTGTTGCCGTTGGCGTCTTTGCCGAAGGCATAGACACGTTTAACTTGGTCAGTCACCATGTTCTCCTTAGACGATTGTTATTCCCCATTATTCCGCGAGGTATTAACCTGCGGATGAGTATTCTCATAATAGCGCAAAATCTCCTGCGCTGTTTCTTCAATTGCTCGATTATCGGTACGTACCGTAATACAGCCCAATTTACGCATAAGAGCTCGCGCTTTCTCAAGGTCTTCGTACACACACTCTAAATCCGCATACGAAGCAGCCACACCAATTGCATTTCCCAAGCGTTTTTTTCGAATATTCGCCAAGAGCTCTGCAGAAATAATAAGTCCAAAAAGACGCGTAGGATCCACGTCGTAGATTTCTTTAGGCGGCATACTCTGGAAGTCGAGCGGCACATTTGCGACCTTATAACCAAGCTGAGAAAGATAGATTGACAAGGGGGTTTTCGAAGAACGCGATACCCCCAACAAAACAATATCGGCCTCGGTGAGATCTTGTGGATTGCGCCCATCATCGTGGCTGATAGTGAATTCCATGGCATCGATGCGCTTGTAGTAATCCTCGTTTACCGAATGTAAATACCCCGGACGAGCAGAAGGTTTAGTGTTCGTTGCCTGAGCAAGCGCCTCGATAGCGTTTGAGATAACATCAACAGCGATAACGTTGTCGTGCGTTTCAACAAACTGTTTCACGGCATCAACAAGCTCATCGGCAATAAGGGTATAAAACACAATAAAGGGTGTATGAACTCCCTGTTCGCAATGAAACGAATAATGCTCCTCTAAATCTGCCAGCATGCCAGTTGGAGAAGAAATATTTCCGAGCACCTCAATCGAAGGACTCAAAACACCAAACGATGCCGCAGCAGCACGTGCAACCCCCTGCCCCGTTGCCCCAACGGAATCAGAAAGAATATGAATTGTCGGAATGGAAACAGGAGCTGAACCTTGCACAATCCATTTCTTCATGGCTATCCCCCTTACCCACGCAAAAGAAGAGCGGCTCCCAAGAGCCGCTCACGTTATTAGTTTTACTTCGAAGAAAGCTTTGCGAAGTCTGCTACGTTAGCAAAAACCGCAACGAAGCGATTCAACAAACGAAGACGATTTTCACGCAGCGCCTGATCTTCATCCATAACCATTATTTTCTCAAAGAACATATCGATTGGTTTACGTAAGCTTGCCAATTCGGCAAGAGCAGCAGCGTAATCATTACTCTCAAGAGCAGATGAAACGTTTTGCTCCGCTTCAGCAACTGCACATACAAGCGCATGTTCAACCTCGGAAAGAAGCGCTTCGTCAACTTCGCAACCAAGACTTGCGTCACGCAAGTTATTCGCACGCGCATAGGCGGTTGCCAAATCTTCAAACACCTCGGGCTGTTCGGTGCGAGCAGCCTCAAGAGCAGAAACGCGATTGAGAAGTTCAACGGGCTCTTGAATTCCTGCCGCCAAAACCGCGTCGAGAGCGTCAACGCTATTACCCGCATCACGAGCTATAACCTTGGTACGCGTGATGAAGAACTCGATAATTTCATTGCGCGCAGCATCGAGATCGAATTCAATACCCTGCTGAACATAAGCAGCAAGGGAAGCGTCTATCGCAGAAACAAGTGAAATGTCTACGCCATTTTCGCCTGAAAGCATAGTTACAATGCCAATGGCGCTTCGACGAAGAGCAAACGGATCGGAAGAACCCGTTGGTCCCTGACCTACCGCAAATAATCCGCAGACGGTATCGAGTTTGTCAGCAATTGCCACAAGCTTACCAACCGTGGTGTCAGGAGAATCATCGCCAGCGAAACGAGGCTGATAGTGCTGCTTGATTGCCTGTGCGACCTGTGCAGTTTCTCCATGAGCCTCGGCATAATAGGCGCCCATAATTCCCTGTACGGAGGTAAACTCAACAACCGCTCCTGTTACCAAGTCTGCCTTGCAAAGATGCGCTGCGCGCAAAGCATCCTTCGCATCTGCACCAGAGAGCGCAGCATCGTTGGTTAAGTGGTTAACAAGCGCTTCAATGCGTGTTGTTTTATCGAACATGGTTCCCAGTTTTTCCTGGAAAACAACTTCGTTCAAACGGTTAACAAACGCATCGAGAGGCTGCTTGAGATCTTCATCATAGAAGAATTTTGCATCGTATAAGCGAGCGCGCACAACACGCTCATTACCATCAATGATGGTTTCAGCGCACTCAGGATTACCGTTAGAAACAACGAGGAATTTATTGGTAAGCGTTCCGTCTGCGTTATAAAGAGGGAAATAACGCTGATGCATCAACATAGCATCAACAATAATTTCTTCAGGAACCGCCAAGAATTCCTCATCAAAGGTTCCCACCAAAACTGTTGGATATTCGGTTAAGTTAATAACCTCAACTAACGTTTTAGGAGGAAGAACAGAAGTGCATCCTGTTTCTTCTTCAGCTGCGTTAACGCCGTTACGGATAAGCGCTTCGCGCTCAGCTTCGCTTGGTACGACATACGCCTTACGCACAACATCTACCAGCTCATCAGCACTTGAAACCGTAAAGGGACCAGGAGCCAAAAAACGATGGCCGTAGGTTTCGCGCCCTGAAACAAGACCGGCAAACGTGAAATCGATTACCTCTTCACCAAAGAGTGCAACCAACCAACGAATAGGGCGAGAGAAATACTCTTTTACCGTTCCCCAGCGCTGAGACTTAGGCCAAGAAATGCCACGAATAATAGCCTCGAACACACAAGGAAGAAGATCGGTAACCTTTACTGAAGGCGTAAAGGTTTGAGCAAAAACATACTCAACTCCGTCAACTTCTTTAGTGATTAGTTCTTCCGCCGTAAGGCCTTTACCGCGAGCGAAACCCTGAGCTGCCTTGGTGGGATTGCCCTCTGCATCAAAAGCGATTTTTACTGAAGGACCTTTGAAGATTTCTGTTTTTTCCTCGGTTGCCTCAGGAATACCCTCAACAAAAACAATCAAACGACGAGGGGAAGAATATATCGACACTTCCCCATGAGGAATACGGCGCTCATCAAGAAGAGCGGGAACTAATTTTTCAAGCTGTTTGACAGCAGCAGAAAGATCAAAGGCAGGAATTTCTTCGGTGCCAATTTCAAAAGCAAGACTGCGTTCACTCATTTAGTTCTCCTCCTGAGCAGAAGCTTCTTTTTTATTAATTACATTGTTTAGGTACGACTCGCAGCATGCTTTGGCGATGGTGCGGACACGCAAAATGTAACCCATGCGCTCCGTTGCGCTAATAACACCACGAGCATCTAAGAGATTAAAGGCATGAGAACACTTCAAAACATAGTCATAGGCGGGAAGAGGAAGGTTTTGTTCGAGCGTTCGTAAGCATTCCTTTTCATAGCGATCAAATTCACCAAAGAGCAAATCAGTATCGGCTACCTCGAAATTGTAGGCAGAAAACTCGCGCTCGTTTTCCAAGAACACGTCGCCGTAGGTAAATACGGTTCCATCACTGCTTCGGGCCCACACTAAATCGTACACAGAGTCTACGCCCTGAATATACATAGCTAAACGTTCAAGGCCATAGGTGATTTCAGAAGGAACGGGGCTACACTCAAAGCCACCCACCTGTTGAAAATAGGTGAACTGGGTTACTTCCATGCCATTAAGCCACACTTCCCAGCCTAAGCCCCAAGCGCCAAGCGTTGGACTTTCCCAGTCGTCTTCAACAAAGCGAACATCATGCTTTTCAACTTCAATACCAATGGCTCGAAGGGAATTAAGATACAAATCCTGCACATTGTCAGGCGAAGGCTTAAGCAGAACCTGGAACTGATAATAATGCTGCATACGGTTAGGGTTTTCACCATAACGACCATCAGTTGGACGGCGGCAGGGCTGAACGTAGGCAGTTTTCCAAGTGTCAGGACCTAAACTTCTGAGTGTTGTAGCGGTATGGAATGTACCCGCACCCACTTCATTATCGTAAGGCTGCAAGATAACGCATCCTAAATCGGCCCAATAGCGCTGAAGGCGCAAAATGATTTCTTGAAACGTCAAAGGGGTTTGCTCAACACCCTGTTTCGCGTTTTCAGACACCATGCTTCTCCTTTTCTTCCTTCTTCAAACCTTATTTATAACGTTCTATATCTGCCTGTACAATTTCTCAGACGTAATTACCCAAACTCAGTTTCCCGAACAACATCTATCTCCCTCAAACGACACGTACCGATAGTATTCAAAAAGAAAAACACCACTACAGCACCTCAGCTTGAAGAAGAGCCCCTATTCGAGCAACCCGATATGATTCAGTGGCCAATACGTAGCAATTGCCTTTCCAAATACCGTACCCGTTTTAATGGGACCAAAATAGCGTGAATCCGCTGAGTTTTCTCGATTATCCCCCATTACCCAAACACAATTCGAGGGCACCGTATAGGGATAAGAAAGATATACATTACCCGCTGTTGAAAGCGGATACGACTCCCCTTGCGTATAAGGCTCATTCTGCGCTACGCCATCTACATACACGACACCGTCAACCAAATTAACGGTTTGTCCTCCTACAGCAACAACACGTTTAATGAGTACGCGTGAGGGAATTTGAGGATCAGAAAACACAACAATATCTCCTTGCTGAGGACTCCCCGCCAAGTAAGATACTTTTTCTGCGAAAACCATATCGCCCGTCATGATGGTGTCTTCCATTGAGCCCGAAGGTACTTCAAAGGGTTCAATAACATAGGTGCGAATTCCGTACGAGCAAATAAGAACAATAGCAATAATTACCAGGAAGCTAAAAAAACGGCGAATAATGCCTGGCTTTCCAGAATTCGCGTGTTGTCCTGCGTCCACCAATTGTTCCTTTTCTCGATTGCCCTTTAATTCACAAGTTTTTATTGTAATCCAAGTTAGAGGGACTCATCATGAGGGACATTTCTTTTAAGAAAATCTACTTCTTCTTGAGAAATGTTAGCGCTCTGCAATAAATCAGGACGAAGTTTTTGCGTACGCAGTAAGCTTTGCGCACGACGCCATGCATTAATGTTTGCATGATGCCCTGAAAGCAAAACATCAGGTACGGCCATATCTCGATACACTGCAGGACGTGTATATTGCGGGTATTCCAAAAGTCCATCGTAGAAGCTCTCGTCAACCGAACTTCCCTCGTCTCCGAGTACACCATCAAGACGGCGAACTACCGCATCAATTATCACCATAGAGGCAAGTTCACCACTTGTAAGAACGTAATCACCAATTGAAAGAACGCGATCTGCCAGGGAATACGCGCGTTCATCTATGCCTTCGTAGTGCCCGCAAATAAAAAAGAGATGTTCTTTTTGGGAAAGCTCAAGCGCAATTGCTTCGTTAAATACCTCCCCTGTCGGAGAGAGAAAGATGGTATAGGGCTTTGCGAGAGCCTGGGAAAACAACTCATCAGTTGCTTCAAAAATAGGCTCGCACTTCATAACAAGACCTTGTCCGCCACCGTACGGTTCATCGTCAGTAGTGCGATGTTTGTCGTGGGTCCAATCACGCAAATCATGCGCCGTAAATTCAAGGATCCCTTTTTCTTGGGCAATACGCATCATAGATTCGCCCATAACGGAATCATAGCAATGGGGAAACACCGAAAGCGTTTCAATTTTCATGAAGTTTCTCCTAGAGCGACAAAAGACCAGAGGGCAAATTCATAACGATAACGCGCTCTTCCTCGTTTAGAGAAACGAGGAAATCATCAACAAGAGGAATACGAACTTCCCTGTCTTCGCGATTAACCACCAAAAGCGGATGCGCGGGGTTTTCTTCCAAAGAAACAACGGTTCCTATCAAGGTGCCATCCATGTCTTTGAGCACAAAACCCAAAAGATCGAACCCTGCACTCTTATCGTAGTTGGCAGGCAAATCAGATTTTTTCACCAAGCAATAATGCCCCACAAGTTGCTCAGAAAGATCAATAGAATCAATCGACGAAAAGAAGACTAAATAAACGCCGTCGCCCTTTTCCTCAACGGACTCAACACACCCCGTGCGAGGAACCTTTAAAACAGGAGGAACAAAAACAACGTTCATTCCTTCCTTCAATAGAAAAGGAAGACCTTCTGTGCTGCGCACGAAAAGGCCTCCCTCAAGAGTCTTAGCCTTTGTTAGTCTGGCGATGTTAACCCAGTCACTCATGGTTTAGCTAGTCGATAAGCTCAACTTCAACATGCTGACCATTGCGAGAACCCGCAGCACGACAAAGAGTACGAATAGCTTTAATAACACGACCCTGACGTCCAATTACCTTGCCAGCATCTTCTTCATGGACGCGAATCTCAATTAAAAGAGAACCATCTTCCATTTCATCTGAAGCAATAGAAACCTCGTCTGGGTTATCAACAAGAGGCGTAACTAAACTGCGAACAAGATTCGCAATATCTTCGAACGTCTCAGTCATTGTTAAGCGTTCTTACGTTCTGCTTCAATAAGACGAGCAACAGTTTCAGTTGGCTTTGCGCCATTGCCGATCCACTCATCAACCTTTGCAAGATCGATGGTAACTGCAGCCGGGGAAACACAAGGATTATAAGAACCAACCTGCTCGATATAGCGACCATCGCGACGTGCACGAGAATCAGCTACAACAATACGATAATAAGGTGCCTTTTTAGCGCCGTGACGGGCGAGACGAATCTTGACTGCCATTGAGATAAACTCCTTCTAATAATTCAAGCGGTAATATTCCGCAAAACAGCAATTTGATATATTACCTGTTTGCATCTTATTCATCAAGACCGGATAAAACATCCTGCATCTTTTTCATATCAGACATAGACATTCCACCCATACCTGGAATACCCATGCGCTGTTTTTTTCGTTTTCCTTTTCGCTTACCCTTTTTCCCCGACCTGCCCGCAGTCATTGCTTCCTGCTTAGCCATCATCTGCTTCATCATTTTTTTGGTTTCATTAAACTTTTTCAGAAGCTGATTTACCTGAAAAACCGAAACGCCTGCACCCGCTGCAATACGAGCCTTACGTGAGCCATTCAAAACTTCTGGTTTTTCCCGTTCTTCCTTCGTCATTGAATGGATGATTATTTCCATTTCGTCAAGCGCACGCTCATTAACCGAGCCATCTTTGAGTGCTTTGTCTCCACCAGGAAGAGCGCTCACCAACTTTTTAATTCCACCAATTTTGTGAATTTGCTTATTCATCATAAGGAAGTCATTGAGATTGAGGTTTGCACGCATCATGCGCTCAGCTTCCTCTTGCTCAATTTCTTCTGCCTTAATACGCGAAGCGGTTTCAATGAGGCTAATTACATCGCCCATTCCCAAAATGCGCTTTGCCATGCGATCAGGGTGAAATTCTTCAAGAGAATCAGGTTTTTCACCCATGGAAATAAACTTGATGGGCTTGCCGGTAACCTGACGAATGGAAAGCGCACCACCACCACGTGCGTCGCCATCCATCTTAGACATAATGACGCCATCAAAATCGACGCGCTCTGCGAAAGCAGCGGCAACATTAACAACGTCTTGACCAGTCATGGCGTCAACCACCATAAGAATTTGATCAGGCTGAACTGCTTCTTTGATAGCCTCGGCTTCTGCCATCATGTCTTCGTCAACATGCAAACGACCTGCGGTGTCGATAATTACCACATCGCGCAGAGAATCAATAGCATCACGAACGCCTTCTTTGGCAATTTGAACAGGATCTTTTCCGTCACCACGATAAACCCGGACACCAATTTCACCACCGAGCGTTTGCAGCTGATCAGCCGCAGCAGGACGGTAAACGTCACAGGCAACCAAAAGTGGATTATGGTTTTGCTGCTTCAATAAATATGCCAGCTTGGCAGCGGCCGTTGTTTTACCAGAGCCCTGCAAGCCAACAAGCATGATAACGTTAGGGATGCGCGAAGAAAGAACGAGCTTGGAATCGCTTCTACCGAGCAGTTCAGTAAGCTCATCCAAAACAATCTTTACTACATTTTGGCCAGGAGTTAAAGAATCCATTACTTCAGCTGTCAAACAGCGCTCTTTAGTATTTTTAATGAAGCCTTTAACAACTTTGAAGTTAACATCAGCCTCAAGAAGCGCCAGGCGAATCTCGCGCATAGCAACATTGATATCTTCTTCAGTCAAACGACCCTTGCTGCGCAATCCCGAAAAAATGGACTGCAACTTTTCTGAAAGATTATCTAACATGAAATATCCTCAATAGCTTTCGTGTCTTACCTTGGTACTTGTGCGTTACTGACATATTGACGCTTTATTGGCGGTCATCGACATCGCCCGCAAAGGCAGCAGCAAAATCGTGAGCGTCGAAATCTTTAAGATCATCAAGCCCCTCGCCCACGCCAACTTTAACAATAGGAAGCTCTAATTCATGACTGATGGCCAAAGCAATTCCGCCTTTAGCGGTGCCATCAAGTTTAGTAACAATAAGAGCATCAAGATCGAGCGCCTTATTAAATTCTTTCGCCTGCTGAAGACCGTTTTGGCCCGTGGTGGCATCGATAACCAAAATGGTATAAACCGGCAACGTGGAGCGCTTGCGTACAACATTTACCACTTTTTCAAGTTCACGCATAAGGTCTGCTGAAGTATGAAGACGCCCTGCGGTATCAACCAAAACTAAATCAGCACTGCACTCTTCCGCACGCTCAAGTGTTGCATAGCAAACACTTGCAGGATCAGCACCACGCTCACGCGAAACCATTTCTACATTGGCACGTTTAGCCCAAACCTCAAGCTGCTCAATTGCAGCAGCTCGAAAGGTGTCAGCACTGCCCAAAATAACCTTGCGGCCCGCATCGGTTGCCTCTTTGGCGATTTTACCAACCGTGGTTGTTTTGCCTGTTCCGTTAATGCCTACAAAAAGCATTACGCAAGGCTCACCATTGAAGATATCCTCTTCTGCCTCGGTAAAGGTCTTTGCAATTTGATCAGCGAGCATATCTAAAACCGCATAAGCATCGGGAAGCGCTTTGCGGGTAGCCTGATCACGCAGTTCTTCAATGATGCTATCAGCTGCCAAAGCGCCAATATCGCTTAAGATAAGCGCTTCTTCTAAATCTTCCCAGAACTCTTCATCAACATCAGGTCCACGATCAAGAAGAAGATTGATTTGCTCCTTAAACTTTGTTCGAGAGCGATTTAGTCCTTCGTTTATGCGATCAAAAAAGCCCATTAAGCCCCCTTTGAAATTGCCTGTTCAAGCTTTTGGCTGAATACTTTTGTTACACCATCGGCTTGCATAGATACACCATAAAGGATATCAGCTGATTCCATTGTACGACGCTGGTGAGTAATCATGATGAATTGGGTATTGTGACGAATTGCTTCAAGGTAGGCCATAAGTCTACGAAGATTCGAATCATCAAGCGCCGCTTCAACCTCGTCCAAGATATAGAAGGGCGTCTGCCGAATACGATACACCGCAAACAGAAGCGCCATAGCCGTCATAGATTTTTCGCCACCAGAAAGCAGTGACATTTTCTTAACACGCTTGCCTACAGGTTGAGCATTTACATCCACGCCGGTATTTTCAAGATCGTCGGGATCAACCAAAGAAAGATGTGCCTGACCACCAGGGAAAAGCGTAGAAAATATTTCTGCAAAATTATCATTTACCCGATTAAAAGTGTCGATAAAATCGTCACGCATGCGCTCATCAATTACTGAAACAATACGCGAAAGTGCGGCACGGGCGCTCTTCATGTCTTGGAGCTGCCCCGCCAAAAAGTCATAACGCTTTTTTACTTCTTCGTATTCTTCTGCCGCATCAGGATTAATGGCGCCTAAGTTTTTAATGCGTCTTTCCAAGCTTTGCAGCTGAGCCAAAGCATGGTCTCGCTCCGTAAGGGGTTCGAGCGTAAGAGCTGTTTCGATAGAAGTAGCACAGTCATCGGTAATAACCTTAATAGCTGCTTCAACCTGAACTTCAAGACGCCCTTTCTCAACACGAACCTCGCCAATTTGTGCCGATGCCGCATCAAATAAATCGTGAGTATCGCGAACATTCTTGGTTGCTTGCGCAATTTCAACATGTAAGCCCTGAGACTTAGATTGCGCATCGAGGGATTTCATTTCAAGTTTTGCTTCAAGCGTTGAAAGCCCATCAGTTAGAGAGTTTAAGGTTTCCATCAAAGGATCAATGCGTGCAATAACCCCCTCGGCAAGAGCCTTTCTCTTCCAGGCTTCATCATGAGTTTTACCCGAGGTGGCAATTTCTTGCTTGCGCGTTTGCACCATGCGCTCAGAATAAGCAGAGCGCTCGCTTAAACGGGCAGATGACAAACGCAAATCAGACAATTCTTCAGAAGCGCAAATGATGCTCTTCTGAAGCGGTGAGAGCGTTTTTTGAAACTGAGCAATTTGCTCTTTGTTTTGCTCTAATTGAGCAACTACCTTAACAAAGCTTTCCTCTAAATCATCGGAATCAGGCTGACTCTTTGAAAGAAACGCCTCGTTTTCTTTTTGTTCTGATTGAAGGCGCTCGTATTCTTCCTTCGCCGCAACAGATGCTTGATGAGCGCGTTCGGCATTTTTTTGCGCTGATTCGCTCTGGCCTTTGAGCTGGGCAACCTTTTCAGAAAACTTCAAAGAAGTGCTTTGGTATTCTCTTAGATTTTCCTCAATCTGGGAAAGCTCCTCCTGAAGCTCGTTAAAAGAACGCTCGCACGTTACCTCTTTTTTGCAAAGCTCCTCATAGGTACGCCTTCGCGAAAGAGCACCTTCTTCGCTCTCCTTCTCTGCAAGAGGAAGCAAAGAGATACTCCCCTCATATCCCACGACACAACCATCAAGGCTTACAAAACGTACCTGTTCGCACGTTTTATCATGAAGCTCAAGTGCCTCGGTAAGATTTCGTGCAATATAAACATCACCGAGTAATGCACCTACGGCATTTTCGAAAGAATCTTTTACGGTGAGTTCTTCGAGCAACCAACGCTCATGAGGCAAAAGGTTCTTTTGCTCAGGAAGCGAAGTATGCACAAAACGTGCGCCACCCGAACAATCATCTGCCAAAACGGCCCTAATAGCCTCGATCATGCGCTCGTCATCGGAAAAAATAAGTGTTTGGAGAGCATCCCCAAGCAGAGCCTCTACCAAAGACTCAAGTTCACGTGGAACAGTAACTGCCTGAACAAGCGGTACAAAAGCGGTATCGAAACCATGATCTTTGTCATCAAGCCACTGGCGAACAGGATTAAGTTCCGCACTCGCTCGTTCAAGCTCCTCAAGAGCAGAACGTTCCGCACTAACCTTCGTGAGTTCATCACGCGCTTCATCAAGCTTTCGTCGGGCTTCTTCTCGTACTTGCAAAGAAGCATTAAGTTTATCGCGAGCCTCAGCGGCGAGCTGCCGTGTGTGCTCATATTCCGCACTCAAGGCCTTTTCATGTTTAGCCTGTTCCACCTCTTCACGCTGCGAAGATTGCAAACGGGCCTTAGCATCAACAAGCTGAGCTTCAAGAACCTGGGCTTTAGCACGGGTAGCACTCAAGTTTTCACTTAAAGCCTTCTGTGCGGCTTCGATAGTTTCTTTTCGATGTACAAACCCACGCTGTTCAGCGGTAAGAGTATCAATCTGCTTTCGAACAATGTTTCGCTCACTCACTAATGAAGCATAAGCAGCTTCTTTTGTTGCCTGCTTTTCCTGTGCTTCAAGGTAGGCTTTTTGCGCTTGCTTATACTGCTCAGTTGCTGAAGAAAGCTCTTCCTGAGCTCGCTTTTCGTTTATTTTGCTTTCTTCAAATAGGCGGACCACACGCTCAAGCTCCTGCGTAGCTTGACGTCTTTTTTCCCGTAAAAGCATCTTGGCCGAGTTAAGACGCTCATGTGCATTTTGAGCACTACGCAAGCTCACATTAAGATTATTTTCTTTAAGTCCGCGCTCTTTGAGCTGGTTTTGAAGCTCATCAAGAGTTTGTTCAGCCTTCACTAAACCGTCCTGATGCTCATTGAGCTTACGGGTGAGAGATTGTTCTTTTTCTTCGGTTTCTTCCCACTGTTTTTGCAACAAACGTAGATCATCAACCGAAACCCTAAGTTTAAGATCTGAGCGCTGTGCATCTAAATCTTGAAACGTAAGGGCCTTTTTTGCCTTGCGCTCCAAAGGCTTCAATTGACGCTCAACTTCAGAGGTTACATCGATAACGCGGGCCAAATGGTTATCCATACGTGCAAGCTTGCGCTCGCTTTTCATCTTGCGTTCTTTATGCTTAAGAATGCCTGCGGCTTCCTCAATCAAAGCACGACGATCTTCTGGCTTAGAAGAAAGCACTGAATCTAAATTGCCCTGAGAAATAATGGAATGTGTTCCCGTGCCTAAACCGCTGTCATGAAGAATATCAAGAACATCCATACGACGAACAATAGAACCATTGATGAGATATTCACTTTCGCCGCTGCGATACATTCTTCGGCCAATAGAAACCTCATCAAAATCAACTGGAAGCGTGCCGTCGGAATTGTCGAGCAAGAGTTCGACCTCAGCTAAACCAACCGGTTTTCTTGCTGAAGAACCAGAAAAGATAACGTCTTCCATAGACTGACCGCGTAAGTTTTTTGCATTACGCTCGCCTAAAACCCACAACACTGCATCTGAAATATTGGATTTACCGGAGCCGTTCGGCCCAACCACAGCAGCAACACCAGGCTCAAACTTCAAAACGGTGCGATCTGCAAAGGATTTAAAACCCTTCAAAGTCAAAGATTTAAGATACATCTATTGACCCACTTCATTGCTTCTTTTTATTGCGTGCGCGTTCGGCTTGACGACGAGCCTTCTCCTCTGCTTTTGCCGCTTTAATGGCAGCTTTAGCATCCGCCTTGCGCTTTTTATCTTTTGAATCTTTCGCATCAAAAAATGAGCTGAGTGCCTCAAGAGCCGATTCAGCAGCGTGACTTTCCGAAGTGTGAAAGCAGCTTGTCATAACGGCCTCCCTTTACAATAGGCTCTCCTGTAC
>ENA-OROH01002339-OROH01002339.1-human-gut-metagenome-genome-assembly--contig:-NODE-2339-length-14782-cov-7.819787_pt1 | contig 14782 bp, 9 predicted proteins | sample MGYA00242125_ERZ509042 | MGnify/ENA primary metagenome ERZ509042 (study PRJEB26280, sample SAMEA2338738) | human gut metagenome | biome: human gut; feature: human-associated habitat; material: faeces... | reverse complement strand
AATACTTTGATATTGCTGAGACTTATGGTGGAACAGTGGTAAATATGTCCACCTACACGGACAACTATGTAAATCCGCTTGAGATGGATGTGTGGAGTCTTGATCCGAATGATTCAAAGGGAATGATAAGGGAAAAAGGGGAATTTATGCTTGGTCTTTGTGAGCAGTGTATCGGGGACAGCTTAAATTCCAGACAGAAATCAATCATTGACCGCTGTGTGAGAAAGATGTATATCGACATCGCAAGGGGCAGGGAAAAGTATATTCCGGTAATGAGTGACTTCTACGATATCCTTATGGAACAGCCGGAGGACGAAGCAAAGGATATCGCATTGTCTTTGGAACTTTTTGTAAATGGTTCCCTCAATATCTTTAACCACCAGACAAATGTTGATGTAGATAACCGATTCACAGTATATGGTATCAGGGACTTAGGCACGGAACTTAGTCCTATCACAATGCTTGTTATGATGGAGTCCATTCAGAACAGAATTGTAGAAAACGGGCAGAAGGGCAAGGCAACCTGGCTCTATATTGATGAGTTCCATGTCCTGCTTAATTCGGAGTATTCTGCAAAATATTTACAGCAGCTCTGGAAGAAGGTGAGGAAACAAGGTGGACTGTGCACGGGTATCACCCAGAACGTCGTGGACCTTTTACAGAACTACACCGCCACTACAATGCTTGCAAACTCTGAGTTTGTTGCACTCTTAAAGCAGGCGAATACAGACAGTTCCAAGATGGCAGAGGTTATCGGTGTATCAGAGGCACAGCTTCGTTTCGTAACCAATACTGCATCGGGAATGGGACTTATCAAGTGTGGTTCCGTGGTAATTCCGTTTGATAACCAGATCAGCAAGGACACTGACCTTTACAGACTGTATAACACCAATATCCACGAAAAGATTGCGGAGCAGAAGAAAAGGGAGGCAAAATTTGCTGATTAGAATTGCAATGTATCAGCCATTTGGACTAAGTTCCGGATGGCTACTTTTTTACCTTTTTTAAGGATACAGAAAGAAGGTGGGAACATTGAAGATAAAAAAAGTGGATGACAAGCCTATGGTCATTCACACTAAGAAAAAAGCTAAGATTCATATGCATGAACCGAAGAAAGCTAAAATTAAGGGCAGTAACATTTACACCGTACAGCGTGGTCCGAAAATTGCCAGTGCAAAGATAAATGATACAGGTAAAAAGAAGTCTTATCGTAAGAGTACCATTCATCAGGCAGAGAAGAAAGAAAAGGAACCTTCAAAATTTAAGAGAAATATACGGGAGTCCAATACTTCTATCAAGACGAAGAATACCAATCTTCATATAGCAGGAAGAACGGGAGCACTTGCGGCTGGAGCAGTTACAGAGCAGGTGGAAGGCGGGCAGGAAGTGTCACAGGCAGCTTATCTTGCATATGAAGTAAGCCGTCCGGTTACGGGAACTGCTTCAAGGGGAGCGTCACTTTTCAGAAAGAAAGCGGCAGCCGAAGCAAAGAGGCGTATCAAGAAGGTAGAAACAGGAAAGAAGCTGGCAAAAAAGATGGGAAAGAAAGCTGCCAGTGATACGGCAAAAAAGGTTGCCGGTGACACGACAAAGACAGCAGCGAAAGAAACTGCTAAGAACACTGCAAAAGAAACTGCCAAAACTACGGCAAAAGCGGCAACCACAGCGGCAGGTACAGCGGTTGCACCGGGAGCAGGTACAGCAGTCGGCATGGCGGCAGGCTATGCCACAGGTGTATCTATTGAGGCGAAGGATGTGAAAGCAGCGAACCGTAGCAGAAAGATTAAATTTTTTCTGGATAAGATGAAAGAACAGGAAAATCAGACGGACAGTGTTGTAAAACTGGTAAAAGATCTGATTGTAAAAAAGGCAGTTCTTTGGATAAAGGCGGCAGCTCCGATTATCGGACTTGTACTTTTGCTGTTGGTTCTTTTAGTGGTAATCGTTGCAGTTCCGGTTATTGCTGTGATAGCGATTCTTTATAATTCACCATTTGCCTTATTTTTACCGCCGCTGGAGTCAGGAGATACAGTGCAGACAGTTACAAGTGCTTATGTGTCTGAATTTAACCGTGATGTAAATACCAAAGTGAATGAACATACCGGATATGACTTTGGCGAACTGGTGTATGTAGATTATGAGGGAATGGATGAAAATCCAAGTAACTACTACGACATTATGGCGGTCTACATGGTTAAGTATGGTGTAGGCGATACTGCAACAATTATGAATGATATATCAAAGGGGTGGTTGCAGACTGTAGTAAATGATATGTGTTCTTATACTACAAGTAGTGGAACAAAAGATGTGGAGGAAACAGACGCAGATGGCAATGTAACAACTGTTACGAAGTCGGTACTGTATGTAAATGTTACGCTCAAATCATACAGAGATATGATTTCCGTTTATGGATTTAATTCTGATCAGGTAGAAATGCTTGAGCAGATCATGAGTCCTGAGTTTATGGGACAGCTTGGATATGCTGGAAGTGGAAGCGGTGGAGGCGGTGGAAGCCCCGGAGTAAGTTCCATGACAGAGGATGAAATAAATGCAATCCTCAGTGGTATTACAGATAGCAGGCAGAAAGCAGTCTGCTCTTATGCCCTTCACAGAGTGGGTTATCCTTACAGTCAGGAATTAAGAGATAGTGGCAATTATTATGATTGCAGTTCACTTGCGTATTATTCATGGAAGGATGCAGGTGTGAATATCAGTCATGGAGGAGCAACTACAGCAGCGGCAGAAGCACAGGGACTTGATGAAGCAGGAAAGACCATATCTTATGATGAAATGCAGCCTGGTGATCTTATCTTTTACAGTTTCACAAACAACGGAAGATATAAGAATATCAGCCATGTGGCAGTATATGTCGGCAATGGCAAGGTGGTAGAAGCCCTGAATGAAAGAGTTGGCGTAGTTTACCGTGATGTGGCAAGTGTCGGAAAAATTGTAGTAATTGGCAGACCATAGAAAATTGGCAGAGAGGGCGAAAGTCCTCTCTGGAACAGGAGGTAAGAATGGATTTAAAAGATATGATTCTTGTAATGGAGAATTATAAGGGAACAGAAAGAAATATGCTTATGACTTTGGAAGATTATAAGAAGTTCGTTGCCATTGATGATATGTCAGAGCTTGCAGATCAGATGCTGCTTCTTGGAAGAACGCTTGCGGAAGGTTTTACAGAGTATTACAGGGCAGCAAATGTTACAGTTTTTGCAAAATTCTGTAGAGATGATGTGGAACTGGGACGCTTTTTGCAAGGATATTATAATGATTCAAAGAAATTTTACTTTGATAAGGCAACAAGTTCCCCAGAGTGTATTACAAAGATGGATGAGATTGGAATGACGGATAGAGGCTGGATAGATGACTTTATCCTGCATTATGAAAAATGCGACAGGACATTTGAAAGAGGGCAGACATTTCATAATTTTAATGACCACGATTATATGGTACTTGAAGCATTATCTCCACGCAATCTTGTGGTAATGGATATGAAAAGCGGCTCTCTCACGATTGCTCTCGGAGCAACAGAGTATAAGCGATATCCGAAAGACGAGGAGCCAACAAAGGATAACACAACGATTGGGGTATCGTGGGAGCACGGGATTTATCTTGGGTCCACACTTTCGCAGACCAACTTTAAGGCATATAAAAGAGAATACGGAACACCTGAAAAGATAAAAGATGTTTATGATTACAGGGCGAAACTCAAGCAGAAGTTTTATTTTTATCAGGATTTGTCAAAGGATGATGATATTCCAAAAAATATGCAGAATGATTTCCTGCACCAGATGTATAAGGAATTTGGAACGATAGAGGAGGAATATTTTTATGACAGGCTTGAAGATGGAAAGTATGATGAAGGTTTTAAGGAAAGACAGGTAAAAGAAAAAAAGAGCCGATGAGGAAAAATGGAATTGGAGGCTGATATCGAATGGAAAAAGAATTTGATATTGAGATAAAAGAAGTTCTCTCAAGGGTAAAGACAGTAAAGGCAGAGTCACTTGACGATGCCATAAACAAGGCAATGGATATGTATTATTCAGAACAGATAGTCCTTGATGCGGAGGATATGAAGGGAGTTGATTTTTCGCCATACAGCGAAGAACAGCTCCCTTCTTCATTAAAGGAAAATGGAGGAAAGACACGATGAAAAATGAGCAGACAGCAGTTATTAAGGATATGGAATTTTTATTAAACGAACTTCATAAGGAATGGGAAAGACCGGGAGAGGTAAAATCGTCTGTCAGTATTCCATATGAGAAAGTTGAGGAAATCAGCAGAAAGCTGAATGTGATTGTCTATGAGACACAGCAGTCGGCTGACAGCGACGGACTTGCCTTTAAGCAGAGCATAGCCAAGTCAAAGCAGTGTTATGTGCTTCTCAGGATTATGCGAAAGATTGTAAAAGGAAAGGGCAAATGTGATAGACAGGCGGTTGATGCAGAATTTGTGATTGAGCTTGACGGGGAGGAGTCAAAGCTCTTTAAGGAAATGTTTGCAGAATTACTGAAGTAAAAGGAGGGTGACACATGAGTGTTGATATGAAGGTCAAAGCGATATATGATTCAGAAATCAGCAACATCACCCGTTCTGAAAAGAACTGGAAAGATGTATTAAAAGTTGCTGGTCAGTTATATCGCTATGAATTTGATAATATCGTTATGGTAACAGCTCAGAGATCACCGGAGAAAAGTACCCTTATGGCAGATTATGACACTTGGAAGAAAGTGGGAAGATATGTAAAGCGTGGAGCAAAGGGCTGTGCTATCTTCCCCTCAAGGGCACTTAATCCCCGTATGAGATATATTTTCGATATCAGTGATACAGGCGGAAAGAATGTAAAGCTGACTTGGGATCTGGAGGGGGAAAACCTGAAAAGTTATGCAGACTTTCTGGTATCGGAAGGACAGATGGAGCGGTATAAAAGCGATGACAGGGAATCACTAAAAAATACGCTAAAACAGTTTACAGGAACAAATGTTTGGAATATAATAAAAGAGGAGTTCGGGGATAGAATGTCCGAACTAATGCAGCTATCAGGTAGTGTGATAAAGGAATTCAACGAAAAACGCAAGGGCTTACAGCAGGATAGCGATATGGAGCAGTTAGTATATTCCAGTGTTATGTATGCTGTAGGGACGAGATGTGGATTTGACTTATCTGTGCAAGAACAGGATTTCAGTCAGATTGTAAATATCAAAGATGAGGAGATAGTTTACCGTCTTGGTTCCCTTGTATGCGATGTCTCCTGTAGTGTTCTTAGAGAATTTAGTAGGAATTTACAAACGATTGAGAGCGAAAGGAGAATATCATATGTTAGAAGCAATGACTTACAAGGAAGTGGACGGACTGCTGTATCCGGAGCTGACAATGCCGGACGAGACAGAGGATTTAACGAAGCTGGGCAGATACGGGAGAATGGCAATGAAGTATCTTCTGGAGAACGAACCGGCAAGGTACAAGACACTGATGAGATTCGGGAAGATGTACGAGAAGATGTCGGCAGTAGAGGAGGAAGCAAACCAGCTTTACGATCAGTTGGAGGAACAGTATCTAATGAAGCACAAGCCACAGAATCCGTCATCGACAATGGAGATGTGGAAGATAAGAGAGCAGGCGAAGATGCAGGCAGAGGAAGTAGTGCTCCACCAGATCGTGATGAAGTTTCATTAGAAACACAGGAAGAATTAAATAGAGAGCTTGATGAGATTAACTCATTGGGTGTCAGTAAGGAAGCCGAATATACACAGGCTTCCTTTTTTTTCGACCAAAACGGGCAGGCAAGTTTTGGTGTGAAGCAGCCGGAGGAAACCAGACACAATGAATTTATGCGTCAGTTCGAGGAGGATAAAAAGGCTGCCCTTGCCGGAAAATATAATTACCTTAATCCAAAGAAAGCAGAGAGTGTACCAAGTGAGTATGTAAAAGAGATACTTATGAAAGGAACTGGCTTTGTCGGTGGAAAAGGCAGGGTGTGTGAAATCTATCAGACAGAGATAGACGCAGGAACCAGAGCAAAGCGTATCAAGGCAGAATATGGTCAGGGGGGTGCAAGCTGGCCGCTTGACGGTCTAGGCTTGCACGGGTATGACACATTTCACGGTTCGGGACTTCGTATCCAATGGAAAGATGAAGATGGAGAAGTAGAAGGATACGTTTCGTGGAAGAATGTCGAAAAGGAAATCGGTGTACTTATCCTTACCGGAGAATACCAGTCGGAGACACCTCGTATTGATGAGCTTGCAATGGACGGACTTCGTGAAGATGATGAAGTCATTGACGCAGAGTACCGTGAAGTTGATACGCAGGAGGAGAAATCAGAAATTGATGATTATGCTATTCCTGATGAGCCTGACAGTTATGCTGTAAACAGAAAGGCGGCTGAGTTACGGTATATCAAGCCGATTGATTATGCTGACCGTGTAGCTGCAATGGATAAAGATTTAAGAGATGCCATTGAGATACTTGTGTCAGAATGTAGCTGTTACACACCATTCCGTGCTTTCCTTATGGATGTGGTGCAATCGGATTTTGCATTTATGCCGAATAAGCTGGAACTGATCTGTGAGATAGCGATGGGAAATGTTCAGGGTGAGAGAAAGGCATATTGCAATAATCAGTATGGACTCACAGAATACACTTTAAGCAGTGCAGATGTGAAAGTAAGCTACAAAAACAGAAATGGAGAGAGGGCAGGGGATACCGTATCATGGCGTGAGGTATATGAAATCTTATCCTATATGGTAAAACAGCCATTTTACTGTGGAGAGGATCAGAAAGCAATCTATCAGACCATAAAAAATAAGATTGACAGGGAAAAGATGAATCCTGTTTACCGCAAGTTCTTTGATATTGAGGACAGTGTGAGAGAAAGCCGTCTTAAAACCAGAGAACGGGCGATTGCATATGGCTTGAATACCAAGATTGACACGGATGGTCGTATAATTTCTGATGAGGATAAGAATGTATCGGCAGATATTCCGCAGAAGGATACCGAACCACAGGAGGCTGCCCCTGAAACACCTGCACAGGAAGTATTACCGCCAGTGGAAGGTCTGCGTGGAAAAGAAAAAACACAAGACCAGATAAAACTCAATTTCCATTATAACCTGTGGGAAACAGAAAAGGGTGGTGCAAAGACCAGATACCAGTGGAACATTGATGCAATCTGTACACTAAAGCAGATTGAAGCAGAAAACAGACTTGCAACACAGGAGGAGCAGACTGTTTTATCAAAGTTTGTCGGCTGGGGAGGCTTGTCACAGGCATTTGATGAGAATAATGCAGCGTGGAGCAAAGAGTATGCAGAACTGAAAGAGCTTCTTTCCGATGAGGAATACAGTGCGGCAAGAGCAACTGTAAATAATGCCTTTTACACTTCGCCGGAGATTGCAACGTGTATCAATTCAGCCCTTGTGCAGTTTGGGTTTAAAGGCGGAAATGTCTTGGAGCCGTCTATGGGTATCGGTAATTTCTTCGGAAGTATGCCAGCACCAATGCAGCAAAGCAGGCTGTACGGAGTGGAGCTGGACAGCATATCGGGAAGAATAGCAAAACAGCTTTACCAGAATGCCAATATCAGTATTACAGGATTTGAAAACACCACATATCCGGATAACTTCTTTGATGTTGTTATGGGAAATGTGCCATTTGGAGATTATAAGATATTCGATCCAAAGTACAACAAGTATAACTTCCGTATTCACGATTATTTTCTGGCAAAAGCACTCGATCAGGCAAGACCGGGAGGTATGGTTGCAGTGATTACCACAAAGGGAACACTGGATAAGAGCAATCCGACTATACGAAAGTATCTGGCTGAGAGGGCAGAACTTGTGGGAGCAATCCGACTTCCGAATACTGCATTTAAGGATAATGCAGGAACTGAGGTGACTGCGGACATTCTTTTTTTACAGAAAAGAGAGCGAAAAATTGATATAGAGCCTGACTGGGTACATCTTGGTGTCACAGGTGATGGCATAGCAGTCAATTCCTATTTTGCAGAGCACCCGGAGATGATGCTTGGTACAATGCAGTATGATACAAGGATGTTCGGACAGGACAGCAAATATACCGTCTGTGTGAATAATGATGAGAACTTCAATCTGTATGAAGCACTCAATAAGGCAATCAGTAACATCAAAGCACAGATGACAGATTTTGAGAGACTGGCAGATAATGAGGAACAGACAGAGGAAGTCATTCCCGCTGATCCGGATGTCAGAAATTATACTTACACATTCTTTGAAGGAAAACTTTACTACAGGGAAAATTCAGAGATGGTAAGGCAGAAAGTATCACCGACAGCGGAGGGGCGTATTAAGAGCCTTGATGAAATCAGACAGATAACAAGAGAGCTGATTGATATCCAGATGGAGGGCTGTAGTGATGAGGAGCTTGCAGACAAACAGCAGCTTTTGAATGTAAAATATGATAAATTCGTTGGAAAGTATGGAGCAATCACTTCCAAAGCAAACCGTACAGCGTTCAGGGATGACAGCGATTATCCGCTTCTTTGCAGTCTTGAAGAAGTAAATGAGGACGGGGAGGTGAAGAAGGCTGATATGTTTTATAAGCAGACGATTAAAGCAAAGTCCGTGGTGGACAGGGTAGAAACTGCAGTTGAGGCTCTTAATGTATCGGTCAATGAGTTTGGATATGTAAATATTCCTTATATGCTCTCCATTTATGAAACAGACAGGGATACTCTCATAAAGGAACTCGATGGAATTATTTTTCTTAATCCTGACCGTTACAATGAAAATAACCCGGACGCAGGCTGGGAGACAGCAGATGAATATCTGTCAGGCAATGTAAGGGATAAGCTGCGTGTTGCAAAGGCAATGGCGGCTGATACCGACGATCCACAGGCAGAAAGATTTGCCGCCAATGCCGCAGCCTTAGAGAAAGTTCAGCCGGAATGGATTGAAGCCTCGGATATAGATGTAAAGATTGGTACAACTTGGATTGAGCCGCTTGATTATGAACAGTTTATCTATGAGCTGCTTAATACACCAAAAAGGGCAAGGGCAATCAGAACGGAGTATTATAATTCCGGTATTCAGGTACACTTGAATAAAATGAGTATGGAATGGTTCATTGAGAACAAAAGTATGGATAAACATTCCGTGGCGGCAACGAAAACCTATGGTACAAGTCGGATGGATGCTTATTCTATTTTTGAGGATACCCTGAACTTAAAAACGGTCACTGTCAGGGACAGGATTGATGATGGTGAGGGCAAGTACCATTATGAAGTCAACAAAAATGAGACAATGCTTGCAAGGGAAAAGCAAAATATGATCAAGGAGAAGTTCAAGGAATGGTTATTTGCAGAACCGGAACGCCGACAGAAGTATGTGGAATATTATAATGAAACCTTCAATAATATCCGCCTGCGTGAGTATGACGGAAGCCATTTGCAATTTCCGGGAATGAACCCTGAGATTGAATTAAAACCGCACCAGAAAAATGCGGTGGCACGAATCCTTATGGGAGGAAATACTCTGCTTGCCCACTGCGTCGGAGCCGGAAAGTCGTTTGAAATGATGGCTGCGTGTATGGAACAGAAAAGGCTCGGACTTTCCAATAAGACAATTATGGTAGTGCCAAAGCCGCTTATCGGGCAGACGGCAAGTGAATTTTTAAGGCTTTACCCGTCAGCAAACATCTTGGTTGCAACGGAGCGTGATTTTGAAAAGAGCCGGAGAAAGCAGTTTGTATCAAGGATTGCGACAGGCGATTATGACTGCATCATTATGTCGCACTCGCAATTTGAGAAAATTCCAATTTCGGCAGAGAGAAAGGAGCGAATGCTTAATGAACAGATAAATGAGATCACCTATGCGATTGATGATATGAAGGAGCGGAATGGGGAACGCTGGACCGTAAAGCAGATGGAAAGCCAGAAGAAAAAGCTTGAGGAACAGCTTAAATCCCTGACCGATGAGAGCAGGAAAGATGACCTCATTACCTTTGAGGAGCTGGGTGTTGACTCTATTATGGTAGACGAAGCACACAATTTTAAGAACCTCGCCACATTTTCAAAGATGAATAATGTGGCGGGAATCAGCAGTAGTGGGGCTAAAAAGTCAACGGATATGCAGCTTAAATGCCAGTATTTATCAGAGATAAATGATGGCAGGGGCATTGTATTTGCTACCGGAACACCGATAAGCAATACGATGTGTGAGATGTATGTTATGCAGCTTTATTTGCAGAAATCGGCACTTGAGGAGATGGGAATTCATCATTTCGACTCGTGGGCGGCTAACTTCGGAGAAGTAACAACGGCATTGGAGCTTACGGTTGAGGGCAGTGGTTTCCGTTTCAAGAGCAGGTTCAATAAGTTTACCAATCTGCCGGAGCTTATGAACATCTTCCGTGAGGTTGCCGATGTGCAGACAGCGGATATGCTTGACCTTGATGTGCCTGCACTCCGTGGCGGCAAGCCTATTATCGTGGAGTCGGAGCCGGACTGGTATGTGAAGCAGGTAATGGAAGAATTTGTTGTAAGGGCAGAAAGGATAAGGGGCGGGGGTGTTGATCCAAGTGTTGACAACTTCTTAAAGATTACGCACGAAGCAAGACTTCTTGGAACAGACGCAAGACTGATTGATAAGGACGCACCGAACAACCCGGACGGAAAGCTCAATAAGGTAGCGGAAAATGTCTGGAAAGAATATGTAAAAGGAAATGCTGATGGTCATATAGGCTGTCAGCTTATTTTTTCGGATATTGGAACACCGGGACCGGACAAGGACTTTACGATTTATGATTATCTGAAGGAGTCACTTATCAAGTATGGTATCCCTGCGGAGGAGATAGCATTTATTCACGATGCAAAAACAGACGCACAGAGGGATGCACTCTTTAAGGAAATGAGGACAGGTAAGAAAAAAGTCCTTATCGGTTCGACAGATAAGTGCGGAACCGGAGTTAATGTACAGACACACCTTGTTGCAATGCACCATGTCGATTGCCCGTGGAAGCCTTCTTCCATTGAACAGAGGGAAGGCAGAGGTATCCGACAGGGAAATAAAAACGATGAGGTGGCAATCTACCGATATGTTACAAAACAAACCTTTGATGCATACAACTGGTCACTTGTGGAAAACAAGCAGCGTTTCATCAGTCAGGTTATGACAAGCAAGGCAGTGAGCCGAAGCTGTGAGGACATTGATGAGGCAACACTTTCTTATGCGGAGATTAAGGCGGTTGCGACAGGCAACCCTTTAATCAGGGAAAAGATGGAGGTTGACAATGATGTCCAGAGATTAAAGCTCTTAAAAGCGTCGTATGATAATCAGAGATACGGATTGCAGGATAATTTTATGATCAAATATCCAAAACTCATCAAAACTGCGACAGAGAAACTTGCCAATGTCAGGGAGGATATAAAGGCAAGGGATAAGGAATTGATTGATAACCCGGACTTTGCCATTACCATAGGCAATGCAACTTATACAGAGCGAGTGGATGGTGGAACCGTAATGCTTGAAGCAATCAGCAAATGTAAGACAGGCGAAACCACTCCAGTCGGTAAGTTCCACGGCTTTGAGCTTCTGGTGGAAAAGAATTTCCTCAGTATCAACTATATGGTGCTTCGTGGAAAGACGGAATACAAGGCAGAACTTTCCACAAGTCCGGTGGGAAGTATGGTAAAGCTGGAGAACCTGTTCAACGGACTTCATGAAAATGTTGATTTTCTGGAAAAGAAGATTGAACAGTACCAGAATGACCTTGAGGCTTCAAAGGCGGAGTATGATAAGCCGTTTGCATATAGTGCAGAACTGGAAGAAAAACTTGCAAGGCAGTATGAATTAAATGCCCAGCTTGACCTTGAGAATGCAAAAGCTATGGACGCAGATCTTGGCGGACCGGACAAAGAAAAGTCTGAGGACAGAATAGAAAATGCGGGCATTGTTGCAGAGGATAAGGGAATCTATATGCCGGACAGAAACAGGAAAAGATAGGAGTGAAACTCTATGAGCATAAGGAAAGTGGTCACAGGACTACTGATTACAGCAGGGATTGCCATTATGGCAGTCCCTTTTTTCTGGTGTACAACCGGAGAGAGAAACACGAACCAGCTCATAAATGAATTTGAGCAGACATTGGAGGAGAAGCAGGATGAAAGGTCAGAGGTTGAGAAAGAGCAAACCACCGTTAGTAAAGAGGAGGAAGCCATTCTTAAAGAAGGCAGTGTCATCGGCATTATTGAGATACCGGGCATAGATATCAGATACCCGGTAATGGAAGAAACCGGAAGTGAAATGCTGAATGCCGGGATAGGGAACAATGCGTTTTGTTGTCAGGTGCAGATATAAGGAGGCGGCAGATGAATAAGAGATACCGACTGGGGGAGATAGAAGAAGCAGTATCGGAAATGGAGGAGCTGATCGACACTCAGGACGATATTGCAGAGGTTGATGATGACTTTCAGATTGTCGTAAGCGGCTGGTCTGTGTATGTCGAAAGCCTGAATCTGACACTCAGACAGGGGATAGCCTGTGTATGGGATGATGAGGAAGGATTATTTATGCCTGATTTTGATGTGACTATTGTATATGAGGGGAACATCGAAACACAGGAGTGGCTCTACTATGAGCAGGACGGAATGGTTGTTACACTTGGCAACTGGCTTAATGGCAGATTGTCTTGTGAACAGATAGAACAGCTTTGGTGTGAGCTTATCATACCAGAAAACAATGATAATTCAGAAGTATAAGAAAGAGAGGAACAGCGTATGAAGTATTCAATTAAGGTAAACGAGGTAAGAGCAAGAGATGGCAGCAATATCAAGGGTTTTGCGACCGTGGTATTTGGTGATTCATTCAAGATTACCAATATCGCAATCCTTGAAAATAAGGAAAAGGGAGAGCTTTTTGTATCAATGCCAAGATACCGTTCCAATGAGCGTGATGAGAAAAACAGCGTGATTTATAAGGATGTATGCAATCCTATCACGGCAGAGTTTCGTGAGGAACTCTATACTAATATCCTTGAGGCTTATGCAAAAATCAGGGAGCCGGAGAAAGCAGAAACACAGACACAGGGAAAAACTCAGGAAATGCCGGAGTTTTCCGTGACGGTAACACCTTATGAAAGGGAAGGCAGTAATATCAAGGGACTTGCCCGCATTTACTTTGAAAACAGCTTCATTGTAAATAATGTAAATATCCTTCAGGGCAAAGAAAAAATCTTTGTGTCAATGCCTTCTTATAAGACAAAGCAGGTGGACGAGAATGGCAAGCCAATCTATCAGGACGTCTGCTATCCGGTCACAAAGGATTTCAGGGAGAAGCTCTACAATGAGATTATTGCAGAATATGAGAAAGCAAAGGATAAGAGCAACGAAAAAGCAAGGGAGAATGCCGAACAGAACCACGGAAATCCCGACAGGGAGAAAAAGGATACTCCCTTTCGATAATTAAGGTTAAGGGGCGGCAGGAGCTGCCCCGTTTATAAGGAGGAAAAGCAGATGGAAGCAGAAAAGACACTTACCAATGAGGAGATCATAAGGGAACTTCTTGACCTATTAAAAAAGAATGCTATGAAAGAGCCGGCAAATGATGTATTTGAGATATGCACCTATGTGGATGGTCTGGAGAAAAAGATTGCGTCTATGACAGAAGAATTTACCAGTATGCAGGACCAAATCAAGAAAATGCAGGAAGATACCCTTATCAATAATGCAAAAAAAGCATTAACAGAAGCACAGGAGCGACTCAATGCCAGATGTGAGCAGATAAAGTCACAGGTATCTGAGATAAAGGTACAGGTAAAATCTACTGCCAAGAATATTGTTGATGAAACAAAGGCAAAGGGCAGGGCGGCACTTTACAGGGTGACAGAATTTGTAGGAATCAAGAAAAGACTTCTCAATGTCAGAACAGCGGTAAAAGATATGATTGTATCTACAGACAGGGATATTGCAAGGACAGCACTTCTTGCAAAGGGACTCCGTGAAGCTGGTCAGACCATAAACAATGCGTTCCATACCTTTGCAGATAAGCCGGAGGTGGATTATTCGCAGAAGGAACAGAAACACCCTTTCACAAAGGCGGTACTTGCCCCTATGAAAGCAGTGAAAAAACTGCTTGTATCAATGGAGCTGCAGCTGGATGCCTCGATTGATAAGCTGGATAATCTGGCTATGAATGTGCAGTTTGATAAGGAAAAGCGTATGGAGCACACAAAGGATAAGGATCAGAAAGCACCGGATACAGAAAGAGAGATCATCTACTCACCGATGGTAGCTGAACCACAGGAGTACAAGTATAATGCAGATGCTTTTGAGGCAAGAAAAACATCGGAGGCAAAGCAGGAAACGGCAGGGAAGGAGCTGCCAAAAGTCAGGGAAGATAAAGCCAGATAAGTTTAGGGGCGTGGGAGTAAAATCCTGCGTCCTTTTTATTTGTCTGAAACAGTTTATGATCTGGAGGATGTTTCAAGAAATAACCAGAATGGACTAAAAACAATAGATTTATTTGCTTTGTAAAAAATACCTTGATTGAACTTTAGGTTTGATTTATGAGGATTAATTTATTTGGATGGTCGTTTTCTGCAAAAATAGGTCACTTTCTGCAATGCTGATTGAAAAGTATAGATTTCATGTTATATTAAAACGGTAGACGCTAAAATGTTCCTGATGTGCTATGGAAAGGTTTTAATAACTAAAAAAAGGAGGGATAGAATATGTCAGTGGCGATAAATTCAAATTATTATGCAGGATACACTATGAATTCAGCCAATAAGTTTAAAAATGTATCAG